>ERZ773116.2543-NODE-2543-length-14492-cov-3.330817_pt1 | contig 14492 bp, 13 predicted proteins | sample MGYA00580563_ERZ773116 | MGnify/ENA primary metagenome ERZ773116 (study PRJEB29015, sample SAMEA2737864) | human gut metagenome | biome: human gut; feature: human-associated habitat; material: faeces | place: China | collected 2012 ... | reverse complement strand
AAAATAATTTTGGAGGGCGAAAAATGCGATTTTTCTTTCGCAGCCGTGGGTTTAAAATAATTGTTGCCGTTGCGGCGGCGCTTATAGCCGTCTCGGTGATATTCGCCTTTTTCGGCAGCAGAATGTCGCCGCAGGCGGATATTATGGGCACTCTTACCGCACCCTTCCGCTCGGCGGCGGAAAAGGTGACCGGCGCTGTTTCCGATTTCATTAACGCCTACTCAAACGGCGAGCAATTAGCGCTTGAAAACGCCGAGCTAAAAAGCGAGGCAGCCGAGCTTAAAAAAAAGCTTGCGGAATATGAGCAGGCGGTGGAGCAGAACGAGTTTTACAAAAACTACCTTGAAATAAAGGACGATCACAAAGACTTTAAGTTCACCCCCGCAACCCTTATTTCGCGCGACCGCGAAGACCCTTATAAGGGCTTTGTTATAAACAAGGGCTCTGTAAACGGCATTTTTGCACACGACCCGGTTATAACAGAGGAGGGATTGGTCGGCTACATAGGCGAGGTAGGTCTTACATCCTCAAAGGTAGTGACAATTTTAAGCGCGGAATTAACCGCCGGTGCACTTGACAACCGCACAAACGATTCCGGTGTTGTATCAGGTACAATTGAGCTTGCCAAAAAGGGCGAGACCAAGTTCTTCAACCTTTCGCGCTCCTGCAATATCGCCGTGGGCGATTATGCGGTAACCTCAGGTGAGGGCGTCTTTCCCGCAGGTCTTCTGATAGGCACTATTCAGTCGATAGGCAGCGATAAATACAATACATCGATTTATGCCGACATAAAGCCCTTTGCCGATATCGATAACCTTAAAAACGTTATGGTCATAACCGAGTTCAGCGGACAAGGGGAAATCGGGAAGTAATTCAGAATGCGGAATTATTTTACGGTGTTGCAGTTAATTATGAAAATACCCCTCAGTCTCCTATCGGAGACAGCTCCCCTCTATAAAAAGAAGGGAGCCGAAAGCCTCCCCTGTGTAAGGGGAGGTGGCTCGCGTAGCGAGACGGAGGGGTTGTATAAAAAACTAAGTGAAGTAGATATTGTAATTTATTAAGGAGGAATGGTTATGAACGAAAAGCACAGTGTTAAAGCTGCTGTTATAAGCTTTTTTCTGTTCTCACTCCTCTTTTTGCTGCATTACTCCGATGTAATAAGCATAAGCATTAAAACCGCCACTCCCATAATTCTTTTGCCGCTTTTATGCGCGTTTTCAATGTTTTCGACCCCCGCGGTGTCTGCCGCAACGGGGCTTGTTTTGGGCATCTGCATGGATTCCGCCGCAAGCGGCACGCTTTGCTTTAACGCAGTGCTTTTAATGCTTTCCGCGGCATTGATTTCGGCGTTTTCCTCCCGCCTTTTCAACCGCAATCTCCGCTCTGCGGCGCTGCTGTCGTTTTTGCTGACCCTTATTTATTTTATTCTGCGCTGGCTTATTTTCTATGCGTTTACCGTAGGCGCGCAGGATAATCTTACCTACCTTTTGCATTATGCATTCCCGAGCGTTGTTTATACCAATATATTTATTTTTCCTTTTTATTTTTTATATAAGAAGTTAGGCTGACCGAAGCCTAAGAAAGGAGGCAGCTTTTAGTGCCGTTTCAGAAAAAAAATCAAACAAGACTTACCGTGCTTTCGGTATTTATGATTTTCGTGCTGCTGCTTTACGCCGCGAGAATGTATTCGGTACAGATCATCCACGCGGCTGAGTATACCGATAAAAACGACGGAGCCGCCTCTGTAAGAACGGCTGTTTTAAAGGCGCGCCGCGGCGAGATTCTCGATTGCTACGGCAGGCAAATAGCCGTAAACCGCGACGGCTACAATGTGGTTTTCAACCGCGCCTATGTTAAGAATGACAGCTTAAACAATGTAATTTTAACACTTATAAAGCTTTTTGAAAAACAGGGCGTTAAATGGAAGGACGAAATGCCGCTTAATATGACCGCTCCCTACGGCTTTAAGGAGGGTGAAAGCACCGATAAGCTCATTTCAAAGCTTAAGCTTGCACATTACGCCACGGCAAAAAACTGCCTTGACGCCGCAATAGAAAAATATAAGCTTGAAGATTACACACCGGATGAGCAGCGCAAAATAGCCGGCGTGCGCTACGGGATGGACATAGCCGACTTTTCGATCTCCTATCCATATACCTTTGCGGAGGATATTCCCACAGAGCTGATGCGCAAGGTCTCCGAAGCAGGCTTTATGCTTTCGGGCGTATCGGTCGAGGTGGTGCCCTTCCGCGAATATCCCGACACCTCCCTTGCCGTCAACCTTATAGGCACGGTAGGGCCCATATTCGCAGAGGACTGGGAGGAATACAAGAAAAAGGGCTACTCCTATGACGACAAGGTCGGTAAAAGCGGAATTGAGAAATGGGGAGAGGACTATCTCCGGGGAACGGACGGTGAGATCACCTACCGAATCGACCAAAACGGAAATATTATTTCAAGCGAAGTAACAAAGGAGCCGGTTGCGGGGAAAACCGTAATGCTGACTCTCGATAAAAAAATGCAGCGCCGTGTGCAGGATTCGATTGCGAACACCGTTAAGGAGCTGCAAAGCAAGGGCGGCACGGCGGTTGCGGGAGCGGCGGTCGCGATACACATTGAATCCGGCAAAATAATCTGCGCCGCGAATTACCCGACCTACGATTCTGCAACTCTAGGCAAAAATTACGAGGCGCTTACCAAGGATCCCGTAAAGCCACTTACCGACCGCGCGTTTCAGGGCGTTTATCCTATAGGCTCAACCATAAAGCCGGCGGTTGCCGTGGCTGCAATGGAAAATGGGCTTTACCGCATAGGCGAAACGGTAAACTGCGTTATGACCTATAGATATTTTGACGATTATAAGCCAAACTGCATGCATTACCACGGACCTATTGCCCTTAAAAACGCGCTGGCAAAGAGCTGTAACTATTTCTTTTTTGAAATGGGTAAACGAATAGGTGCAACCCGTCTCACCGATTATTTCAAGCAGTTCGGTCTCGGCGTTGCCACAGGCGTTGAGGTGGACGACAGCAAGGGAATCCTGAAAAAAGCCGATTCAAACGGCGGCGGCGATACCCTGCAGTTTGCAATCGGTCAGTTAAACGCTTTTACACCGCTGCAGCTCTGCAATTATGTCGCGACCCTTTCAAACGGCGGTACGCACTACCGCGCAAGCCTTATAAGCAAGATAGTATCCTACGATATGTCGGAAACCTTTGATGAAAGCGCACCGGAGGTCATGAATAAGATAAAAATATCCGATACCACGCTTAATGCCGTTAAAGAAGGTATGCTTTCTGTTACAGAGGACGGTACAGGCCGCGCCGCACTCGGCAATTACCGGATAAAGGTAGGCGGCAAGACAGGTACGGCACAGGTGAACGGCAAGGCGGATCACAGCCTGTTCGTAGCCTTTGCACCCTTCGAAAATCCCGAGCTCGCCATATCGGTGGTTTTGGAGAACGGCGCTTCGGGATTTGCCGCCGGCGGAATAGTTAAGGATATACTGGACGCCTACTTCTACGGCAGCGGCTCAGCTGATAAAAATACAGTTCCTTTTACAGTGCTTAACTGATTGACAAAAATATCCGATTGTGATAAAATGAAAGCGAGGTTTTTTAATGAGTCAGATTTTTGCCGTCACCTCAGGTAAGGGCGGCGTAGGTAAATCCACCGTTTCGGCAGGTCTTGCATTTGCCTTTTCGGGGCTTTCAAAAAAAACCCTGCTTGTTGATATGGACGAAGGGCTCCGCTGTCTCGACATTATGCTCGGTGTGGATAGATCTGCGGTATTTGACCTTTCCGATATACTTATGGGCAAGGATATGGCGGATGCGGTCTACAAGGTGGGAGAAAGCAATAATTTGTTTCTTGTTCCGGCCCCTTCAGATGTTTGAAAAATTGACGCATTCGCTTTTTCGGGTTTTGTGCGCGAAGCGGAAAAGGAATATGATATTATTATATTCGATTTCCCCGCCGGTATGGATTTTTCGCTTTACACCTGTTTACCGGAGGGAGCGCTTTTCCTGACGGTGGCAGTGCCCGATCCTGTCTCGGTACGGGACGCAGCAGCGGTAAGCGAGAAGCTTTCCGGGCTTTCCTGCTCATCAAGGCTTGTTATCAACAATTTTAAATACCGCCTTGTAAAGCGCGGGATCTTCCGCAATATCGACGATATTATCGACAGCGCGGGTCTGAGACTTTTAGGCGTTGTACCGTCAAGCGAGGAGCTGGCGTTTCTCTCGGTCACGCATCGCATAAAGCCGAACGGCAGACCTATGCGGGCATTTAAAAGAATAGCCGTAAGGCTCTGCGGTGAAAGCGTTCTGCTGCCGCAGCCTAAAAAAATATAAAAAAGGGGTATAAAAAATGACAATTGCACTTATAGCACACGACGCAAAAAAAGAACTTATGGTTCAGTTCTGCATTGCATACTGCGGAATTTTGAGCAGATATAATCTGGTTGCCACCGGAGCTACCGGTAAAACCGTTTCCGAGGCTACCGGACTTAACATAGTTAAATTTTTGGGCGGCTCGCAGGGCGGTGCACAGCAGATAGCCTCACGCATCGGCTGTGATGAGATTGATTTATTGCTTATGTTCCGCGACCCGCTGAATCCGAAGCCCAACGAGCCTGACGAGCGTGCTCTTTTAAGGCTTTGCGATGTGCATAATATTCCGGTCGCCACCAATATTGCCACCGCCGAAATGCTTATTCACGGGCTTGAGCGCGGCGACCTTGACTGGCGCGAGATCGTAAAGAATAATAAATAATTTCCGGAGCAAATACTTATGGCAGAAATTAACCGCGCCGTTAAGGGCACGGGCGATGTTTTACCGTCAGACAGCTATAAATGGCAGTTCGTTGAGGGTAAAATGCTTGAAACCGCCCGCCTTTACGGCTTTAACGAGATAAGAATACCGGTTTTCGAACATACCGAGGTTTTCCGCCGCAGCGTCGGGGATACCACCGATGTCGTGCAGAAGGAAATGTATACCTTTGACGATAAGGGCGGGCGCTCTGTAACCCTGCGCCCCGAATTTACCGCCGGAGTTATAAGAAGCGCCATTGAAAAAGGGCTTGTAAACGGCGCACTGCCGGTTAAGGCGGCGTATGTGGGCGGCTGCTACCGCTACGAAAAGCCGCAGGCAGGCAGACTGCGCGAATTCCACCAGTTCGGCGTTGAGTGCATAGGCGCCGCTTCCCCTTCGGCTGATGCAGAGGTTATAGCTTTAGCCAAGCAGGTGCTTACCGCCGTGGGAATTGAAAAAATTTCGCTTGAAATAAATTCAATAGGCTGCCCTGAGTGCCGCAAGGATTATGTTGCGGCACTTAAAGATTATTTCAGGCAGCATATTGACGAATTGTGCGATACCTGCCGCGACAGGTTGGATCGCAACCCCATGAGAATACTTGACTGCAAATCACCCGTATGTAAAAAAATTGCGGAAGACGCACCGGTCGTGACCGATTATTTATGTGATGACTGCCGCGCTCATTTTGAGGCGGTGCAAAAATATCTTACTGCCGAGGGCGTTGAGTTTACCGTTAACCCGCATATAGTGCGTGGGCTTGATTACTATACCCGCACGGTGTTTGAGTTCGTTTCCGGCGATATAGGCGCGCAGGCAACGGTTTGCGGCGGCGGCAGATACGACGGGCTTATTGCCCAAATGGGCGGTCCCTCCGTTCCGTCGCTCGGGTTTGCTATGGGCATTGAACGCATAATGCTGCTGCTTGAGGCACAAAAAACCGAGCTGCCGAGACCCACCCCCTGCGATATTTATATTGCCGCTATGGGGGATAACGCAGCGCTTAAAGCCGCCGAAATTTGCGCGCGGCTGCGGCAGGACGGCTTCTCGGCGCAAACCGATATTTGCGGCAGAGGGCTTAAAGCGCAGATGAAATATGCCGATAAAACGGGCGCGGAATTTACCATGGTTTTGGGCGATAACGAGCTTGAAACGGGCAAAGCCCGCCTTAAAAATATGGCAAGCGGCAGCGAAACCGAGGTAAGGCTTGAAAGCCTTGCGGACGAGCTGCTTTCTGCTATACATTCCTCCGCACTTAATAATCTTGCGGACAGTATTTTAAAGCAATAAATTTTTCAGGCAATCCTTCGGTTGCCTAAGAGGTGTTTAAGGTTGAAACTTGACAGAATGAACGGTATGAAACGCACCGACTATTGCGGCACGCTCACAAAGGAAAGAGTAGGCGCAGAGGTAGTGGTTGCAGGCTGGGTGCAGCGGCAGCGCGACCTCGGCGGACTTATATTTGTTGACCTTCGCGACCGCAGCGGAATAGTGCAGCTTGCGTTTGACGATACAACGGACAAGGCGGTTTTTGAAAAAGCAACCGCGCTGCGCAGCGAGTTTGTGGTTATGGCAAAGGGCAAGGTGCGTATGCGCTCCTCGGTTAATACCGAAATTCCCACGGGGGATATTGAAATTGAAGTGACCGAGCTTAAAATTTTGGGTGCGAGCGAAACTCCGCCCTTTGAAATTTTGCCCGAGACCGGCGTTAAAGAGGATCTGAGGCTTAAATACCGCTACCTTGACCTGCGCCGCTCGCCGCTTCAGCGCAACATTATGCTGCGCCACAAAATAGCCAAGGTAACGCGCGATTATTTTGACGAAAACGGGTTTATTGAAATTGAAACCCCTACCCTTATTAAATCCACCCCGGAGGGCGCGCGTGATTATCTTGTGCCGTCCCGCGTTCATAAGGGCAGCTTTTTTGCCCTGCCGCAGTCGCCGCAGCTTTACAAGCAGCTGCTTATGCTTTCGGGCTTTGACCGCTACATTCAGCTTGCCCGCTGCTACCGCGATGAAGACCTGCGCGCCGACCGCCAGCCCGAATTTACACAGATAGACCTTGAAATGTCATTTGTGGAAAAAGAGGACGTTTTCGCGGTTGCCGAGGGCTATATGAAACGCCTGTTTAAGGAAATACTGGGTGTGGATATTGAAACCCCCCTGCCGCGCCTTACCTATACCGAAGCTATGGAAAACTACGGGTCGGACAAGCCCGACACCCGCTTTGATATGAAAATTAGGGATATCTCCGATATAGTTGAAAGCTGTGGCTTCGGCGTATTTGCCGATACGGTTAAAAACGGCGGCACGGTAAGAGCCGTAACCGCCAAAAACGCCGCAGGCGTGTACACGCGCAAGGAAATTGATAAGCTTACCGAAGAAGCCAAGGGCATAGGCGCAAAGGGTCTTGCCTTTATCCGCTGGGTGGAGGATGAGCCCAACTGCTCCTTTGCAAAGTTTATGACTGCAGACGAAATGAAAGCCATATACGAGCGCACCGGTGCCGAAAAGGGCGACGTCGTGCTGATAGTAGCCGACCGCAAGAAGACCGTGCTTTCAGTTCTCGGCGCTTTGCGCCTTACCGTTGCAAAGCGGCTTGAAATTATCCCCGATAAGTATAACCTGCTTTGGATAACCGAGTTCCCGTTCTTTGAGTACAACGAAGAAACCGGCAACTGGGACGCTATGCACCACCCGTTCACAAAACCGCTTGACGAGTGCATACAGTACCTTGATTCCGCCCCCGAAAAGGTTTTTGCCGACGCATACGATTTGGTGCTTAACGGCATTGAGCTTTCGAGCGGCTCTATACGAATAACCGACCCCGAGCTGCAAAAGCATATGTTTGAGGCGCTGGGGCTTTCCGATGAGGAGGCATACGCAAAGTTCGGCTTCTTAACCGACGCGTTCCGTTTCGGCGCGCCGCCGCACGGAGGTATGGGCATAGGGCTTGACCGCCTTACAATGCTGCTTTGCGGCTGCGATAACCTGCGTGATGTTATCGCCTTCCCTAAGGTATCAAATTCAAGCGAGCTTATGTCGGGCGCACCGGCAGAGGTAGACAACGCACAGCTCAAGGAGCTTTCCATAAGCATTGACGGATAACGCATAATTGCAAAAAATACATTATTAAACCCGATAAATCGTTCCTACGGATTGATTTATCGGGTTTTTATGTTCCACAGGCAATACACAGTCAGGGCGATGAGAGCCGCCGTTTATCCGACAATTTAATCATACCGTGTGCCATGCATAATAAGCCCTCAGTCAACAGTAATTTTCAAAACCATACCTCCGTCCGCCGAGGAAGCGGAAAGCGTATACTGCGGTATCATAACGGGGCTGCCGTCGGGATCTCTGCCGCAGATTTCCGTATAATAATCATTGTGGGTATGTCCGTTAAAAACTCCTCGGATGATATCCGCATTATCGGTAATCAGCGTATATACATCCTTTGTCGCTCCCTCGGGCATATTCGGAGAGCCTACGAAATCCAAAAATTTGTTGGTGCAAAAATCCATTCCTGCTGTATTGCCTCGCAAGGCTATAACCTTTTTTTCGTCCGGATTGCGGGTACAAAGCGGAACATGCACAAACAACAAAACCGTGTAACCGTTTTCCCTGGCCTGCTTCAAATCCCTCTGCAGAGGCTCCTTTTGACATGTGCGGAAGGTGTGCTCGCTGTTATCCATTTGAATCAGCATCAGCTTATTTCCCAAAACCTCCGATGAGTAGTATATGTCATGGTCCCATGCTTTTTGCAGTTTTTCGAGACTGAGGCTTTGAGAAAGGCCTTCGTTGTTCACCCAATCGTGATTTCCCAATGTTACCCATGCATTCGGATTAAAATCCCAAATTTCTTTACGGAGCATATTTAAAGAAAAATCGGAGAGACTGTGAATCGTATCCCCAGTCAGAATCACCTTGTCCGCCGAAGCCGAAAGCTTCATCAGCTTTCTTAGCAGCGGCACAGAGTCACGGTAGGTTGATTCCTTCAAGTGGAAGTCGGTAATCTGTATTACCTCAAGCTGCGCGCCGCCTTTCCCGGTATTAACGGAAACCTCGCGCACCTGAATACCGTTTTCCAAGCGGTATATCAGGGAATTTTCATTCTCCGCATTTCCAAAGAGAACGGAGGATTTTTTATTCCACTCGCTTCTCACGGACACGGTGACCGCGGAAACCAAGTCGTTTAGCTTTGCTTTCGATGAATCGGACAGAGACCCGTATTCCAATGTCTGCTTTGCCGCGGCAAAGGGATTTGCCGAACATTCTTTTGTATATGCTAACCGTTGCATCCCGTTAAGGTCAAGATAGCGAATATAGCCACGCGCCGTATATTGGCGGGTGTATTTTTCAAAATCAAGCCCGACAATACACGCCGTATAAAAAATTTCGTCTTCGGTTTCTTCGTAAATTCGGTCTGCAGGGATAACCGCCGGAGTATATTTAACGGAATTATAAACATAGGTGCGCCCGTACTCCAACGGACTGTAGCCGCCGTTTGAATCGTCATCGAGTATAACCGACGGCAAAACAATTGTCCCCGATTCCATAACACTGATGCCGGGCATCTTTGTTAATGCACTGCTTTGTTTAATAACATAGCGCAGTCCGATTTCTTTGGCGGTCCGAATTTCTACCCTGTCAATTATAAAGTCGCGGCCTTTATCGGTGCTGAAATCTGCGTAAGCGGCGTTAAGTACGCTGCCCCTTTTTAAAGCAACAATTGATGAAACGGCATTTTCGTCAGAATCTCTCCAGCCTAAAAACAGCTTTCCGTCAAGCTCGTTATGGTCTTCCTCCGAGAGTTTCAGTGTAACATCGTTATACACGGTTATGGTGTCTCCGTCATTAATACAGTCGGCAATTTCAAATGTCACAGAGCTCAGGATTTTTTCGTTTTCTCCCCCTTCGCAAAGCAATGCAACATAATTGCCCGAAGGAATAGGTGAGCTTGAAAAATCAAAGGTCGGGCTTTCGCATAATGCCCGTGCCGCTGCCGAAGCCGATGGCGAGCCGCTGTAATCGGCTCTGCAAATTAATATCTCATCATCAGGCTCGGTATTTTCACATAGAAATGAAATACTTTGCCCAAAACCGATTTTACTTACCGAAAGTGAAATCTTTTTCTCGGGCGCTGCGGCGGAAACCGTGATATATATATCCTTTAAAACCTTCCAGCTGCCGTAGTTATCAAACAGCGTAACAACATAATTCCCGGCAGGCAGCGATTCAGTGGAAAAAACATAAGAGGTTGGTCTTGCACCCAGCACCTTATAGCCGTATCTCACATTATAATTTTTTCGCGGAGTCGGAAAAACAGCGACATAATCACCTGAAACCGCGCCGTCAAAGGTATAATGCAGCGTTTCGCCGACGGTGTAGCTGTCTTTATCAAGAGAAAAGCTTTTCGGTTTATTAGGATCGGTAATTTCAATCACAATTTCCTTGATAGCAACCCACCCGCTTTTAAAAAGTACCGCGGCATATTTTCCGCCTTTAATCGAATCGGTCGAAAATTCACAGGTTGCGGATTTGCAGAATATCGTCGCCAATCGATCGCCATTTTCACCGGTCGGGTCGACGGTATAGTTTTTGTACCCGTCATTCAGTATGGCAACATAATAATCGGATTGCACATTTTTAAAGGTGAAAACAATTTTTTCTCCTTTTGTATATCGGGATTTATCCACAGAAAAATCCGGTGCGTTCGGGTCTGCCACAACAGAAAACGCAATCTCCTGATATTTATACCAGCCTTCCCCGAACAACACAGCAACATAATTCCCCGGCTGCAGGTTTTGCGTTATATATGTAAGCTCGTTCGCGGTGCAGTAGATGGTGGCGCGGCGGTCGCCCTTTTCGCCTGTCGGAGAATAAACATAGTTCTTATATCCCTCGTTCATAATCGAAATATGCATCGAGGAATCGGCGTTCTCGCATTTGAAAACGGCGGTTTCTCCGCGGATGAAGGAGGCTTTGTTAATTGTAAACGAAGGGGATTCGGCAGCCCCGATCGTCCCGGTTCCTTGGAAAATACCTGCCGACAAAAAAGCAATCATGAATAATGAAATCAATCGTTTCGGTTTCATTTTTCCCGTTCTCCCGTCAGTTTTTTCGGAAACAGACATAGCCTATTACCGTTGCTTTCATTATACTTATCATAGAAACCGATTTCAATATCTCGGATTTGTAATAATGTATTGTTTTTTGCTTCCCCGAATCGGCACTGTATAAAAAAGCATGGGAGCAATTCAAAACAAATTGCTCCCATGCCGATTTGATTTTAATTTTAAAGGAACTGTCCCGCCCTGCCGTAATGCGCTTAAAATAACCTGCGGTTTGTGCAGGTGGGTGCCCGCCGCGCGGCTTCACGCTCCCTTCTTCCGAACTCGGCACAGCCGCGGGAGGTCTGCAATCCGCCGCGCGAGCAAGGGCCCCGATTTAAAAGGTTGTAGGGCTATATAAGACGCGGTCCGCGAACAGCGCAGGACACTTTTTATTCTATATTATTATTTGTCGTCTATTTCAAAAAAATCCTCAAGACGTTCAACAAATGCGTCGGCAATCATATCGTATTCGTCATCGTCCTCTATTTCGTAATAGTATTCGTCGCCGTTTTCCTCTTCCTCGCCCACCTTTACTATAACCAGTTCTCCGCTGTCGTCAAGCATTTTCTGCGGGTCATCGTAAATCGGGAGCATTGCAAGGTACCTTCCTGTTTCAGTTTCAATAGCGTCAAGCACCTCAAAGGTATATTCCTTACCGTTATCATCGGATAGGGTGACAATATCCGGGTTGTATTCGTCTTTGTTCTTAATCTCGTCCATATCAGAGCCTCCTTAGTACAAATATATTTTAACCCCAAAATTCCTTTAAGTCAATGGGAACTTTTTTCTTTTTCAAGCTCAATTACCTTTTTAAACTGCGTTTCGTAAAGCAGACGGTATTTTTCGCTTTTACCGAGCAGCTCCGAGTGCGAGCCGCTGTCGGTAATAACCCCGTTTTCTATTACCATAATTTTATCCGCCGCTATTACTGTTGATAACCTGTGCGCTATAACAAGGCTTGTTCTGCCCGCCATTACAGCCGAGAGCGCCGACTGTATAAGGCTTTCCGATACCGAATCGAGCGAAGATGTAGCCTCGTCCAAAATAAGTATTTTGGGGTCCTTTAAAATTACCCGCGCTATTGAAACGCGCTGCTTTTCACCGCCCGAAAGCTTTAAGCCGCGGTTGCCCACCACCGTATCGAATTTTTTGGGCAGCGATAAAATAAAATCGTAAATATTAGCCGCCTTGCAGGCGTTTTCTACCTCCTCGCGCGTGGCGTCGGGCTTTGCGTAAAGCAAATTTTCAAGAATAGTGCCGTTAAAAAGGTAGGTATCCTGCGTTACAATGCCGATATTTTGTCGGAGGTACGCAAGCGAAAAATCGCGCACGTCCGTTCCGGCTATTTTAACGCTGCCGCGGCTTACGTCGTAAAGTCGCGGTATCATGCCTATAATTGTGGATTTACCCGCACCCGAGGTGCCCACTATTGCGTACATAGCGCCGCTCGGCACGGTGAAATTTACTCCCCTTAAAATTTCGTGCCCGTTTTCATAGGAAAAATGCACGCCGGAAAACTCTATTTCACTGTTATCAAGCGGAGGGGTAAGCGGATTTTCGGGGTCTTCAATATCGCACTTACGGTCGAAATATTCAAAAATTCGGGTGAACAGTGCCATAGACCTTACAAAGTCCACCTCTAAATCAAGCAGCTGTCTTACCGGCTGGTAAAGCCTGTTGACAAGCGCCACCACTACCGATATATCGCCCACGGTAAGCGACGAATCGGTGTGGCTTATTATAAGGAAGCCGCCCACAAAATAAATGAGCAGCGGCGCTATTTGTATAAAGATACCTAAAAAGACGCGGAACCAACTGCCCGCGCGCTGCTCGCGTATTGTTATTTTAGTGGTTTCATCGTTTATTTTGCGGAATTTTTCATATTCCGTTTTTTCCTTTGTAAACAGCTTTACAAGCATCGATCCGCTGACCGAAAGCGTTTCGTCTACCTGCTGGTTAAGCTCGTCCTGCTTTTCCTGCGCCTCGCTTACAAGCTCCCACCGCCTTCTGCCGACTGCCTTTGTGGGAAGAATTAGGAGCGGCAGCACTATAAGCCCCACTATTGCAAGCCGCCAATCGGTATAGAAAAGATAAAATACACAGGTTGCAACGGTTAAAACATTGCTGAAAACCGAAGCCAGCATACCCGATATAACCGAGCTTACGCCGTTAATATCGCTGCTCATGCGGGTTATTATATCGCCCTGCTTTTCGTTTGTGAAAAAGCCGTGCGGCATATGCAAAAGATGATCGTACATCTGATTCCGCATATCGTAAATTATCTTTTGCGAAATCCAGCTGTTTATGTATTGCTCAAGCACGCTTATAATCTGCGCGGCGGAAAGCACAATAAACGCCAGCACCACAAGCCCCAAAAGGGTTTTTACATCGGCGCTGTCGTCCACTATCGCGTCAACAATCTTTCCCGTTATAATTGACGGGAAAAGCCCCAAGACCGCCGAAACGGCAAGAGCGGCAAAAACCGCTATGAATTGCAGCTTATACGGCGATAAATAACCGAATATTCTTTTAAGCAGCGCTTTTGTCAATTTCGGCTTGTTCTGTTTTTCTTCATCTGTCAAAAACCCGCGCGGACCGCCGCCTATACGCATAGGCCCTCTCATTCCGGGGGGCGGGGGCATCATAGGGCCCATAAGCATTTCTCCTTAAAACATATATATTTATATTTTAACATATATTTCAAACATTGTAAAGTTTTGAACAAACTGTTAATTTAACTAAAAGTTATTAAAAAGCACTTGACAAACTATAAATTATGCTTTATAATAAAACCAGACAAAAGGAAAGGAGTTGAAAACAAGGATGAGAGAGGAAGCTCCACCGGCTTACTTTTAAAATAAAATGAAAGTGGTGAATCCAATGAAGTAGGAAAAGGGCAGTCGCGGCAGGCGGCATTGAAATGATAATAAAATCTAAACGATTTTTTAATAGATAACCCGAAAAGGTGATTAAAATGATTGTGAGGAAATCACAGCACAAATAAATCAATACGGGTGATACCAATGTACTATTTATTAAACAGCTCGGTTAGCTCCAATACATAGATTTCGCGATATTTGATTGTTATTGATATGCCAAAGGGCATTAGCACAAATTCAGTTAATATTAAAACAAACCGTTCAAGGGTTAAGTATATAGGGTTAAATAAAAGAGCTTTCTAAAATTGAATAAGTAAAAAATCTAACAGCTGCGACATATTGTGCCGCAGCTGTTTTTTGCGTTTACATTTTTTATTAAAATTTCAACTCATAATTTACCTATAATATTTTTTATACGACAGCATACAATATTACTGCAAACGCGAAAAGAAAAAACAGGAGAGAAAAACATCATGGCTAACAAAAGCGTAGTACCTGAGGCTAAAGAAGCCCTCAACCGTTTTAAGATGGAGGCTGCCAACGAGGTTGGCGTTAACTTAAAGCAGGGTTACAACGGTGACCTTACCTCCAAGCAGGCCGGTTCTATCGGCGGTCAGATGGTTAAAAAGATGATCGAGTCTTACGAAAACAGCATGAAGTAAGAGTCTTTTTGACCTATCGG
>ERZ773116.2541-NODE-2541-length-14495-cov-3.678532_pt1 | contig 14495 bp, 13 predicted proteins | sample MGYA00580563_ERZ773116 | MGnify/ENA primary metagenome ERZ773116 (study PRJEB29015, sample SAMEA2737864) | human gut metagenome | biome: human gut; feature: human-associated habitat; material: faeces | place: China | collected 2012 ... | reverse complement strand
CTTTGCCGCCTGCCGAATGGTGGCGCGGTTTTCGATGATGTACACAGCCAGTTCCTCGGCTCGCTGCTCTAAGTTTTCTCTCATGTGGGCACCTCCAAGCTGTGTAGGCTATCCCAATATATGCCTGCACACGGCCCCTGCCTGCATCGGATGACAAGGCCCGGAAAGCGCTCAGGGGATACCGGTGGCAAGTCGGCATCCCCTGAGCTGTCTCCCCGACTGCCAAAAAAAGGGAGACAGGGGGCGTATGCAATCGTGTTATTTTTTATAAAAACGTGTTACTAGTTTTGTAGCCTCCCCTCTTCCCCGTGTCAAGGGAGACAGAAAAAAAGCCGGGAAGACGATCATGGATCATCCTCCCGGCACATAACGTCATCATCCGTCTGCCGCAGGCCCGGACGGGCGCCCCGAGCGACGGCAGCAGCAGGCGCTCGCAGACGATGGGGCGCCGCCCTCCCCTATACCTTGCCCCTGGCGGCAAAGTTCTCCACGGCCCTGGCGCCCTTGGCGACGGGCATCACCACACCGGCGCCGCCCACGCAGCCGCCCGCGCAGGTCATGACTTCCACCAGGTTGCCGGGGCAGCCGCCCTTGACGAAGGACTGCAGCTTCCTGAGGCCCTGGGGAGAAAGGCCGTTGACGGACACGGGCCGCACCTCCATGCGGCCGCCCACCATCTTTTCCACGGCGGCGGCCACACCGCCCGCGATGGCATAGCCGCGGGCCTCGTTGCTGGGGCGCTCCAGCTCGTGTTCCTCGCACTCTTCCACCACGATCCCGCGGGCATCGAACAGGGCCCCCACTTCCTCGAAGGTGAGCACATAGTCCACCATGTCGTCGTGCAGGCCTTCCTGGCGCTTGGCCACGCAGGGGCCGATGAAGACCGTCACGGTACCGGGATGGCGCTCGCGGGCCAGTTCCGCCGTATAGTGCATGGGCGTCGCCGTTTCCGCGGGCGTTTCCTCCCGCATGTCCTCCGCCTGCGTCTCCTGCCCGTATACCGCAAAGGCCTCGCTGTGTATCGCGGAAAGCTGCTTTTCAAGCCGCCTCGTCTGCACATAGCGCGCCCCAAAGCCGACCAACTGCGCCGCGCTCCAGATCGCCACGCAGAAAAGGCCGGCCATCACCGCGTAGCGCGGGTTCAGGCGGCGCGTTTTCCGCCCCTTCCGCCCGCCGACGGAAAACGCGCCCGGTGCGTCACCGGGGCGGACATCGCCTGGGTGGTCTCCGCCCGGACGGGGATTCCCGTGGGGCGGCTCACCGCCGGGGAACGGGAACGGCTGCTGGGGCTGGAAGGGCTGCTGTCCGCCCAGGTGGTGGGGCAGAGCAAGGCGGTGAGCGCCGTGGCCGAGGCGGTGCGCCGGGGCTACTGCGGCATCCGGGACGGGTCGCGGCCGATCGCGTGTCTGCTGTTCACAGGCCCCACCGGCGTGGGAAAAACGGAGCTGTGCCGGGCGCTTGCCCAAGAGGTCTACGGCAGCCGGGACGCCATGATCCGGCTGGACATGACGGAATATATGGAAAAGCAGTCGGTCTCCCGCCTGATCGGCGCACCTCCCGGATACGTGGGCTATGAGGAAGGCGGCAAGCTGACGGAGGCGGTGCGCCGCCGTCCCTACTGTCTGGTGCTGATGGATGAGCTGGAAAAAGCCCACCCGGACGTGCTGGGCATTCTGCTGCAAATCATGGAGGAAGGAACGCTGACGGACTCCACGGGGCGGCACGTCAGTTTCAAGAACGCCATTGTGGTCATGACCTCCAATGTGGGCGGTCAGATTCGGGGCGACGGCCTGGGCTTCTGTGCCGGGGGACGGAGCGCGGAGATCGGCGAAGCGTTACAGCAGACCTTCTCCCCGGAATTTCTGGGACGAATCGACCAGACGGTGTGCTTTGAACCTCTGGGAGCCGGCGCGCTGGAAGCCATTACCTGGAAATATCTGCGGCAGCTTCAGGAGCGGACGGCGGCGCTGGGAACCCAGCTGCTGCTGCCCCCGGAGCTGGCGGCGGAGCTTCTGAAAAAGCGTCCCGGAAAGGATGGTGCGCGGCAGATTCGCCGCCTTGTGCAGACCGAGGTGGAGGGGCCGCTGGCAAGCTACCTGCTGCGCTGTGGAAAAAAGCCCACCCGGGTGAAGCCCAAATGGGAGGACGGAAAGCTGGTTTTTTGACGGCCTGGGGCGCGGTTAGCTGAAATGAAGCTGAGAAATTGTCTGTTTTATTAGAACAAATATGCGAATATCCCCCGATTTCTGGCGGAAATCGAAAAATCCCTGAGAAAAAGATTGATTTTTTCCCTCGCGGGTAGTATACTGTCTCTACATGGAGTAAAAGGGCAGTAAAGTGGAGCGAAAGGGAGGTGAGCGCCGTGATCGGGAAATATCCTGCGAAGCTGGACGAAAAGAGCCGTCTGTTCGTGCCGTCCAAGCTGAGGACGGAGCTGGGGGATACCTTTTTTGTCACCCTGGGCGTCAACTGCGGTCACCGCTGTCTCACCGTTTACACCGCCGAGGAGTGGAAGCGCCTTTCGGATAACTACAACGCCATGAGCATTTCCCAGCGCTCCGGCGCCACCAGCCTGATTTTTATGAACGCCGCCGAATGCAGCCCGGATAAGCAGTATCGGTTCAGCCTGACCCAGTTCCTCTTGAGCTACGCCGGAATTGACCGGGAGGTCATGATCGTCGGCCGGGCAGGACAGGCGGAGATCTGGGACGCGAAGGAATTCGCCGACTTTGAGCGGGAGAACCTGACCCCGGAGAAGCTGCTGGCGTCCCTGGAGGCGATCGGCCTATGAGTGAATTTCATCATGTCTCCGTGCTGTTGGAGGAATGCATTCAGGGGCTTGCCATCAAGCCCGACGGCATTTACGTGGACGGAACCTTAGGCGGCGCGGGGCATTCCAGCCGCATTGCCGCGAAGCTCACCACCGGACGGCTCATCGGCATTGACCGGGACAACGTGGCGCTGGAAGCGGCGGCGGAACGGTTAAGGCCCTTTGAAGACCGGGTTACGCTGGTTCACGCCAATTTCTGCGACATGGATCAGGCGCTGCAAGAGCTGGGCATCGACAAGGTGGACGGCATTCTGCTGGACTTGGGGGTTTCCTCTCCTCAGCTGGACGACGGGCAGCGGGGCTTTTCCTATATGACGGACGCGCCGCTGGATATGCGCATGAACGGCGAGGATGCCCGGGACGCCCGTCAGATCGTGAACACATGGTCTTACGAGGAACTCAAGCGTATTTTGTATGATTACGGCGAGGAGCGCTTTGCGCCCCGGATCGCCGCCGCCATCTGCCGCCGCAGAGAGCAGGCGCCCATCGAGACGACCCTGGAGCTGGTGGACGTGATCAAAAGCGCCATGCCCGCTTCCGCTCTGCGAGAGAAGCAGCACCCGGCCAAGCGAAGCTTTCAGGCCATCCGCATCGCCGTCAACGACGAGCTGGGGGCGGTGGAAACGGTGATGAAAAAAGCCGTTCCGCTGCTGAATCCAGGCGGACGGCTGGCGGTGATCACCTTCCATTCTCTGGAAGACCGCATTGTAAAAAACGCCATGGCAGAGGCGGCGAAGGGCTGCACCTGCCCGCCCAGCTTCCCGGTGTGCGTCTGCGGCAAGAAGCCCCAGGTGCGGATCGTGACCCGCAAGCCCATCGTTTCCGGGGAAGAAGAGCTGGAACGGAATCCCAGAGCGCGCAGCGCGAAGCTGCGGATTTGTGAGAAGTTATAATCGGCAGAAATTTCCGGAAAGGGGATAGAATGATGACGGAAAAGCCCAAAATTCAGTACATTGGTCAGTTCTACGTCCCCGGCAGCGAGGCGCAGGTGCTTGCGCCGAAGAAAAAGAAGAAAAAGGCCAAAACAAAGCTCCCGATTGCAAAGCAGGAGCAGGTAAAGGCAATCTATATCGACCCCGTGGCGCTGATCGGCATCACGGTGGCGGTGATGATGCTGGCGGTCATGGTAGTGGGGGCATTGCAGCTGCGCGGCGATTGGGCGCAGTATGAGCAAATGTCCAACTACGTCTCTCAACTGAACCGCGACAACGCCGAGCTGGAACGCACCTACCGGGACGGCTATGACCTGGAGGACATCCGGGACAAGGCGCTGGCTCTCGGCATGGTGCCGGTGGAGGAAGTGCCGAGCAGAACCATCACCGTCACGATCTCCCAGCCGAAGCCGGAACGGACGCTCTGGGACGACATCGTCTGGTTCTTTGGCGGCCTGTTCGGGGACGGGGAAGCCGCTTCCTTCGGATGAGCGGAAAAAGCGGTTCCCCTGCATAAAGTCCGCCCTTCCTCATAAAGTAAGATAGCAGCTGCACTGGGCGGCGAGGGGTTCCCTTGCTGCCCAAAGTTGTATCTTGACGGAAAGGCCGGTGGCTTATGGGGAGGAAGAAGCGGGAATTTAACCGCCTGCGGTTGGACAGCGGCCAGCACAGGCGAATCATGCTGGTAGCCGCGCTGCTGGGGGTGCTGGCCTTCCTGCCGGTGGGGCTTCGGCTGTACAGCCTGATGGTGACGAATTACAATTACTATTCCTCCCTCGCTCTGCGAAACCAGACCCGCACGACGACGGTGACCGCCGACCGGGGGGACATCTTCGACCGGAACATGAACATTCTGGCGACCTCCGTCAGCGTGGAGAATGTGTACCTCGACCCCCACGAGCTGAAGCAGTCCAAGGCGGACATCCCCCAAATTGCCCGGACGTTGGGGGAAATCTTGGGAAAAGACCCCGCCTGGATCGAGGAACAGGCGGCGGACATCAGGCGGCGCTACAAGCAGGTCGGCACCCGCATTGACGAGGAAACCGCCGGAATCATCCGGGATTACATCAATGAAAAGGGCATTTCCGGCATCCATCTGGAACCCACCTCCCGGCGGGTCTACCCCTATGAGACGCTGGCTGCCCAGGTCGTCGGCTTCACCAACGCCTCCAACGAGGGCTGCGAGGGGGTGGAAGCCGCCTACAACAGCTTCCTCTCAGGCAGCACGGGCAGAGTCATCACCACCAAGGGCAATAACGAAATGGATATGCCCTTTTCCTATGAAAACTACGTTTCCTCCCGGCAAGGAGACAGCGTGATCCTGACGCTGGACGCCACGGTGCAGGCGTGCCTGGAAAAGCAGCTTTCCGCCGCCATTGCTCGCTACGATGTCCAAAACGGCGCGTTTGGGCTGGTGATGAACTGCAAGACGGGAGAAATCCTCGCCATGGCCACGCTGGGCAGCTACGACCCCAACAACTATCTGGAAATCGCCGACGAGGGAACGGCGGCGCAGCTGGAAGAAATGAAACGGTCGTACCTCTCCGAGCCGGAGGGAAGCGAAGCCTACGAGGCGGGTAAGACGGCCTACGGGGAAGCCCTCTCCGCCGCACGATTGAAGCAGTGGCGCAACCGGGTGATCTCCGACGGCTATGAGCCGGGTTCCACCTTCAAGGTGCTGACCATGTCGGCGGCGCTGGACTGCGGCGCCATCGACCTGAATACCCCCTTCCACTGCTCCGGCTCCGAGCAGATTCCGGGGCGTGCCCAAAAACTTCACTGCTGGCGCTCCACGGGACACGGGGCGGAAAAGACGCCCCAGGCACTGCAAAATTCCTGCAACATCGCCTTCGCCCACATCGCCCTGAAGCTGGGCGGGGAGCGGTTTTATGAGTATGTCAAAAACTTCGGGGTGCTGGAAAAAACCGGCATCGACCTGGCAGGAGAGAGTAAGGGTGTCTTTTTTGACAAAGCCCTGGTCACGGACACGGACAAATGGGGGACGGCGTCCCTGACCTCCGGCTCCTTCGGCCAGACCTTCAAGATCACCCCCTTGCAGCTGGTGCGGGCGATTGCCTCCGTGGTCAACGGCGGGCAGCTGCTGGAGCCGTACATCGTCTCGGAAATTCTGGACGCCGACGGCAACACGGTGATGAAGGCGGAGCCGACGGTGGTGCGCAGAACCATTTCGGGGGAGACTTCCGACACCATGCGCACCCTCATTGCGTCCGTCGTCACGGAGGGAACGGCAAAAAATGCCAGAGTTGCCGGGTTTTCCATCGGCGGAAAGACCGGAACCAGCGAAAAAATTGACGTTTTTGACGAGAATGGCCAGCGCGTCCAGGATAAAATCGTATCTTTTGTGGGGATTGCGCCCATGGACGATCCGGAGTATATTATACTTGCCGCATTGGATACACCGTCCCGGGCAACGGGGATTTACATTTCCGGCGGCGTCATGGCTGCGCCCACCGTGGGCGCGGTGATGGCGGACGTGCTGCCATACTTAGGCGTGAAGCAGTCCTTTTCCGGGGATGATCTGGCAGGAAAGCAGATCGCCATGGAAGACCTGACCGGCATGACGGCGAAGGACGCCCAGGCGCTTCTGAAAAAAGAAGGGCTGACGGCGGCAATTTCCGGCAGCGGCGAAACGGTGACGGGACAGATTCCGTCTCCCGGACAGACCGTCCCCGGGGGAAGCCAGGTGCTTCTGTTTCTGGGGCAGACCCCGGAGCCGGAAACGGTGAAGGTCCCCGATTTTTACGGCATGAACCGTCAGCAGGCCAGCGACGCCGCGGGCGCGCTGGGGCTGTACATTCTGGTGACGGGGAACGATGAAATTTCCACCGGCGTGACCGTGACGGCGCAGAACGTGGCCAAGGATACCGAGGTTCCCGCGGGAACGACGATCACGCTGGTATTCGCGGATACCGCGGCCAGAGACTGACAACGGAGGATGAATATGAAGCTGAAGGAACTTTTGACGGGCATTTCCGTTCTGGAATGTACCGCAGACCCGGAGCTTGAAATCAAAGAGATTTTTTACGATTCCCGGAAGGTGACCCCGGGCAGCCTGTTTGTGGCCGTGTCCGGCTTTGCCGCCGACGGAAATAAATTTATTCCCATGGCCGCGGAAAAGGGCGCGGCGGCGGTGGTCACGGCGAAAAAGCCGGAGGGGGATGTTCCCTATGTTCTGGTGGAATCCGACCGGCTGGCGCTGGCGCTGCTGGGGTGCAATTTCTTTGGCCGCCCCGCGGAGCAGATGACCATGATCGGCATTACCGGCACCAACGGAAAAACGTCCTCCACGCTTCTTCTAAAGCAGGTTCTGGAAACCTGTCTGGGGGCGAAGGTGGGTTTGATCGGCACCATGGCCAACATGATCGGTCAGGAGATCATTCCCACCGAGCGAACCACCCCGGAGAGCTTTGAATTGCAGGCGCTGTTCGCCAGAATGCGGGACGCGGGATGCACCCACGTGGTGATGGAGGTTTCCAGCCACGCCATTTCCTTGGAGCGCATCGGCGGTATCCGGTTTGACGTCGCCGCCTTTACCAACCTGACGGAAGACCATCTGGACTTCCACAAGACCATGGACGCCTACTGCGAGGCCAAGGCCGAGCTGTTCCGCCGCTGCCGTCTGGCGGTGGTCAATGCGGACGACAGCTATTCGGGCAGAATTCTCGCGGCGGCCGCCTGCCCGGTGCTGACCACCGGCGTACACCGTCCCGCCGAACTGCGGGGCGAGGACTTGGAGCTTCTGGCGCAGGGCATTCGCTTTATGGCCGTATCCGGCGAGGAACGGGCGGCGGTGTCCCTTCCCATCCCCGGAAAGTTCACCGTCTACAACGCACTGACGGTCATGGGCATTGCGAGACAATTGGGCATTTCCCTGACGGACTGCGCCGCCGCTCTGAAGACGGCCTCCGGCGTCAAGGGCAGGGTGGAGGTCGTCCCCACCCCCGGAAAGCCCTACAGCATCCTCATCGACTACGCCCACACCCCCGACGGACTGGAAAATGTGCTTTCCTCCGTGAAGGATTTCTGCAAAGGCCGTGTCATTGCGGTATTTGGCTGCGGCGGCGACCGGGATCCTATGAAACGACCCATCATGGGGCATATCGGCGTGAAGCTGTCGGATTTTGCCGTCATCACCTCGGATAACCCCCGCACGGAAGACCCCATGGCCATCATCGAGGACATCCTGACAGGGGTAAAACAGGAAGACGGGGAATATATTGTTATCGAAGACCGGCGCGCGGCCATCAGATATGCTATGGACATTGGGAAAAAAGATGATATAATTGTGCTGGCAGGAAAGGGGCATGAGACCTATCAGGACATCGGCGGCGTAAAGCACCACTTAGATGAACGGGAAGAGGTCGCCGCCCACCTGCAGGAAAAAGAGGAAACAGCATGGCAAAATTAACGCTGAGACAGGCCGCCGAGTGGTGCGGCGGCGTGGTGGAAGAAAAATACGCGGATATTGCATTTTTAGGCGCGGCCAACGACACCCGGGTCATGCAGCCGGGGCAGCTGTTCATTGCCCTCCAAGGCGCCCGGGACGGCCACGACTTCATCCAAAAGGCCATGGACAAGGGGGCTGCGGCGGCTCTGTGCAGCCGCAAGGTGGGGGACTACCCCGCAATTTACGTGGACGACCCCCGCATCGCTCTGGGGCAGATTGCCCGGGAGGAACTGAAACGCATCGGCGCAAAGGTGGTGGCGGTCACCGGCTCCGTGGGCAAGAGCACCACCAAGGAAATGATCGCCGCCGTGCTGGAACAGGCCTTCGTCACCAGCAAGACCCCGGCCAATCACAATAACGACATCGGAATGCCCATGGCGGTGCTTGCCATGCCGGAAAATACCGAGGTCGCGGTGCTGGAAATGGGCATGAACCATTTCGGCGAAATTTCCTACCTGTCCCAGATCGCAAGACCGGACGTGGCCGTGATCATCAACATCGGCACCGCCCACATTGAATTCCTGGGTACCCAGGAGGGAATCCGGCAGGCGAAAATGGAGATCGTGGAGGGCATGACCCCTCACGGGATGCTCCTGCTGAACGGCGACGATTTCCTCCTGCGCAATCTGGACAAGGAGCCGCAGCAGCGGGTTACATACTTCGGTTCCTCCGAAGGCTGTGCCGTCCGGGCGTTTGACGTCAATCAGGACGGCGACTATCTGCGCTTCCGGGTGGAGGCCGGGCGGCTGTCCTTCCCGGTAAAGATGCTGCTGGAAGGCGAGCATTACGTCAACGACGCCCTGGCGGCGGTGACGGTCGGCTTAAAGCTGGGGGTGCTGCCCGAGAAAATTCAGGCGGGACTTTCTCAGTTCCGGAACATTTCCGGCCGTCAGGAGATCATCCAGGCCGGCGGCATGACCATCATCAAGGACTGCTACAACGCAGGCCCTGAGTCCATGGCGGCGGCGCTGGCTGTCCTTGGAAAGAAGCAGGGGCGGCGGATCGCCGTGCTGGGTGACATGCTGGAGCTGGGGGACTGCACCCAGGCGGAGCATTACCGGGTGGGCAGAATTGCCGCGGAAAAAGCGGACTACGTCTTTGCCTACGGCCCCAATTCCGGGCGGATCATCAGCGGAACGATTACCGGCGGTATGCCGGAGACCCGGGGAAAAGCCTTTACGAACCGGGAGGAGCTGGTAGCGGCGCTGAAACGCACGGTCAAGCCCGGGGATGTGCTGCTGTTCAAGGCCAGCCGCGGCATCCATCTGGAACAGGTTCTGGACGAGTTCTTAGGGGAAGAGAAGTAACGGAGGAAGAAGTCATGACAAGAATCTTGATTACGGCGGCGGCGGGCTGCATCCTGACCGGCGGTATTGGCTACCTGCTGCTGCCTGTACTGCGGGCGCTGAAAGCCGGACAGTCCATTCGGGAGATCGGCCCCACCTGGCACAACACCAAGGCCGGCACCCCCATGATGGGCGGACTGATGTTTATTTTCGGGACAATTCTCTGCCTGGTGGGCAATTTCCCCGCCATGAGCGATAATTCCCCCTTTTACGTGCTGGCGCTTTCCCTGTGCTTCGGCCTCATCGGGTTTCTGGACGATTTTACCAAGGTCAAATTTCACCGGAATCTGGGGCTGACAACGCTGCAAAAGGCCATGCTGCAAATGGCGGTGTCGGCGCTGTTCCTGTACGCCATGTACCGTTCCGGCTTTATGGACACCCATCTGTACATTCCCTTCGCGAATGTGAGCTTCCAGCTGCACCCCATCGTCTATATTTTCTTTGCCATGTTTGTCATGGTGGGGACGGACAACGCGGTGAACCTCACCGACGGTGTGGACGGCCTGTGCGCCAGCATCACCCTGCCTGTGATGATATTCTTTACCGCTGCGGCCGCCGCCATGGGCAAATACGATCTGGCACTGCTGCCCGCGGCTCTGTCGGGCGGGCTGGTCGCGTACCTCTTTTATAACTGGCATCCGGCCAAGGTCTTCATGGGAGACACCGGCTCGCTGTTCTTAGGCGGCGTGGTGTGCGCCATGGCCTTTGCCCTGGAAATGCCACTGATTCTGATTCTGATTGGCTTCGTGTATGTCTGTGAAGCCATGTCCGATATTTTGCAGGTCTCCTATTTCAAGGCGACCCACGGCAAGCGCCTGTTCAAGATGGCGCCCATCCACCACCATTTTGAAATGTGCGGCTGGAAGGAAGAAAAAATCGTGCTGGTATTCGCCGGTGTGACGGCAGCCATGTGCGTGCTGGCCTGGTTCGGCATCGCCGGTCTCGTCGGTTAATTATCCACTCCTGAAAGGAAGTATCTTATGGCGTCGGAGCGTGACCTCCATGCCAAAGAGAAACGCCGCCCGGGGCTTTCCCGGACGGGGGAAAGCGTCGATTATCCCTTTTTGCTGCTGGTGCTTCTGCTGCTGACGGTGGGACTGGCTATGCTGTATTCGGCAAGCTACGCCCAGAGCGAATATGACACCGGCTACGAAATTTCCACAAAATATCTGCAAAAACAGGCGGTTTGTGCCACAATCGGCCTTGCGGCCATGTTCTTTTTCAGCCGGATTCCCACGGGTGTCTGGTATCGGTTCGCCTGGCCGCTGTACGGCGTGAGCATCGCGCTGCTGCTGAGCGTCCTCGTCATCGGCGAGGAGGTCAACGGCGCGCGGCGCTGGATCAATCTGGCGGGCATTCAGTTTCAGCCCTCCGAGATCGCGAAATTCACCATGATTCTGCTGTTCGCCCGCCTGACCCGGCTGTATGGGCAGGATGTGAAAACCTTCCGCCATGGCGTTCTGGGCTTCGGCCTGGCGCTGCTGGGGATTCTGGTTCCCCTGGCGCTGGAAAAGCACCTGTCGGCCATTATGCTCATGGGCATGGTGGCGGTGGTGATGATGTTCGTGGCAGGAACCCGAACCAGATGGCTGCTGGCCGGGGCGGGCGCCGCCGCCGTGTTCGTGGTCGTCTACATCAGCTTTATGGGCTACGCCGGCGACCGGGTCACCGCGTGGCTCCACCCGGAGCTTGACCCGGGGGACACCGGATACCAGATTTTACAGTCGCTGTATGCCATCGGCTCCGGCGGGCTGTTCGGGCTGGGCTACGGCAAGTCCCGGCAGAAATATCTGTATCTGCCTTTTCAATACAACGACTATATCTTTGCGGTGATCTGCGAGGAGCTGGGACTGGTTGGCGCGATGGCAATCGTTGCGCTGTTTGCCGTCACCATCCTGCGGGGCTACTGGATCGCGCTGAACGCCCGTGACCGGTTTTCCACCGTTCTTGCGGCGGGGCTGGTGACGCTGATTGCGGTACAGACCGTTCTGAATCTGTGCGTGGTCACCAATCTGCTCCCCTCCACCGGCATTGCGCTGCCGTTTTTTTCCTACGGCGGCACGGCGCTGGCGGTGAATCTGGGGGAGATGGGTATCGTTCTGGGCGTTTCCAGAGGGCGAAACCGGAGAAAAATACAGGAGGCTTGACCTATGAATCTGATTTTTACCTGCGGCGGCACGGCGGGACACATCAACCCGGCCATCGCGGTTGCCAATATGATGCGGGAGCGCCACCCGGACTGCAATATCCTCTTTATCGGCGCAAAAGGCCATATGGAGGAAAAACTGGTGCCCCAGGCAGGGTATGATCTCAAATGCCTGGAAGGCTCCGGCCTCAGCCGGGGAAAGAATCTGGCCGCAATGAAAAAGAATCTCCACGCGGTGAAATGCGTGCGGGAGGGCGTGAAGGCGTGCAAGTAGATTTTCCGGGAATTCAAGCCCGACGTGGTCATCGGCACCGGCGGCTATGCCAGCTTCCCGGCGTTGTACGCCGCCCAGTCCATGGGCATTCCCACCTGCGTCCACGAGAGCAACGCCGTCCCCGGCGTCACCACCCGTCTGGCGGCAAACAAGGCCAGCCGGGTGCTGGTGGCCTTTGAGGAAAGCGTCCGCCACTACAAGCACCCGGAAAAGGTAGAGGTCGTGGGGATGCCCGTGCGCAGGGAATTCATTTTCGACACCAAGGAGGATGCGCGGAAGGAGCTGGGCTTGAGCGGCTTTGTGGTCGTCTCCGCCTTTGGCAGTCAGGGCGCGAAGGTCATGAACGAGACCATCGCGGACATGATGCCCTTGGAGCAGGCCGACGGCTTCCCCTTCCACCACATCCACGCCACCGGCAGCTTCGGCAAGGAGTGGATGCCTAAGCGTGTCCTGGACAACGGCGTGGACTGGAAAAACTGCCCGGCGCTGGATATCCGGGAGTATATTTACGACATGCCCACTGTCATGGCGGCGGCGGATATCGTCATCGGCCGGGCGGGCAGCGCCACCTGCAATGAGATCGGCGCTTCCGGCACGCCCTGCATCCTCATCCCGTCGCCCAATGTGACGAACAACCATCAGGAAAAGAACGCCCGGGTACTGGAAGCGGCGGGGGGCGCGGTGGTGGTGCTGGAAAAGGACTGCACGCCCGAGAAGCTGTATGAGCTGATCCGGTCGCTGCTGGCGGACGAAGACCGCCGCAGGGAGATGTCCCGGAAGCTGCACACGATGGTTCGGCTGGATTCCGCAGAGCGGATCTGTGATATTGTGGAGCAGCTGACCCAAAGCGAAAAATAACCCGCCTTACCCCAGGAGGAACACTATGGATACAACACAGGATAGCCGGGAAAACGGCGGAAAGCGCCGCCCGCAGACAGACGGGCAGAATCGCGCTTCCCAACGACCCGGACAAAGCACCCCGGAGCAGCGCCGCCGCCCGGCAGAGCAAAGCGCCCAGGAGCGTCCCCGCCGTACAGCGGAACAAAGCGCCCAGGAGCGCCCGCGTCGTGCGCCGGAGCAAAGCACCCAGGAGCGCCCTCGCCGCGCAGCGGAACAGGGTGCTCAGGAGCGCCCGCGCCGTTCGGTAGAGCAGAACCCTCAGGAGCGCCCCCGCCGTGCAGCAGAGCAAACCGCCCCGGAACAGCGCCGCCGTGCGCCGGAGCAAAGCGCTCAGGAACGTCCCCGCCGTTCGGCGGAACAGAACGCTCAGAGACGCCCCGCCCGGCAGGAAAAGTCTGACCGTCCGGCCAGAAGGGAAGCACAGCCCCGGCAGAGAGCCGGAGAAGAAGCGACCCGCCAGCGGACGAGGCAGCCCGCCGATTCCCGGCGAAGCGCCCCCCGCCGCAAGCCCGCGGACGACGATGTCCCCAACAGAAAGCGCGCCTACGGAAACAGCAAGCCAAAAAAGAAATCGGCGCTGGCCATGCTGGCCGAGACGCTTCTGAGCGCAAAAAACCGACCGAAGAAGCGTACTCCCCGAAAAAGCGAGAACAGCCGCCCGAAGACACCCACACCCGCCGTAATCTATACCCAGCCCCTGCCATTCAACCGTGACCGGCTGATCGTCCAGCTGATAACGGTGACGGCTGTGGTACTGGCCATCGTCATGGGACTGTCGGTGTTCTTCAAAGTAAAAACCGTCACGGTTACCGGCGCGGATACCTACAGTGCCTGGGCGGTGCGGGAGGCCTCCGGCATTTCCGAGGGAGACAAGCTCCTGACCTTCAGCAAAATCCGTGCCGCCAGCCAGATTATGGCAAATTTGCCCTACGTCAAGGGTGTGCGGATTGGTATAAAATTGCCAGATACGGTCAATATTATGATCGAAGAAGAGAGCGTGGTCTATGCCGTCAAGTCCAGCGACGGACAGTGGTGGATGATGGACTCCGACGGAAGGGTCGTGGAGCAGGCGAATAACGCCAAGGCGGCCACGGCCACGCAGGTTCTGGGTGTCACGCTGGAAGCCCCCACGGTCAACGAAAAGGGCGTCGCCACGGAGATGACCCCTAGTGAGACCAACGAACTGGGAGAGCTGATCCCGGTGTCGACCACCGGTGCCCAGCGCCTGACTGCCGCGCTGCAGATCCTCAAGGCGCTGGAAAGCAACGACATCGTGGGCGAAGCCGCCAGCGTGGACGTGACCAGCACCGAGGATATTATCCTCTGGTACGGCACCCGGTATCAGGTCAATCTGGGCGACACATCCCGCCTCGATTACAAGGTTGACTGCATGAACGACGCCATTTTGCAGATGAGCGACTACCAGAGCGGCGTTCTGGACATCAGCTTCACCATCTGGCCGAATCAGGTGGGCTATACGCCCTTCGCATGATGTTATTATTTTGTAAATAATTTGCCGAAATACCAGAATTTCTATTGACCAAATCGTGTTTTCAGGATAGAATAGGAGAATGTAGATACAAAATTCAGGCAGCGACG
>ERZ773116.2523-NODE-2523-length-14576-cov-4.661800_pt1 | contig 14576 bp, 12 predicted proteins | sample MGYA00580563_ERZ773116 | MGnify/ENA primary metagenome ERZ773116 (study PRJEB29015, sample SAMEA2737864) | human gut metagenome | biome: human gut; feature: human-associated habitat; material: faeces | place: China | collected 2012 ... | reverse complement strand
TAGAACACCAGCCTTCCAAGCTGGATACGTGGGTTCGATTCCCATCACCCGCTCTCTGTTACAGGTATTAAAACTGAGTTCCGATGGAACTCAGTTTTTTTAGTATCTGTTATGAGGCGGGGGATTGCACCCGCTTTTTTGTTGCGATGATTAAAAAAACGAGTTCCTAATGGAGCTCGTTTTTTTTAATATTTGCACCTGCTTTTCCGTTTTTACTTGAACAGCCCAACCAGTTTCTCCCAAAACGTTTCTTTTTTCTCTTCCGTGACAGTCTCTTCCTTTACTTCCTCTTTCTGGATTACCGGTGTCTTAATGACAAACAGCACTGATTCAATGTTTGTATTTTTTTCTGATACGAAGGATACTGTCTCCACATCTTTTCCTATCATATCATCAATCGTATCCGAAATCTTATCTGAGATCTTTGTATCAAGATCCGCTGTCTCCGACTGGAATTCATCGGTGCCGTCACTCAGCTCTTTTGTGCCTTCCTTCATTTCTTTTGTTCCGTCCTTTAATGCTGCCGCTCCCTCTGCTAATGATTTGCTGCCGTTTTGCAATGTAAGCGTGTTGTCTGCAAGCTGTCCGGCTCCGCTCTGCAATGAAAGTGCTCCGTTTAAAAGACTCTCTGTTCCCGCAGAAAGTGTTCCTGCGCCATCTTTTAAACTCTGTGTTCCTTTTACCAGTTCCTGTGTTCCCTGATACAATGTGGCTGTTCCGTCTGCAAGATCTTTTGCGCCGCCTGTGATGCTTGCATAACCGGTTGTGATTTTATTTACAGCACTTGTGTAATCATTGATTCCGGTATCTAATGTATTGTAATTGGCTGCTAACGTGTCGATGCCTTTCTTAAGTGTCGTCATATTATCTGCAAGGCTTGATGATGTCGTGACCATACCTGAAATTGCAGTATCAAATTCCGCATAACTGCTCTGAAGTGCAAGTGCCCCTTTCATCAGATCACCGTTTGTGCTGTCAAGAGCGCCGTCGATACCGGCGATCAGCGTATCACTTCCACTGATATAATCTGCATCTGCATTCAAAAGCGTCTCAAGATTGATCAGCTTTCCTGCCATTGTGATATAATTGCTCACAATTCCGGTATTTCCGGTCGCTGCACACTGATACAGTGCGTTGGCTTCCTGATCGCCGTTTGCCGCAAGTTCACCAATCTTTGCCGTTACCGCATCATCTAACCAGGTCACATCTGTCACACCGTCGATTTCTCCTAACTTTTCCTTATAGGAAAGCGCCTCCGGCAGATAAGAGTTCATATCATAGTTGACTGATACGAACTTCTGCGCCATCGCACAAATGACTGCTATTCCAATGAATACTGCAAAAATGATTTTACGATGACGGATCACCAATTCATAAAACTTTTCCACATGCTTTCTCCTTTTTCAAAAAACCTTTCAAACGTTTTCTACTGCTCTCCCTGTATCCTTTTTTCTGATCCCTGCTTTTTCAGTAGATTTTCATTTGTTTTATTTCTGACGGTTGTTTTATAATTGACAACTGTTCGTTTTCTGTATAATAATAACAAATCGTTTTTTTCAACGTACAATTGCAATGTATATGATAGTTATTTGACAAAAACAGAATAATTGTCTTTTATTTTTCGAAAGGACGGAATAATTATGGAAGAAAAAACAGATTTAAGAATCCGAAAACCCTACAAGGCACTGTGTGATGCCTTTGTAACTATTTTGGAGAAAAAAAGATTTGACGATCTGACTGTGAATGAGCTTTGTGATGAGGCAACGATCCGGCGCGCCGCGTTCTATAAACATTTTGCAGACAAGTATGATTTCTTTTCTTTTTTTATCCGCCAAAAGCAGGATCAGTTCATCTCACAGGCAAAAGAGAAAACTCCCCCAACGGAATTTATGCTTACACGCTCTACCTTACCCAAAGGTCCATACTCTATTTTAAGGATCACGAATCACTGATCCAGAATATTTTAAAAAGCGACATGTCCGCCTCACCGCTTGATATTTTTAATGAAGAAATACACTCTAACATCTTAAGTAATCTGAAAGAACACCAACAACGCAGCTGCACCTTTTCCGTATCCCCGGAACTTCTCGCCTCGTTTCTTTCCGGCGGCATTTTTTCCACGATCCGTAACTCCGTCTTGCAGCCGCAATTATTTAATACCGATACGATCATGGAAAATATGTCAAAAGTGCTGACCTGTTTAGAAACACTGACGGACCAGAGTACAGAAAATTTTTAGTTACTGCTCCCGCATATAGTGTAAACAGTAACATTTTTTAGAAAAACTTCACAAATTGGCACTTTTTTCATTTTTTTATATATGTTATGCTAGTGGAAATATGACAAATATTTAGAATTGGAGAAATACCATGGAAAAAAAGACAGATTTTAAAGCACTTTCGAACAAGGCAAAAGTTCAGTATATCTGGGACTATTACAAACTGCATATTTTATTTGGAGGTGTCATTGCTGCGATCGTGATTGGTCTGGGATATCATTTTATCACTTACCGCAAGCCGGTACTCAGCGTCATCATGATCAATGTCCAGACAACCAGTGAAAATGCCGAGGCTGCGTTTGACGAATTTTCTGATGCTACCGGTTATGATAAAAAACAGCAGCCAATCGACGTTTCTGCAAATCTGCAGTTTTCCGATGATCCAAATGCAACAACGGACTACAACGACTACATGGTACTTTCCACGATGATCGGTGCCGGCGGCGAGGATCTGTTTTTCGGTACAGGAAGTGTTTACACCGATTATGCCGAAGAAGGTGCGCTGATGGATCTGCGCACCTATGTTTCGGATGATGTGTTAGAAAAATATAAAGATCATCTGATCTACTCCACCGATGATGGCGAGTCAGAGTCCTATCCATGTGCGATCGAACTGACCGATAATCGGTGGATCCAGAAATATGGCATTTATGACAGCTGCTACTTTGGTGTTTTCAGCCGCTCCGAGCAGAAAGATTACTATACGAAATTTGCGGATTTCCTGCTGAACTACTAATTGGATTGGCAGGCACATTACTGCCTGCTCTGTCCGTAATTTCTTAAATCTGCCCGGCACAGCCTGACATATTATTTCACTATCACTACCGAATATCCCGGCATTGTGAGTGTTCCATCGGAAAAGGCAGCTTCTTTTGCATCCGTCAGCAGCACTCCACCAATTTCAAGATCACTTCCGCTCTTTTCTCCAACTGTAACTCCGGATAAATCTACATCCGCACTCTCCGGAGCAAGATTGTAAACCAGAAGTATTTCCGAATCACCATATGTTTTCTTTATGACACATACCTTGTCATCCGAAATATTCTCCTCAAACTTTACTGTTCCACGGGCTATTTCCGGGTACTCATTGCGGAGTTTTATCGTCTGTTTTACAAACTGGTAAATAGAGTTTCCATCTTTCTCCTGTGTTTCGAGCGCACCGTATTTCATTTTTATGGCATCCATATCAGCAGGTCCCTTGCACATTCCATCGACTGCGCTATCTTCGCTCCAATACATCGGTGCACGCTTATTTTCATCCTTACCGGAACCCTTCATGCCCAGTTCCTCTCCATAATACAGAAAAGCACTTCCAGACATCAACAGATTCATTGCCTGCGCGATCTTTGTCTGTTTTTCACTGTCATCCCCAGAATAATAACCTGCGCCTCGTGCCATATCATGATTTGTGTAAAATGGTGCATCGATATAGCTGTCACTGTACTGGGAAAGATTATCCTGTAGATTTACCAACGCCTTTCCATAGGAAGATGCCGAACCATTTTTAAGCACGGAAGTGATCGTTCCGGTGCTGTCCGCAAAAGAAAAATCAAAACAGCTGTCAATACCACTCTCATAGTATTTTGCGTAGGTATTCTGATCCGTCCAGACCTCCGCCACGATATAGGCATCCTCTTTTTTCTCTTTTACCATGGAATGAAACCATGACAACACTTCCACATTTTTATCCACACTTCCGCTGTAATACTCTTTTGCCGCATCCAGGCGGAATCCGTCCACCCCCAGATCAAGCCAGAAGTCTACGATCTTGTCAAATTCATCACGGACTGCCTGACTGCCAAGGTTTAAATCCGGCATCTCGCTCCAGAACTGCGCCTCATAATACCAGTCTGTACCATCGAGCTTACTGTAACCGCCCTGCATTTCCTTAGAAAAATTATAGTAATCCACATAAGGACACTCCGACGCATCCGGCTCTGCTCCCTCCGGCAGGTTTTTCAGGTAATCTGCTGCCGTTTTAAACCATTCATGCTGGGAGGAAGTATGGTTCATGACAAGATCGATAATGACATTGATTCCCCTCTCATGACATGCGGCGATCAGATTTTTAAAATCGTCCATCGTACCGTATTCCGGGTCAATATCACAGTAATCCGTCACATCATATTTATGGTAGGTTGTCGATGGCATGACCGGCATCAGCCAGATTCCGTTACATCCAAGATCCGTATCTGTCGCCGGATCACCGTCATTGATATAATCTAACTTTTCTGTCAGACCATTCAGATCCCCGATGCCGTCCCCGTCGCTGTCAAAAAAGCTGTACACAAACACCTCATACCAGGTACGGTAATTATCATCAATGATCTGTTCATCCCCGGTATTGACTTCCTGCATCAGAGAAAGGGCGGTCACTCCCCCCTCCTTCGTGTCAGCATCTGCATTTTCATCCTGCCCGGCAGAAGCTATGGCTTGATCCGCAGAACTTTCCGTCGCCATTCCATTCGAATTATCCACAGCATTCCCTGCTGAAGCTGTCCCATTTCCACATCCCCCTGCGGAAACTATCAACATACCGGCTAAAACAGCCGCAATGATTCTCTTTTTCATCTCAGTCCTCATTTCTGCGCATATATGCCTGCGCTTTTTCAATTATGTTAAAGTCACAATAGTACACCCAAGCTTCCTGATTGCACTATTTGACCTCAGCATCCTTCAATTACTCTATTAGAATAAAGAGTCGCTTGCGACTCTTTCGCGCTCGAGCGGTGCTGTTTACAGCTAACTTCTGCTCCGCAAGATGCGCATCCTGCCCGGAGGGCTTTTAAATTCATAGGACGCAATTTCCTATGAATTTAAAAAGAGAGCAGAAACAAACCGTCCCTGCTCTCCCGGCAGACTCCCCATCTGCCCAATGACACACCAAAATGTGCCCTCATATTCAATTTGTATCCTGTGGATCAGCCCTTGACAGCTCCGCTCATACCTTCCACATAGAACTTCTGTGTCATTAAGAACAGAATTGCGATCGGGATCGATACGACAACTGCTCCTGCTGCGAAACAGGTATACCAGCTATCGATATACTCTTTCTCAAGCATCTTCCAAAGACCGATGGATACGGTGTAATACTGTGCATCTGCACGGCAGATAACTTTACCGAAAATAAAGTCAACCCACGGTCCCATAAAGGATGTTAAAATCGTATATACGATGATCGGCTTACTGAGCGGTACAGTAATCTTTGTAAATACATTCCATCTTGTCGCTCCATCGATAATCGCTGCCTCATCCAGCGATTTTGAGATTGTATCAAAAAATCCCTTCGCAACATAAAATCCTGCACCGGAACCGGCGGAGAACACGATGATAAGTGCTACACGGATCATTGCACCATCTGCTAAATTAAGTGCTCTTAAAATATAGTACACAGCGATCATGGACATGAAAGATGGAAACAGACCAATGATCATCGCAATATTCATAAACGGTTTTCTCATCTTAAATCGCATTCTTGACATACTGTATGCCACTGAAAGTACAAAGATGGTAGAAATGATGCAGGTAAAAATTGCGATCACAAAGGTATTCATAAACATCTTCGGAAAGTTTAAAATACTGGTGTCTGTAAATAATTTGATGTAATTATTAAATGTATAGGTTTTCGGGAAAAATGTACTTACATAAGAACCTTTCTCTCCACGGAAACTTGTAAGGATTACCCAGAAAATCGGGAGAACCCAGATAAATGCCAGTATTGCCAGGAAAATGTGAACAATCACATTTATCACTGTTTTACGGATTTTCGCCGTATTGGATGCACCACTTTTTTTCGCAGCCACTGCTGCTGTACTCGTATGTGTCGTGTTCATTACATGAATCCCTCCTCATCTTTATAGGATGCGGTATTGCGATATGTTACCAATGCTACGATCGCAAGTACAATAAATGTCATAATACCAATAACAGCACCTAAGTTATAATAGTTCTTATCAACCGTCAGCTTATACAGCCAGGTAACAAGAAGGTCTGTCTTTCCTGCCGTGGCATCCACCGGAGTAGGATTTCCACCTGACAGAAGGAAGATGACATTGAAGTTATTGATATTTCCCGTAAACTGTGTGATCAGGTACGGTGTCATAACGAATAACATGTAAGGCAATGTGATCTTAAAGAAAGTCTGTACAGCATTCGCTCCGTCGATCTTTGCTGCCTCATAAAGTTCACCCGGAATATTCTGTAAAATACCGGTTACCTGAAGTAACGTATACGGAATACCTACCCAGAGGTTAATAACAATAACCGTTACTCTTGCCCATGTTGCATTTGAAAAGAACGGTAATGCGGTATCGATCAGACCATATTTTATTAACAGCGTATTGACGATACCGGTCGGCTGTAACATGGTACGCATGATCAGCAATGATACGAACTGCGGTACTGCGATGGAAAGTACAAAACAGAATCTCCAGAATGCCTTTCCTTTTGTTTCCTTACGGTTGATGATGATCGCTAAGATCATACCGAGGATATAGTTTAATGCAGTTGCTAAGATCGCCCAGATCAGTGTCCATCCCAATACGGAATAAAACTGCTTGCCGATGCTGTCACCGAAGTTTAAAATCTTCTTGAAATTTGCCAGTCCCACCCAGTCAAATAATACCAGATGATCGTTGACTTTACTGTAGTTCGTGAACGCCATGGTAATGTTATAGATCAGTGGTAAGATCGTAAAAATTAAAATTCCCATAACCGGCGCTGCCAACAGTAATTTATATAAATTTTGATCTAACAAACTCTTGCAGTCTTCTTTAAAGTTGTTTAAGTGCTTTCCTGATTTTGCCAGCACTTCCGATTTATAAGAGCTCTTTACGGACTCTCTCCAGACAATGATAAACATTGCTGTAATATAAACTGTTGCCACTCCATACAACAGAATCAGTGCTGACTGGTCACCTGCTGTATATTCATAAATACTCTTTTTTTCGTTCCATACTTTTTCCTGCTCTCTCCATCCAAGAGATGGCAGCATAGATAAATTATAAATTCCTGACTGAATCATGTACCAGATATATGCAGCTTCTACTGCAAGAAACATGATTCCCTTTCCAATTTGTTTATGTGCAATATTTCCTAAGCCCATAATTAACAGGGAAAGTTTTGTGATTATATTTCCTTTTGCCGCCGCATTTGTAACCGTGTACGGTGTTGAAAATTCTTTATTTTTTCCTTTTTTCATTCCAGCCTTTTTCACGTTATGGGCCTCCTTTAAATCTCAATGTAGAAACATCCAGGATGCCCGTCCGGGCACCCTGGGATTTCTATCAGAAGAAATCTTTTTACTGTGCAATGTCTGTGTTCATTGTTGTATTCATATCTTCTGTTTTCTCTGCTGCGTTATCAGCTGTGATCTCACCAGCGACCAGTGCTTTACCCATGTTCTCAGCCGGTGACCAGTAGTTGCTCATTTCGCTTACTAATGGCTGCATGATAGATGTATCTGTCATAACTTTTGTAACTGCCGTAGCAATTTCATCATCTGAGATTGCAATGTTTGTATTTGTAGGAAGGATATTTCTCATATCATAATGATCTTTCTGGGCATCTTCACCTGCAAGGTAAGCCGCTAAAGCCATGGAAACCTGCATATTCTCTGTATTTGGATTAACGCCGATTGCTTTAGATCCTATGAAGGATTTCATCTGACCCTCTGTTCCTCCGATATTTACAGTAGGAAGAGCTGCAACACCCATGTTATCGCCAAGAGCTTCTTTTACAGATTCTGCATCCCATGTACCTGAGAAAATGGCATTAACGCTGCCATCACGTAAACCGGCAATACCTGCTCCGTCTGCATCATTAATGAAGTTTGGATTCTTGCAAAGGTCTACAAGATACTCAGTAACTGCTGCTGCCTTGTCACCACTAAAATCGACACCTGCTGCTGCATCAGTACCATCACCAAATAATGTACATCCGTTTGCTACATAGAAAGCCTGAATATACCAGGAGTTAGATAATGGGAAAGAAACTTTTCCTTTTTCTAACATGGTATCAAAGCTCTTAATATCATCATCTGAAAATACACTCTTATCATAGTACATGAACCATGTATTTGATGTAAACGGGAATGCCACTACTGCATCATTGTAAGTAACAGATGCTGTAATAGAATCAGAGTTTGTTGTAGTTACATAGTCAAGATAGCTTCCTCCAAGCTCTGCTAATGCATTTGCAGATACCAGATCCGGGATGTTATCGTTTGCTAACATATATACATCTGCGGAGTTTTCAACATCCTGTGTAACCGTTGCTTTTGCATCACCCTCTGCACATACACCATAATTGAAAGTGATATCCCAGTTTGGATGAGCTGCGTTGAATGCGTCACACTCTTTTGCAAGCCAGCCTGTGTCCTGATCTTCCTGTGGACTCCATACTGTAATTGTACCGGACCATGGCTCATCTTCAGAATCTGCGGCTGCTGCCTCAGTACCTGCTGTCTCTACGGCTGCTGCCTCAGTACCTGCTGTCTCCTCTGCTGCTGCATCACTTGTTGTGTTGTTGTCTGCTGCTGCATCGCTTCCAGCATTGTTTGCGGCTTTGTTTCCGCATCCTGCTGCCATGGTTGTCATCATAGCTGCTACCATTAATAATGACACTGCTTTCTTTTTCATTTTTTTCCTCTCCTTTTCTTTTTCCCAAAAAGTTTTCATGAACTTTGTTTTTATATAAAATGCAATCTGCACTTTATAACATAATTATCTGTGATAAACCGACGCAAGCGTCCGGATCCATGCCCTTCGCTCCTCACTCAGTTCATCGGTTCCAATCCTCCATCTCCAGTTTCTCCCGACGGTGGATGGTGCATTCATCCGCGCTTCATTTCCAAGCTTCATCAGATCCTGCATCTGTATGATCACCACATCTGCAATGCTTGCATAGGCAGCCCGGATCAGCGCATCCGGTATTTCTTCTTTATATTTGATATTCAGATACTCGTACAGATAAGCAAGCTCATAATCTGTTTTGTCCCTGAAGTAACCAACAATTGTTTCATTGTCATGCGTTCCCGCATAAACGACAAGATTGCAGTCGGTGTAATTATGTGGAAGATGTTCGTTTGCCGTATCATCCCCAAATGCGAACATCAAAATCTTGATGCCCGGCCATCCGGTTCTTGCCATCAGCTTCTTCACACCCGGTATCGGACTCTTTCCTGCGATATCCTCAACGATGATGTGTGTATCTCCGATCACTTTTTCGATTGCATCCGTAAGTTTCTTTCCAGGTCCCCTACTCCACTTTCCACTTCTTCCATCTTCTGCCTTGTTCGGTACGACATAATACTTTACGATCGCTGCAAAATGATCAAGCCGTATCACATCAAACAGCTTTGCATGTTCTAACATGCGCGCCTGCCACCAGGCAAATCCATCTTCTTCCATCCGGCTCCAGTTGTATACTGGACTTCCCCACTTTTGTCCATTCTCTGAAAATGCATCCGGCGGAGAACCTGCAACTCCTTTTGGCGTCCCATCCTCTTCCAATAAGAAAAGTTCCCGGTTTGCCCATACATCCACACTGTCTAATGCCACATAAAACGGAAGATCACCAATCAGCTGGATACCTCTGTTATTTGCATATTCTTTTAATTTTTTCCATTGTTTAAAAAATTCAAACTGGCAGAATTCATAGAACAATATGTCTGTATGTAACGTTGTTTCATACTCTTTTAATGCCTCAGGATCCCGGCTTCGAAGCGGTTCGTCCCACTTCTGCCATTCCTCATCACCAAAATGTTTCTTTAATGCAGTATAAAGTGCATAATCAGAAAGCCATCTGGCATTTTCCTCACAGAACGTTACAAAAACTTCATTTTCGATATCGAATCGTGCGAACGCCATTTTCAAAACTTTAAAGCGGTTCTCATAAATCATCGCATAATCAATATCCGCTTCATCATTTCCCCAATGGAAACTTCGGATCTCTTCCACACTAAGCAGCTTCTCCTGCACAAGATCATCCAGATCGATCAGATATGGATTCCCGGCAAATGCGGAATATGACTGATATGGACTGTCTCCAAAACTGGTTGGACCGATCGGCAGCACCTGCCAGTAACGCTGTTTTAAATCCACCAGCAGATCTATAAACTGGAATGCCGCATCTCCTAATGTACCAATTCCGTATGAAGATGGTAAACTTGTGATCGCTAAGAGGATTCCTGCTCCCCTTGCCATTCTTTTTGCATCCAATGATCTTCCCCGGTCCTTCCTCTCTTTTTTTTCGCTTTTTTTCGTATCTGTGATAATTTTATTACTGGAAACGTTTTTTGTCAACGAATTTGCAACTTTTAACAGCGTTTTTGCCATATTTGCCGTTTTTGCTATATCGTTTTTGTTTATTTTTACAACGAAACCACTCAAAAGTTTCGAAAATTTTAGTATGTCTGCTTGTCAACTTTTTGTTTTCTTTATATAATATAAAAAAATCAACTGTTTTTACTAAGGAGAGGATCTTACCCATGGCAACAATCAAAGATATTGCAACAAGACTCGGTGTTTCCGTCAGTACCGTATCAAAAGGTTTAAATGGCGCGAGTGACATCAGCGAAGAATTACGTCAGATGGTGCTTGACACTGCAGTTGAAATGGGATACGCAACAAAAAAATCAAAGAAAAAAGAAAACCGCAAGCTTGCGGTCTTTATCGAAAATATGGAATATGAAACGGAAGATCAGTTTGGCTACGATATCGTACTCGGTTTCAAACAGAATGCTTTCCGCCATAATTGGGATGTCACCGTTATTCCGGTCACACCTGCTTTTCAGCTTACAGAAAAATATGATACATACATGTTAAAGAACGGTTTCTGCGGTGCCTTTTTAGTCGGATTCGCCCTGCATGACGAATGGATGCAACAGCTTTCCCACACCACAATGCCGACTGTTCTCTTTGATAACTATATCGAAAAAAATCCGAACGTCTGCTACGTCGGCACCGATAACTATGAGGGCATCGACGCAGCCGTAGATCATCTTTATACGCTCGGCCACAAAAAAATTGCTTTCTTAAACGGTTCCCTGCACTCCATGGTATCCGAGCAGCGCCAGGAAGCATTTTATAACAGCATGAAAGCTCACGGACTGACTGTTGATGAGAAGCTGACCGCTTATGGTTATTATGTGGCAGACAGCGCAAAGTATCACGTTCCAACGTTTCTCGGCGCAGGTGCGACTGCGATCATCTGCGGCAACGATCTGATTGCTTCCGGTGTGATCGCTGAGTGTAAGCTGCGCGGTTTCCGCGTCCCGGAAGACATCAGTGTCGTTGGTTTTGATGACCTGCCGCTCTCTGCTTCCTTAGAACCACCGCTTACCACGGTCCGTCAGGAGCGCAATGAGCTTGGAAAATGCGCTTACGTCGTTTTAAATTCTCTGGTGCACCACATCCCGTTCTGCCGGACGCAGATCCGCGCAAGACTCATTGAAAGAGAATCGACGGCACGCTGTCCGGCGGCGCCGGAGATCAAACCGCTGGCGTAAAAATGCCAATAGATTTATCAACACTACTCTGTTTTTCGGACCGCCTCGTATACGGGGCGGTTTTCTTTTGCCGGAAGGCAGATCAGCAGAAACATGGCGGTAAGTTCTATCGTCGCGAGCAGCAGAATTGCAAACCGGTAAGACATGATCTGTCCCATTGCTCCGGCTGCCATCTGGAATGCCACACTTCCGATCGCAAATACCATATTAAAAAATGCGTTGATACGCGCCCGCATATTTTCGGGCAGATAGCTCTGCACTGCTGTCTCACGGATGGTCGCACTTGAGATGCCAAGTGCCCCACAAAGGAAACGGTTACACAGCATCAGCGGATATGGCAGATATAAAAGTAAAATATCCATCAGTCCATAGACCGTATAGACAAATTTGGTAAACGCATAACGTTTTTTTACCGGTATTTCTTTTTTATACTGAAAAATGCCGCCAAGTCCCCGCCCGATCATTTCCGCACTTTTTAAAAACCCAAGCATCGTAACCGTAAGCCACGGCACTGTCTGGTAAAACGCCTGTATCAGTACGGTATTTCCATCTGACACACCGCTTGTGATACTCATATAAGTATAGATGTTACGAATGCCCTTTTCTTTTTTCAGATAATGAAATCCTTCCCTGATATCCTGACAATACTGCTTCCAAGTATAATCGTCCTGTGCTTCTTCCTTTTCCTCATGAATCCGGCTCTCCACGATGACAGATACCATCGTGATACCCGAAACCAGATAAAAAATATGTGCCATAGATATTTTTTCATACAAAAAGGTTGCCGCCGGGGACATTGCAATGATGACAAGCGGATAGATCGTATTGCTGACTGCATAGCCCTTCTGCTCCATCCCGTTCGGGATCAGATTTGGATACCATGCATCATATGCAAGACGGTAAAACACCGAAATTGTTCCTACCGCAAGAACAAATATCAGATACAGCAGATAGTTGAACGCATGAACACTGATATAGAGTCCCATCATCGCATACAACACCGCTGTCAGGATATCGAGTCCGACAATCCATTTTTTCTTTCCGCCTTTATCAATCAAAGGTGCTGCTAAAACAGAAAGAACAACGTCCGGCAAAACGCCGCAGATCAGTACCAATGCTGATAAGAATGTAGATCCGGTCTCATCAAATACCAAAAGGCTGATCGGCAGGTTCATGGCTTCGCCGCCCACGGCAGTTAAAATGGTTGCGATAGTGATACTGGTAAAATCTTTTGTCCAGAGTGTTTTTTGCTTGTGTGACATGTTTTCCCTCATTTCATGTTTTGTAGTATAGCGTAAAGATTATGATGTCCGGAGCAAATAGTGGATTCCAGACATCATATATCGATTGCTACAGTTATTATATATTCCACTTTAAACTAGATAAAGCGAATTGATTTGGGAAAATCGGTACAAAAAAAGCACGCTAAAACGTGCTTTTTCTGGTCTTTGCGGAAATTTGTTCACTAAACTCCAATGCCTTTTTATATTTTCGCTGCCTCGTATAGGCTTCTAAGATCACATTTTTATACTGGTAGAGGAAACCAAACGACTTTTCTTTTATGAGTGCCCTGATCAGTCGTTCGATCAGATCTAAATATGCCGGATCCGCCGTAGAGTCTGGCTTTTGTTCCATGCAAAGTTCCTCATACATCAGACGTTCTGCCATCTTACCCTTCATATCTTTCCGGAAAAGTAACTGCTTCATTATTGCAAGATAATGATCCGCCTCCCTGGTATTTCCAAGGAGAAGATGTAACCATGCCTTTTTATGACAGAGCAGGAAATCTTCTGACCGGACACGGTTTAAACAATCGAGTGCTTCCTCATATCTTCCAACTGCAAGATAGGTCGCCCCCATATTATAATATAATCCCTGCTCGTATTCTTTCCACCATCCGGTATTCTGTAATAGCCTTCTGGTGCGCTCATAATAGACGGTCATCATCTCATCCATATCGACACATGCATATGCGCTTCCATTCATAAAATAATAATCCGCCAGTGCATATACATTTCCCTCTTCTAATGCCGCCGTCACAAAACGGTTCTCCATCCGGTGAATTGCGTCGTATTCTGCCTGTTCATAATAACCGGAAATCAGACAGCTCATGCCAAGCGTGTTCTGCAGTCCGTGCTGTACTTTCTGATACCACTCCATTTTCTCTGCCGGATCTTTTGTGAGTCTTGAACAGACCAGACTGTAATAGGCATACTGTTTTTCATCCATGCAGTCTTCTAACTGCGCTAAAGTGCTGACATTCTCATTCAAAAAATTCTGTATGTCATTTCCATCCGCTTCTTTTTTCATCAAACTTTCGATAAAACTTTTATCTAATTCTTTCCACGCGCTCTCACTGTAATAAATTGCGGACACCAGTCTGATATCGATTGTAAGCGGTGACATCAAAAGCCTGTCCCATTTTCCGGCAAGTTTTTTCCATACCGTTTCATTTTCCAGCCCATATTGCAGATTGTAAAAAAATTCATCCATCTGTTTCCTGCTCTCAGTAAGAAACGCAGAATCTGTCTCATAATTGATTTCAAGTCTTGCAAAAAGCTGCTTTAAAATTGCCATATCCGGCTCCGCCGATCCACGCTCGATTTTACTTAAATACGAAACCACACAGATGCCATAGCAGACTTCTTTCTGCCCCTTTCCCTGTCTGATCCGCTCCGCGCGCAAAATCATCCCTGCCGGATTTTTTTCTTTTCTATTCATGCTTATTTTCCAAATTTTTGTCTCTGTGAACTATCTATTGTCTTTATAAAGCCCATTGGATTTTTCTGT
>ERZ773116.2505-NODE-2505-length-14670-cov-7.435511_pt1 | contig 14670 bp, 20 predicted proteins | sample MGYA00580563_ERZ773116 | MGnify/ENA primary metagenome ERZ773116 (study PRJEB29015, sample SAMEA2737864) | human gut metagenome | biome: human gut; feature: human-associated habitat; material: faeces | place: China | collected 2012 ... | reverse complement strand
GGGCGCGCGCAAGCTTCTCGTCGCCGTGAAGATCCTTGTACACCTGCTCGATGTACGCGACCGTGGTTGCCGCGATCTTGCGCTTGGTGTCCGTGTCGATGTACTTTGTCTGAAGCTTCGCGGCATACACGCCGATGATGGCGAAGATCGCCAGTACGACGGCCTTGATGATCTCCAGACTGTAGGTTGCCAGAATCTCGTTCATGTGCTTGTCCTCCTGAAATTATTTATGTTCGAGGATACCGATACGGCGCTCGTGGTCAGCCACGCGATCGTCCAGCTCCTCATTTTCTTTTTTGCGGTGGTTGATGCGCTCGTGAAGCTGCTTGTGCTCTTCCATGTTGGATTTCTCCAGTTTGCCGTTTGCCTCTTTCAACCCGTTCACCGCGTCCGTGAGTTTGACGATGTTCGAGTTGAGTTTCAGCATCGGCACAACAATGGCGGTTCCGAGCGCAATAAGTTCTGCGAGGGTGCGCACCATTTCCATTTCTGTCATGCCGAGCCCCCCAAGATACGGTTTACTTCATCCTGCACGGCCTTTGTGAACCATGCGGCGAGCGCGTCCCTGCGAGCCTGTCCGTTTCCCCATTTACCGGCGATGACTTCTCGTGCCGTTTTGGTGATGAACGGGTCAACCGTAGACTCCTCGGCGGGCTTCTCCGGTTCAGGCTGCGGCGTCGGTTCCGGCGCCGGTTCGGGCTGCGGCTCTGCGCCGTCCGCCTTGCTCGCAAAGTTGGGAACACCATATCCGCGGATGAAGCGGGCGTTCACGGCAAGACTGCGCGTTTTGACGGCGTTGTCGCAGTTGCCCTCGATGATGGTCATCGTCTGACCGTCACAGGCAGTCACGATGCCGACGTGGTCGGGCTGTCCGGCATTGTCGCCGTACCCCGTATCCTGCCAGTCGTAAAAGATCACGTCACCCGGAGACGGGATATAGGCGTCATCCTCCGCCCAGCGGCCAATCTCCTGATAGAGCCGCACCATACCCGGGCAGCCGCACTCGGTAGGCATGATATCCCGCAATCCGCACTGCAAGGACACGGTGGACACGAACGCCGCGCACCACGGCCAAGAGGCGAGCATCCTTGTGCCTCTGGGAAGCGGGCGCTGGGCGTTGTAGATGTCCAGCATTTCGTAATGCTTGGCGTCGTATTCGCGCGTCCCCATCCACGAAAGAGCAGTGGACACGACTTTCCGTCGAAGTTCGGTTTCTGTCATTTCCATATACCTCCTGCTTTGAATTTTGCCACGGCGTCCTTCCAGACGCCGCCGATCTTGACCTTGACCTGCGCTCTCTTCCACACGCCGCCGACCCTCAAAAAAACCGTCGCGCCGAGCAGCGCGGGGGCGGTCAGATTGACCGTGCCGTTACTTCTGCTGGAAGAGCTGCTTGTTATCCCGTAAACAACGGTGATTTCCGTCCCTGCATCAGCTTCTCCAACGAAATACCAATACGTTGGCGTTTTGGGGAGATCGCCGGGCTCTTCGGCTGTCCCCTTAGCATCCCCGATATCGCAGCGGAGATATAAGTCGGCGTATTCCGGATGGTTGCCGTAAGAACCGCCGCTTGGGGATACCAAAACACGGACGGCAAACTGTTTCCCTTCCAGCCTTGCGATAGAGTATTCGCCGCTCAGTACAAACCAGTTCTGCTCAAAAAAGTTTGTCTTTGTGATCGTCTGCTCCCACGCGCTGCCGTTCGGCAGTTCTGGCGCTGTTTTGCTCCATGCCATCCCGCTCACCTCACTCCGAATACATGAGATAGATATCCCCGTCGCTGCCGAGATCGGCGGACGGCTCCGTCGTTCCGGCGTAAATGTGCCGCACCTGATCGGCGGCAAGGCCGAACTTCGTATACGGGATATTGTCAGCAAGCTTTTCGGCAGTGACGGACTTGTTGGCATATTTGGGCGTTGTGATCGATCCGTCCGCGATCTGCCCGCTTGCCGCCTGTTCGATGGCGGCGCGAAGCTGCGCAAGCAGCTCGGTGAACTGTGCGTTGATGACGCTTGTGTCGATGCTCAACGTGTCGGTCACAAGGCCGCAGACGTCCGGGTTTTGCCGTTCATCCGTAATCATGGAAGCCGTGATCGCGGTCGTACCGGCAGCAACGGCAATCTGCGCAAGGCTGATCTGCCGCTTCGTTCCGCTGTTGGTCAGTGCCGGAGCTGCCGCCGTGCTGGATGCCGTGCCTTTCAGGATTTTAATTTCCGGGCGGTCAACGTAGTTTGTGGTTTTCCATTCCACAATAACGCGGTCAATACGGTTCAGAACGCCGTCCGCCGCGTCAATGGCAAGCTGCAACTTCGCGCCGCTCACGCTCTCGGTGTCATTCCACCAGACAACGCCGTCATTGTTTGCGTTCGCCATCCAGCCCGTGCCGTCCGAGACCGTGACAGCCATTCCCGGCGTTGCAAGCGCGGCAACCGCCGCATTTCCTGACGCGGCAAAAACGCCGGATGTTCTGCCGTGCAGCCAGCGCATAACGTCTTCCGCGCCGCTGTATTCATCCTGATTGTTCGGGAAACTCTTGATTTCAGCCATTTAATTTCATCTCCCCTAAAGCAGTTAATATTGGATCACCGAGAACAATTTCGGTGCTTGTGCTGTTTGCGTCCATTTTGTACTTGACGCCTGTAATACGGGCATTGAATGAAACGCCGAAGCGGACGGAGACGCAGGAAACGATGTCACCGAGATTGTAGGCAACGCCAAGGTCTGCGCTGTCAATCGCAACGGAAAAGGATTTGCGCCGTATGCGCTTGCCCAGCTCCATTGTGGCGTAGGCTCGCGCCCGTGCCTTGCAATCGTCCGCGCTTTCTTCGTCTTCCTGCCGGACGTTCGTATCGAACCAGACTTCGCGGCGTGTGTCGCCGGTTGCTGTGCCGACCTCTTCAACAAAAGCAACATCGTTTTTCAGTGTTCCCGCTGCATAAGCAAAGTTTTTCAGCGTCGAATCATCGTCATTGATGACAAGCTCCTGCGCCGTGCCTTGCTCTTCCGAGAAAACAACCGCATGGATGCCAGCCGTCAGGTCTGCGCCTTTGTAGATTTGGAAGGTGTGGGAAAGCGTTTCGGCGTCCCACACCATTTTTTGACCAAGTCCGGCTTCTTCCAGATACGGCATGATCTCATCCAAAAGCTGACCGCCGTGCAGGATTGCGTCTGTGGCTTCTGTAAGCCCCGTAGCCGCTGCCGTAGCAATGCGCGACATATTCCGCAGATTCGCATTTATAAGCGCATACACGCCGCTTTCCAGCGTTGTCAGGCGATTTTCTGACGCGATGCAGCGCTTATTCAGCAACCAGTTTGCCGTGTATCCGTTCGCCGTGATTCGGCTTTGATCCGTGTCGTGCTTTGTGTTGACAATGATATACGTTACGTTTCTTTCCGTGTCGAAAAGCATATTGCCGACCTGAAGCGCCTTGATGTTGTAATCATTGACCTGCGCAACAACGGTCAGCTTGCCGATGTCGTTGTAGTAGACGGACATTTGAACGGAAACGGCGTGTTTCAGCTCATAGCGCGTGGAGAAGTCCGAAGGATAGATTTCAAGGCTCATAGCGCGATCCCCACAATCTCCGTTGCAAAGTCAACGTCCACCTGAAGGTTTTCCAGTCCGGACGCAGCTTCCGGCTTCAGAACGTTATCACCAACATCCAGCCGGAACAAATTGCTTGACAGGCTCAAAGCGCCCCGGCAGTCTCCGTCCACGGATGACGTTACATAGGTTCTTTCGTGCGTGATCTCGACGACCAGCCTTTCCCCGCTGACAAGCGTTTTCTTGATAAGCAGGAATTTTCCGGTTGTGGCGTTCGTGATCTTTGGGTTTGTGACTTCTCCCTTTGCGACAAAGGTTGCCGTGTAGGGAATAGGCACTTGCCCACGGTTCGCAACGTTCATGAACTGCGTCTGCATTAGCGAACCGAAGCGATACGTCTTTGAAAAATTGCATGGCAGCCGGAAATATTTCTGAACGCCGGAAAGCGTGGCGCTTGCGCTGTCATCCTTGCACCAATACGGATACGCAGCCAGAAGCGAAAGCTGAAACTGCGCAAGCTGTCGCTTCGGCTCAATCGTCGGCGTTGCTGTCGGATAGACGGACAGATAATAGTCATCCGCATACAGCTTGCCGCCGAGATCGGGACGAACAACGGACAGAAGCTTTTCCTTGTTCTCCGTCTGCATATCGCCGACAAGATAGCCTGTGATCGTGACCGGGCGCGGTTGGATGTTGGTGCTTTGGATCGTCGCGCCTACCTGATCGATGCCCTGCGCCTGTGACAGATTGATGGACAGTGTGTCAATGCCGGAAGGCTTATTGATTAAAAAGCCCCCGGCATAGTCAAACGTGATACTGTCGCCGTTGTCGTTGATGTAGCGGAACAGTTTGGAAAGATTGTTGAAATTCAAATTGCCCACCTCGCCTGTTCAAAGTAAGCCGCCGTTGCGCTCGCAAGCTGAACGGGCGTCTGCGCCGGTGCGTTGATGTACTGATTGATAACAATGCCGTTTCCAGCGCCGCCGTTGCCCTTGCGCCATGCGTCGGCTTCGGATGCAGTCAGCACTGCTTCGCCTTCGTGCAGAATTGCCGGAAAGTTGTTATACGGAATGTAATCAAATCCTTTTGCGCCGGACATACCAGTCTGATCGTATTGTTTACCGCCGCCGCCACCGCCGCCACCGGTGTTGTTGTTGCCATTGACGTTAACATCGACATTGAGATTGCCGAACAGTCCGTCCCAAATTCCTTTGAACCAGTTTTTCAGCCCCTGCCATGCGTTGGAAATTCCTTCGCGGATTTTGGCCACGACCTGCGAGCCTACACCAACAAGGCTTCCCCACATTTCGCCAATGCCTTCAACAATGGTCGTTATGATCTCACCAGCAGATTTGCCAAGTGCGAAAAGGTTGTCGGCGATGCCGGAAACGATCTGCACGACGATTTCAGCCGCCGACAACAGGAGCTGCGGCGCGGCTGCGATCAGTTCCTGCACCAGCCTTGAAATGATCGTCGGCGCTTGCGCAATCAGAATCGGCAGCGCAGCGATAAGACCTTCCGCCAGCGCGGAAATAAGATCGACCGCCGCATCAACAAGAAGGTTGACATTTTCTACAAGCGTCATCACGATCTGCAAAACGACATCAACGATTGTCGGAATCAGCGTCGGAAGGCTCTGTGAAATGCCCGCTGCCAGAGCAAGGATAAGCTGACCGGCGGACGATACGATGATCGGCAAGCTGGAAATCAGCGCCGTAATAAGTGTGTTGATGATCTGCGGCGCGGTTTGCGTGATGACCGGCAAAATGGTTGCAAGGATCGCCGGAAGCTGACCGCCGATGCTGTCAATCAGCGTTGTGATGCTTGTTATGATGCTCGGCAAAAGCTGATTGATAAGAGGCGGAATCTCCGGCGCAAGCTGCGCTACAAGCTGCGATATGCCCGTTGTCAGGCTCGGCAGAATGTCGCCGATAGCCTTTGCGAGAAGTCCGGCAGAATTAACGACTGTTCCGACAAGCGCGTCAACGCTTCCCGTGCCGGTCAGCCAGTTTTCCCACGCCGCTTTTGTGGATGCAAGACTGCCCTGAATGGTCGTGGACGCTTCCAGCGCCGTTGTGCCGGTGACGCCCATTTCTGTTTGCACATCGTGAATGGCGTTGACGATATCGGCATAACTGTCAATGCTGTATTTCGTCATGTTGCCCTGCGCCTTGTTCAATGCGTTTGCATCGTCAATCAGGCGCTGCATTTCCTCTTTTGTTCCGCCATAACCGAGCTTCAGGTTGTCCAGCATGGTATAGTTCTGCTTTGCAAAACCGGCATAGGCGTTTTGAATGGATTCCATGCTTGAACCCATCTTGTTTGCGTTGTCCGACATATCAATGACTGCCATGTTGCCGATCTCTGCCGCTTTTTCCGTGTCACCGCCCAAAGACTGAAGCAGGGACGCAGAAAAGCTTGTGACCGTCTCCATGTAGTCATTGGCAGACAGTCCAGCGGTCTTGTAGGCGTTGTTTGCATATTCAAGGACTTTCGCGCTGCTATCCTTGAAAAGCGTTTCCACGCCGCCGACAAGCTGTTCATATTCGGCATAGTTTTCAACCGCTGATTTTGTAAGTGCGGCGATTCCGGTTGCTGCCGCGCCGATTGCTGCAAGAGACGCTTTTCCAACGGTTTTTGCAACAGAACCAAAGAATTTTCCCATCTTTTCACTTGCTTCTTTTGCCTTGCCCGTTGTGTTGTCAAGCTCTTTGTGCGCTTCTTCGTTGTTCACGGCGATTCTGCCGAAAATTTTAAATAATTCCAATGACCTTCACCTTCTTTCCGTGAAGATAAAATAAAAGAAGGCCACCGGAAACGTGACCTTCTATCTTGTGTTGCCCCTCTGGGCATGATTCCACCTATCCGAAAGCTGCATATCTATTGCCGGTGTAAGCTCTCCGACAAGGACGCCGGAATCAAGCCGTACACCATGCGGCATAGACCGTGCAAGGAAATCAATTAAAAGCTGCGTCTGCTCGATGAGCGTTTTTCGGACGCCCTCATTCTCGCCCCTTACCGCTATCCGGACATAATCCAGCAGCGTATCAATGGGCGCTATGGCTTCCGCTCCGGCTTCGCCGCCGCCAAGCAACGTATCGCCCACACGCCCGAAGATTGTTGCTTTGTCAAGGATGCCGCCTTCGGCGTTCCACTTGACATTAAAATTCGGAAGCTTGCCTTTTCCGGCGATGCCAAAAGGAGCTTTTCCGCCTGACACGCTGATCTTCGGGATTTTCAAGTTGCTGAAAATCTTTCCGATACTCAAAGGGAAGAAGCCCTTGATTTTGTCAATGGCGTTCTTTACGGCGTCCCGCGCTCCCTCGATCTTGTCAGCAATGGCGTCCTTAATGTTGCCGAAGGTGTTCTTCACCTTGGAAACAGCGCTTTTCAAATCCCCAAACTTGTTTTTGATCCACGCGACCGCTGACGATGTTGCCGACTTGATTTTCTCCCACATCTTCAGCCAGAAGTTGCGGAAGCCCTCGTTGTTTTTCCAAAGGTACACGAAAGCCGCCACAAGGCCGATAATAAGCGAGACAATAAGCCCGATTATATTTGCCTTCATTGCCAGATTCAACGCCTTCACGCCGCCTGTGACAAGCTTCAGCGCGGTCGTGGCCTTGCTCATTATGCTGCCCCACTTCAGCACAAGGACAAACCCGGAAACCGTGACCGTTGCCGCAAGGATACCCGCCGCCCATGCCTGCACGGTGCTTTTGTTCTGCTTGAACCATTTAATCATGTCCTTTATTTTCGTTATAATGGATTGGAGCAGGGGAACAGCAGCGGCAACCATTTCAGCGGTCTTATTCTTGATGGTGGTCAAAATAGGTTCGCCGACGCGCCCAAGCTCGGCAAAGGCAGACGATAGCTTTTCATTGGCTCTATTTGCCGCCATAACGTCTTTATTCGTCTCTTTGTACTGCTCGGACGCTTTCTTATATGTGCCGTTCAGCGTGTCCATAATGAGCTTCTGGCGCTCCTGCTCGGTGCTGCAAGCGTCAAGTTTTGCCTGAAACTCTTCTTCTCCGATTCCTGCCCAGTTCAGCGCATCGACAAGGCCGCCTGTAAGCTGTCCGGTTTTCGCGGTCTCGTTAGCCGCTTCTGTCAAGCCCTCAATGGGCAAGCTGTCCCCGAACGTAGCAAAGACGCCGGTGCAAATGTCCGTCCATGTCTGCAAATCCTTTTCGTTATCCGTCATTACGGCAAGATGGTTTGCAGCTTCAACCGATACGTCCGTATCGCCAAGGACGGCTTGCAAGTCCTGATACGTCTTTTTTGCCGCTTCGGAAGAATGTCCGTTCGTGACAAAGGCCGTGTCAAGCTTGCCCATTTCGGTTCTATATTCTCTGGAACTTTCGATTGCTGCTATCCATGCGCCGCCCAAAGCAGCACCGGCAGTCAGCACGGATTTTCCGATTTTCAGCGCAGATTCGCCGATCTTCTTAAAAGACGAATCGGTTTTCTTGCTTCCGGCTTCCGCTTTGTTCGCGGTATCGTCAATGGCTTCTTTCGCCTGTGCGTTGTCAACGGCAATCGTGCCGAGCAGCTTGAAAAGTTCCATGTTGCTATCCCCCTAATTGAAATAGGGCAGATAGGGGCTGCATTATGCGTCAGGTGGCACAAAATCCATTTCCATTGTGTGCTTCACAATGGCGGCAAGCTCTTCTTTTGTTGCGGTTTTCGGCGGCTGACGGTTCATCGCATCGCGGCATTCGGCGTAAGATCGTTCAAAGTCCTTGTGCAGCCAAAATTCCCACGTTGCTTTCTCTTCAAGCTCTTCATTGCGGATGTTCACAAGCTCTGAAATGAACTCTTCCAGCCGTCCGGTCTTTATCATTTGATCCAGAAGGATCAACGGGCTTGAATATCGTTGAAACAGAAGGTCAATAAACCGGATGTCGTTTAGCGAAACAGCCCGGCAACATCCCCGAAAAAATCCTTGAATTCCTCTTTCTTGACCACATCAACGATCATCGAAAGGAAAACGTTCATCGGCAGCGCGGCAATCTCTTTCTTGCTCATGCCGGACAGCCCGGAAAGAAGCGTGTAAATGTCATCCTTGCACCTCGGAACGTTGGCGATGATGACGGACGCAACATCGACCGCAACCATCAGCCCAAGCGCCGTGGTGTCGATCTCCGTGCCCTCTGCGCCATCTTCTTTTTCGGCGGTCATGCCGCGAATTGCCGTGCGCAGCTCTTCCGATTCAAAGCAACCCTTGAATTCCTTTAGCCCGATGCCGGAAATGATCTTCAGCATCGGGAAAACGTCTTCGGCGGTCAGTCCTCGCAGCGTGTATGTTTTTTCGGTCATGTATTAAAACCCCTTCAGAATTTTTATAGGATGTTGAAAAAAGGCAGGGGAGACCCCTGCCTTTCCGTTTAAGTAGCCTTCGGATAGTAGATATGCCAGGGAAGCTTGTCCAGCTCGCCGGTCAGTTCGGCATAGCACTCGAAGGTATACTTGCCGACAGCGCCTTCCTTGTTCTTGCCTTCCTGCTCAAAGCCGGACGTAACAAGGGCATTATCCAGAATGGCGATGATGTTTTCGCCTTCCAGCGTCTTTCCGACAAAGGCGATATTTTCCCAATAGTCGCCCGTGGCAATGTTGGACTTGCTTTCGATAACGTCATACTTCGCAACGTCAGCGGAAGTGCCTTCCGTGCCGAACGTTGCCGCTTTGATGATGTCTTTCGTCAGCTCAATGAAGTTGACTTCCATGCTCGCGGTCTCGCCGGTCTTGGCGGCAAGTCCCTTCGCTTTCACAAGAACACCGTCAACCTCAATGTTGGTGATTTCCGGGATAATTGAAAGCTTAGAGCCGCCGGAAGTAGCGCCGACAAGGGACGCTTCAAAGTTCCACGCATTGGACGTGTATTTCAGCCCCTTGTGGATCGTGCCAGCACCGAAAAGAATGTTTTTCGGCGTGTTTTCGGTCACGCCGTGTTTTCCTGCAATAGCCATATTATTTCACACTCCATTCCTGCACGGATAGATTGATCTGGACGCTCTTCAGCTCGGCGTCCTCTTTCGGGATAATCAAGGCTGAATCATAAAAAATGACCACGGCTGAACCATCGTCAGCCATGACCGTTTTTCCGCTCACCTTGTTAAAATAGGATTCAATTTTTGCTTTTGCCGTTTCAAGCTCAAGCCACGATCCCCGGTGAAAGCCTGTCAGCATGATCGTTGCCGTCTGCTGTCCGTCCTCATTCATCGGCGGGCTTTCGATGTACTCACCCACGAAATAAGGATAGACGATCTTTCCGGCAGCGTTCCCGGCGTAAGAGCCGAAGCCGTAGGCAATGCCAAGGGATTTCATGGCCGAAGAAACGATTTCAAGCGGTTTCGTTGTCATGTGCCCAGCTCCTTAAAGATTTCCTTCGCTCTGCGGATGATCGCGGCTTTCGTTCCTTCAAACGCCCTCTGAAGCGTCCGGTTCGGCGTTTTGCCTTTGGTGTGATGCCAATTCCCGGAATCGTCCTGATACGACCAGCCGCCCTTTCTGCCGTCCCCGTGGGCGGCATATTCGCCCGTGCCGAACTCTTCCCATATGGCATTTTCCAGCGGACTTCCGACTTTGGCTTCTTTCGCCGATTCATTCACTTGATGATTCCATGAGCCTTTCAACTGTCCGCTGGCGACACGGGAATTTCGCCTTGCGGCTGATTCGATTTCTGAAGCGGCTTCTTCAAGGAACTGAACGGTTTTTTCATCAACTGCTTCATTTACCTGAATGCTGAAATCCTGAAATTGCACAGACATTTCACTGTCCCCCGGTGAACTTCAGATAAATTTCAAGCTGCGATCCGCTGCCCATCTCCATAGGATTATCAATCAGAAGCACGTCATAGACTTTGCTGTTGATAACCATCCGGGAATTTTCCGCAGCGATGCCGGACGCGAGCGCCACATAGTCAGCAATGAAAACGTGCGTTGATTCCTGAAGCTTGGCATTGTAGGTCGTATATTTGCTGTCACCGGCAGACAGGTCAAGCCAGCCTTTGAGCGTTTGGGCGTCTGCCCATGTCTTGACCTGCTCGCCAATGGCGTTCTGTGCGGTTGTGGCGATCTGAATGACCGCTGTGATATTGCCGCCTATGCCTTTCATACTCTCAACCCCTGTCCAAAGCGAGCCTTCATATAAGGCTTCAGGAAGCCCAGCAGGGATTTAGGAAAGCCCATGGTGGAATTATCCCCGTCCATGTTGAAATACGTCACAGAATGGCGGCTGATCGTCTCTGACTGGACGCCTACCTTGTCGCCGTTGTCGAGCTGCCATTTGACCATATTAGCAACGCCAAGCTTGATGTCCATCGGATAGACAACCTTTGTGATGACAACGCCGCTTTCGTCAAACAGTTCTTCCTTGACCGTAATAATGCCGCCCGAAGATGTTCTGACGTTGACAAGCCCGGCGTTCAACTCGGATTCCGTAATCTGCAACGTGTCTCCGGCTTTGAAGGGATTGTTTGCCGCAGTCACAAGCTGATGACCGGAAGAAGCGGCCACAGCAACCGCCCGGAAAGCCCGAACCTGAAAATTGTTGTTCGTATATGCCCGGATAAGCAGCTCAAGCGCTGAAAGACGTGCTTCCAGCGCCTGATCCGTTTCATCCGTTGTCACAAACTGCCGCAGTTCGGCAACGGTCATTAACATAAGCGCACCGCCTTACGCTTCCGGGGCATTGGGCGCTTCGTCTTCCTCGACCGTGATTTCGGTCACTTCATAGCCTTCATGCTCACGAAACCACTCGACCATGCGGCCTTCCGTAATCTGCGCCTTGCCGTAGGAAAACTGGACGCCGCCAGCGTCGATGCCGCAGAAGCCGGGATTGGTAACCACCTTGATTTCGTAGCCGGTGACTTTTTTCGTTTTCTTTGCTGCCATTTTGTTATTCATCCTTTCTTTGCTTACGCAATCTTGATGTTGCGGAGAACGCCAGCGTGGGCGGTGTTCTTCAGCACAGTCGCAGCGACCATTTCAACTTCGCCGTCCTTCACAGCGCCGGGCGCGTTGAAGTCGGGGAGATACTGACGAATGGCGCTGTTGCCGGTCAGGGATGCAGCGTGGAAGCCGTCCATGACGTCAAACTTGACGGCATAGATGTCCGTCAGGCCGGTGACGGCGGCATTGGAAGCACCAATGTTGCGGCTGATACCTGCCTTCACACAGTCGTTGCCGGTGACGGTGGTGTCGGAAACCGTGTAGTGCTTGCCCAAGTCCATGAAGCGCACACCGTCCATAGACGTGACCTTACGGCCAAAAGCTTCTTCGGATTCGGTCTTGTAGCCGAGAATACGCGCCATCGTCTGCACCTTGGCAATCATGGAGCTGTTCATCAGCAGGGCGTCAGCATTGGTGTTCTTGATGAGAAGCTGAATCTGCTCATAGAGCTGATCCGCATTGCTCTTCAGGGCGGTCATGGTGCTGATGTCGATAGCAGAACCGGTGCCGGTGTTGAACTCAGACGTAGTGCCGGTAAGCATCTTGTCAAGGCCGTCAAACTCGGTGGTCGCCGTGGTAGCGTTGCCGTTGACAAGCGTGTAATGGAACAGGCTGATCGCAGCAAGCACCTTCTCGCGAATCTGATAGGCCATGTTGTTGTACGGGCCTTCCGCAGCCTTCAGCACACGGTCAATCTGGAACTTGCCGCCGAAGATTTTCAGGTCAGCCGTCTTCTTCTCAACGGTCGCCTGATTCGCGGTGTACTCCGCATTCAGCGCACGAAAAGCAGCCACAGCCGGAAGCTTCTTCTGGATGTAGCTATACGTCAGAGTGCTGCCGCCCTGCGGGGAAACGCAGTTGTCAAACGGAAGCATCTGAAGAATTTCGGATTCACGCAGAAAGATATCAACAATCTGCTGGGAAACCTTGTCGGACATACCGACCTTCATTTCAGCAAGGGTCATAGCCATAGTAATTTACCTCATTTCTTAATTATTCATTTTTCGGCTCATAGGCCAGTTTCAGCGCGTCTTCAAGGGATTTCGGCTCGGCTTCACCGCCGCCGTGGTCGCCTTCCAGCAGCTTGTTTTCCTTGACTTTCTTCTGCCCGGCACTTTCAAACTGATTCGGGAACTGCGTTTTCAGACCGGCCAACTTGTCATCCATGCCTTTGACTTTGCCGGTCTCATCAAGCTTCAGCTCATCGGCGCTGTACTTCTCACGCAGCTTGAACGCCAGATAGTCAGGATCGACCGCCTTTGCGTCACGAAGAGCAAGCTGGATCGCGTTTTCAAGCTTCGTCTTTTCAAGCTCTGCCTGAAGCTGCTGCACCTGCGTTTCATAGCCGGTGATCTTACCCTGAAGCTCTTCATTGCCTTTCGTGCCTTTCTTCAGCTCGGCAATCAGGCCGTTAGCCGTGTCAAGCTCGGCGGCCTTGCCGTCAAGCTGTGCCTGAAGGGCGTCATACTTGCCCTTGCCGACATACTCACCGCCGCCAAGATTGGCAAGCTTAACCTGCTTGTCCTTGTTTGCTTCGCTGCCGTTGTAGGCGTTGACCGCCGTTTCAAACTGCTTGAAAAGCTCTTCGCCCAAAATCTCTTTCAGAAATTCCATTGTGTATACCTTCCTTTGTCGTTGTTTTTAATCGCGGTGTCACCGCAGACAAGCGCCTGTTTAAGCGTCCGGCGCAAGGACGATCTTGAACGGTTTAAACGTCTCGTTCAGGACTATGAAAAAAGCAGCTATTCGGGATTTCCGAACAACTGCTTTAATCTGTTTTTTCGGTCAGCCGATCAGGGCTTTCCAAGTATCTTTTCCGACCTCGCCGTCAGAAAGAATCTTCGCTGCCGTCTGGAACGACCTTACAGCGCTTTCGGTTTTCTCGCCGAAGCTGCCGTCAACGTCCACGGACATTCCGCGCAAGACCAGAAGCGTTTGCAGAGCCTTTACAGAAAGCCCCGTGTGCCCTCTTTTCAGCAGGGGAAGGGTAACGGTGCAGGTTTCCGCTGCGCCGCTTGTGGGCGCTTCTGCGGCTTCTCCGGAAGTGCCGGGAAGCTTCAGCGTCTGCCCTGCGTGGATAAGCTCGGAAGCCAGTCCGTTCAGCGTTTTTATTTCTTTCCAGCGCGTCCCGTCTCCGAGCTGATTTGCCGCGATGCTCCAAAGGGAATCCCCGGCCTTGACGGTGTAGGTCTTGCCCGTGCTGCCGTTTTCCTTGATAGCCGAAGAAGCGGTGTTCCCTGCGCCGGTATAGCGCAAAATGTTTGTCCACGGGAAATTCCGATAACGGCGTTTCAGGAACTCGCCCCCGGTCTGATCTCCCGGTTTACCGCCTGTGATGCCGCCTTTTTCGTTGCCGGACGCTTCGACTTCATAGCCGTTGCCGCAATACATAGCGGTATGGTGTGTTACGTTCAAAAGCACATCACCGCGGACAAGGCCGCTGCCGGTGGAAAGGTTGATTTTGCTTGTGATATCCTCAAAGCCGCAGCGCTTGAAAACCGCAAGCATGTTGCCGGTATATGTTGCGCCGTTGCTCTTGACCGGCACACCGGCGTTTTCCCACGCCTGAATTACAGCGGCAGAACAGTCAAAATCTCCGTATTCGCCCCATCTGTAACGCTGGTCGTAACCGTGGGCGGGATCGTCCGCCCACGATTCCATCTGGGATATCGCCTTTTCAATAACGCTCATTCGGCGTCAGTCCCTTCGTCCTCTTCCGGACACTCTTCCGGAATACCGGCAAGGGAAGTCAGCAGGGACAGCACACCGGCCAGCAGGGAAGCGCTTCCAACCATAATCCAGTCCACTTCCGACATAACCGCAGTCGTTCCAATGGTAGCAACCGCAGTCTGCGCCACGGTCTTCAGCGCACGGATGCCCGCAGCCTTGATCCAGTTCTTCCAACATCTTTTCATTGTTTTTCCACCTTTCTTAATTTTATTTTTGGTATGAAAAAAGGGCTTGCGATTCCGCAAACCCTTGATACCACTATGATTTTTTACTTGCCTGTAACTTGCAAGTTGGTATCAACTTGCAACCAACTTGCGACTATCTTAAAACTAAATGGCATAGAAAAAGCACCGTGCGGATGCATGGTGCTTTTATTTTTCTTTTAGGCGTGGATATTTTTCAAGCAGTCTTTCAAGCCTTTCTTTTTCTTCCTTCGTAGGCTCG
>ERZ773116.2481-NODE-2481-length-14740-cov-7.847123_pt1 | contig 14740 bp, 9 predicted proteins | sample MGYA00580563_ERZ773116 | MGnify/ENA primary metagenome ERZ773116 (study PRJEB29015, sample SAMEA2737864) | human gut metagenome | biome: human gut; feature: human-associated habitat; material: faeces | place: China | collected 2012 ... | reverse complement strand
TGTTGCTCAGGTACTTAAAAAAAATATTTTATAATAGTGTTGCGGAATTAAGGTTATGTAGTTAATGACAAGTATAAGGGTGCGTATGCCAGTTTATTTGCAGAATTACGTAAGATTGAAATTCAATATAAGGATGTTTGTGCTAATCCTTTCTTATGTAGAGATTTGGAAGATATTTTCTTAAGTTTGGATGATGTAGCAATAAATGATATTATTGGTGTTATTCCTAATCCAGACAATGTGGGAGTTGAATATGGGGTGATGAAAGATGTTGTTGATTACATGCTAAAAGTAAAAACTAATCCTCAAAAAGAAGTAATCCCCATAGATCCAAATTTTGAAGAAAAAATCATCTTTAATAAGCTGAGTGAGCAGGTTGCTTTGTATTTAAAAAGTTATAGAATAAATGAAGGTATAATTAATGATTTCTTTGAATATAACAGTAATTTCATTAAGAATGAACTTCGGGATGTATTTAATGGTTTATACAATGAGGCATTATCGGTAATTCCAGACGCAACAAATAAGAGTGATGAAGTCTTTTTTTATATTTATGAAAAGGCTTATCCTCAACATACATTTGCTATTGATGCTGTTATTTTTACTTTAATGTCTTATTATTTTGAGTATTGTGATATTTTTAAAGCTCCTGAAATATGATTTTACCTTCTAAACATATTAGTTTATCTGAGTCCTTATTGGGACTTGCTGGAATTTTATTGACTTTTTTGGCTAAAAGACCTTATACATTGGATGAACTATGGCAGGAGTATTCAAAGGTTAACAAAACAAGAGATATTTTTCCTGCTTATCATAGTTTTGATAATGTTGTAATGGCTGTAAACTTGTTGTACTTGATAGGGGCAATTAATATAAATACTAACGGAGAAATTATAAAATATGAAACTACTTAAATTAAGAGCAAATAAAGAAAGTTTTCATACTATTCCTTTTAATTCAAAAGGTATTTCTCTGATTGTTGCAAAAAAGAGAACTGAAAACGAAAGAAACACATATAATAGCGTTGGAAAATCATTATCAATTGCTTTAATACATTTTTGTCTTGCTTCAAATAAAATACCGGCATTTGAAGAATTGCTTCAAGGGTGGATATTCTATCTTGATTTTGAGATAAATGGTAAAGAATATACTGCTTATCGAACAACTGAACAACAAGATGTAATATTTTTGAATGATGAGAAGATGTCTTTAGCTGAGTTCAGAAGTTTCATGGGACAAGAGGTGTTTGGGTTGACAACCCCTGTTAACTATCTAACATTTAGAAGTCTTATTTCAAGATTCATTCGTCCTAAAAGAAGCAGCTATGATTTGTATTGGGATTTTGTAAAAGAAGAGCAAGATTATGTTAAACTTCTGAACAATTCTTATCTGTTAGGATTGGATATAAATAGGGTTGTAAAGAAAAATAAATTAAAGGAAGATCTTGATGGTATAAAAGATTTAGGCTCTAAGATACAAAAAGATCCAATAATGAAATCTTTCTTTATGAAAGATGAAGCCTCAGAGAATGTTGAAATAAAGATTGTTGGATTGGAAAAAAAGATAAATGAATTACAATACAACATTGATAATTTCGTAATAGCAGAAGATTATAATGAAATTAAAAAAGATGCTGATCGTATTTCAGCTTCTTTGAAGTCTTGTCAAAATGAGGCGATGAAGTATCGTATGGTTATTGCCAATATTGAGAAAAGTCTGCAATATAAACCTGATATAACAAAACAACAACTTATTGATTTCTATAATGAGGCTAAAGTCCAATTGAGTGATATGGTTGTTAAAAGGCTGGAAGAAATAGAAGCCTTTAATGCAAAACTATTAGATAACAGGACTCTTAATCTGTTACAGGAGAAAGCTCGATTTGAACGATCTTTGGCTGAAACCGAAAGTAGGATTGCCTATTTGGGACACCAAGAGAATGAGAAACTTCAGTATTTGGCTTCTCACGGAGCATTGGATGATTATACCCAATTAACCAAACTGTTAGCTGAATATAGGATGGAGCTGTCTAAGTTAGAGCAATATAAACAATTGGTAAAAGAGTACAAGACTAAGTTAGAAGAAGTAAAAAAAGAGTTTGCTGATGAAAATCTTTCTACCAATAAATACCTTGAAGATGTTGAATCTTTAATAAAGAAAAATATTTTAATCTTTCAGTCTTTGACGGAACAATTCTACGAAGATAAAACATCCGGTATCACAATTGAAAATAATTCTGGAACAAATAAATTGCGCTTTGATATTAAGGCTAAAATAATGGATGATACGGGTGATGGCGTGAATGAAGTTAGAACTTTCTGCTTTGACTGGACTTTATTGAAAGGGCAATATAATCATTCTGTAAAATTTATTTTTCATGATAGCCGACTGGTTTCAGAAAATGATCCTCGTCAAGTTGCTACGATGTTGAAAATTGCACAAAAAGAATGTATGAACAATAATTTTCAGTATATATTATCTGTTAATCAATCAACATTAGATTTATTAGCAAAAGAGTTGTCAGAGGAAGAATATAAGGCATTAATAGTAGATACGGAAGTTTTAGAGTTGAATGATATTTCAGATGCTAATAAATTATTGGGTATTCAACTTGATTTGAATTATACGAAAGAATAAGAGATACTTTTAACTATATACGATCCAGCTTTATATTGAAAAGGCTGGATTTTTTTATATCTACCGAATGAAATTTTACCGCCGTAAAGTTTACAACGGTAAAATTTCGGTTATATGTATAGTATAAACCCCACTCCGCCGGCTTCCCATGAAACAGCGGAGTGGGGTTGTTTTTATGGCTTCGGTTACAGGAGCTATAACTTCAGCTTGGGTTTGGGCTTTTCGGGCCGGTCAGGATCGGGATCGTCCTTGTTGCCGGACTTGGGAACGCCTCCGATGACGAGCTTGCCGCCAAGCGCTCCCATTGCCTCTTTGATGCTGATGCTTTTGGGCATTCCGCTTAGTTGGGGCGGAGTGCGCTGCCTGTCGGCGAGGAAGTCGGGCATCCGGTGGACATAAGGCTCGGCAGGGGGCGTGTCCTGTGTGGGGACACTGCCCGGTGAGGAACTGCCGGGCGGAGCATCGGCGACGGGTATGCCGGCGGCGGGGGCGTTATCCTGTCCGTCGGGCGTTACCGGTTGGGAGGGCACGACTTCGATCACTCCGTCGGTGCTTTTTTCCTGCGCATCCACTGATTTGAGGGAGAGCAGGATCTTGCGGTCGAGGGCGGCAAGGTCGGCCTTGAGCTGCTTCAGCTCGTCCTCCTTTTTCCAGACTTCCCCGACGACCTGTTCCAGGACGGGGAGTTCCTTCTCAATGGCTTCGTTGTCCCTCGTGTATTTCTCTATCAGGCGGGGGATGCTGTCGAAGGCGTTGATGAAGTTCTGGCAGGCGGTTTTCGGATCGACCGCCAAGCGGCCGTTGTTATAGTTGTAGAGGAAGTTGCCTTCACCTCGCACGAAGAAACGGTTCTCGCAGAAGTCCAGACCGTCCTTGACGGTGGTGTCGGTCTTGACAACGATGTCGAAGCCATAGAGCGAGCCGATGACCTTCGGCTGGCCGTGCGTGCGTTCCCTGTCCTCTATCTCGTGGAGCTTGGCGGCAATCACTTTCGGATCATCGCCTGCCACGCCTTCAATCTTCAAGGGGTTGAGCCTGTTGCCCTCCTTGTCGTACTGCATACGGCTCTCGATGGCGGCCTTGTCCTTCCTGACACGGGCGATGATGTCATCGTTGCTTGCCCGGTTCGCCAGGAAAGTTTCCAGTTTGATGCGTGATTCCCCCTTGCCACGCTGGAAGGCCTTGCGCTCCCCTTCCATGCCGGCAATCCGCTTCTCCAACCGTGCCTTGTCGAGCAGGTCGGTATTTCCGGAAAGCACTGCCACGTACTCTGAGAAAGGTATGCCTCCCTTCTCGTCCATGCCTCCCTCGTCGATGGTACGGCAACCCATGTTGTTCTGCTTGAGCTGGGTGATGAAAAGCTGCTTGTTGTAAAGCAGGTTGAACTTGTAGCTGTCAAGCGACTTCTCCACTGCGTAGATTATCACGTCCACCTTGTTGTCCGCATAGAGCTTGGCCACCTCGTTGCCCTTTCGGATGCCCCGGCCGTCCCGCTGCTGCAAGTCCGAAGGCCGCCACGGTGCGTCGAGATGATGGATGGCGACACACCGCTTCTGGGCGTTGACTCCCGTGCCCAGCATTTCAGTAGAGCCGAAGAGAACACGTATCTTTCCCTCGTTCATCGCCTCGATCATCGCCTTGCGCTTCTTCTCGGTCTTGGCTTCCTGAATGAAACGTATCTGGTCTTCGGGGATGCCGTGATCCTCTACCAGCTTGCGCTTGATCTCGCTGTACGGATTCCACTGGTCGGGCTTGTAGGTTCCCAAGTCCGAGAAAACGAACTGAGTGCCTTTATGCCCGGCGTATTTATTGTAATACTTCGCAATCATATCGGCGCAATGGGTGGCCTTGTTGTCCTTGTCGTCGCCGTAGGAGAGCGGATCGATGAGCCGCATGTCGAGCGACATCTTCCGGGCGTAGTCGGTGGCGATGAGCATCTTCGCCTTCTCTTCCCTCTCGTTCAGTGGCGGGCGGCCCAGTACGGTGGCATTGCCGGTCTTGGCGAACTCGATGAGCTTCTGTATGAACTCCCTCTGGTCGGGCGTCGGGGGTATGTTGTGCAGTATCTCGTTCTTCTCCGGACGGTCGATGCCGATGTCGGCTGCGGTACGGAAGTCGGTGATCTCGGAATAGAACGAAGCGAGTTCCGGAACCTTGATGAAGTAGCGGAAACGCTCTTTCTGCACCACCTCGTTGGTGACGGAGAACTCGTAATCGACGGACTTCCGGGCAAACACCGCCGCCCATGCGTCAAAGGAGTTGATCCCCTGACGCTCCAATTCCCGGGGGCGCAGGTACTTGAAGAGCAGGTACAGCTCGGTCAGCGAGTTGGAAATGGTGGTTCCCGACAGGAAGGTGGCTCCCAGGTCCTTGCCGGTGCGCTGCTGGATGGTGCGCAGGGCGAAGAGCATGTTGAGCGCACGCTGGCTGCCCTCGCTGTTGCCCAGACCTGCCACACGGTCGTGCCGGGTGGTGAACATCAGGTTCTTGAACCGGTGCGACTCATCGACAAAGAGGTGGTCGATGCCCATGCGCTTGAAGTCCGCCACGTCGTCCTTGCGGGTTTCGATCTCGTGGAGCAGCTCTTTCAATCTGACCTCAAGGTTCATCTTGCGTTTCTCCATGCCCTTGATCTGTGCGTTGCTCACTTCCGCACCCTGCTGGTAGAGGACTTCGAGGTTCTCTTCCACACTGTCCAGTTCCTGTTGCAGGATGTCACGCTGGATTTCGGGGGACTGCGGTATCATGCCGAACTGCTCGTGCGAGAGGATGATGGCGTCCCAGTCGTTGTTCTTCATCCGGTGGAAAATCTCGACACGGCGCTCCGGCGTGAAGTCCTCCTTGCCGGGATAGAGGACTTTGGCGTTCGGGTAGGCGGTGGCGAAGGTCTGTGCGATCTCGTGAATGTTCGCCTTCAGGCCGGTGATAAGGGGCTTGTTCGCCAGTCCCAGACGCTTCATCTCGTAGGCGGCACAGCACATGATGAGCGTCTTGCCGCCACCCACCTCGTGATCGGCGATCCCCCCTCCGTTCTGCTTGAGCATCCAGATGCAGTCCTTCTGGCTGGTATACAGGTCGGGAATGCCCAGCCCCTTGAGGTCAAGACCGGGAAAGCTCTGGTGCGAGCCGTCGTACTTGGGACGGACGAAGCAGTTGAACTTGCGGTTGTACATGTCCGCCATTTTCCGCTTGAACTCCGGCGACTGTTCCATGAGCCAGTCGGAGAAGCCGTTACGGATCTCGTCAATCTTGCTGTTGGCAAGCAGGGTAACCTCCGGATCACGTATCTTCATTTCCTTGCCCGTCTTGTCCAATACGGTCTTGGTGATGTTGGGCGTGGTGTTGTGGATGGCATGGCGCATAAGGGCGATGCCGTTGAAGATGCGGCTTTCCGAACGCACCGAATATTGGTTCATGATGCGTGGGGAGGTCATGTCGGCCTTGATGCTGTACTCATCGTTGCTGGCGGTATAACGGACGGACACGTCCGTGTCGAACAGCCATGAGGCGTAGCGGCTGTACACTCCCGCCGGTATCCAACGCTCGCCGAAATTGAAATCCAGATCCTCGAAAGGTATGGGCGTGGGAAGCGACTGCCGCAGGGCTTCGAGGGAAATACGTGCCTCGCCGTTGTCGGGATGCGACTGCAAATATTCCTCGATGTGTTCGGCCTTGGCCATGACGTTGCCGGAAATGAAACGGTCGGCAATCTCGTAGTTCTTCGAGAGGGGATTGTAAAATATCCGTCCACGCAGTTCCTCCAACAAGTCAGATTGCGATTTGTCGGTCAGGGACTCCATGTACGCCATGTCCACGTTGCCGTACTTGTTGAGCGAGGCGGTGAGCGCCTCGTGCACGTCATCGGTATGGGTGATCTCGTTGATGTTGTACGAGACGGGATGGTCGAAGATGTCGGCCTTGACCGCCCGGCCGTCGATGTAACGTTCCAGCGACAATATCTCACGGTTGCCCGCATCCATGCGGAACAGGTCGATGTTCTTCCTGTCGTTCAGATTGCCGAACTGACGGATGAAGTCATCGTAAAGAGTGTTGAGCATGGTACGCAACGCCGGATTTGCGGCATGGGCGGCCGCCTCGTTCTCGTACAGGTGATGGTAGGTGTCACGTATCTCGATGTAGAGCGACGCACGGCGTCGCTGGCGTTCGGGCAGATCCAACGGGTTGAATACCGGTGCGGCCCCGCCAATGGCGGAGAGGTAGCCTATCTGCCCGTCATCGTCCACAAGGGAGCCGTTGCGGTGGTGTCCCTGCAGGCCGGCCGGATAAGGACGGGACTTCATGCGTTCCTGCCGTGCGGCCTCTTCCTCCTGCCGGCGGCGTTCCTGTTCCTGCCGTTCCCGCTCCTGCCGCTCTTTCTCTTGGGGAGTCGGTTCGGCCGGGGCGGGATGTTGCTCCAACGGTGGCATATCGAAAAGGGACAACTGCCCGGAGTCCTTCTTCGTGCTCCTTGTTTTCCTTTTCCTGACCTGTGAACGCTCCTCTTGTGTGAAGCCGAAAAGGTCGTACAGGGACATGACCGGCTCCGGCGTGGTCTTTGCGGCGGTTGGCCGGGCATCCGTTGAGGGCTGCTCCGGCGTGGGAGTCCGACGCTCCACCTGTACCGCCTGTCGATCCATAGGAGTGGAATGTCCGTTCATGTTACCGGACCGGTTGATTTCCAGCACCTGTGCGATGCGTTGCTGCATGGTTTCCGCCGGACGGCTCACCAGATTGCGGAACTCCTGTACGGGTGAATGGCGGAGATACAAGTCCAGATCGAGCTGTTCCGAGAGGTTGCGGTCAAGGAAATACTTCATGTCGGCGGCGATGGCTTCCATACCCCCGTCATGCAGGTAGATGCGTGCCGGCTTGCCGTAGGGATCGGTACCGACATGGCCACGTGTATGCACGATGGCGGCGGTATGCTCGAAATACTCGTTCTGCGTCGTCCCGTCGGCCTGCGTGCCGACTTCCACGAAAGACCGTTCGAGTGACGTATATTCCCTTTGGGAAAGCGTGTCCTTCTGCAAGATGACCAGGTCGCTGCCCACCTCCGTACCGGCATAGTCGGTAAAGAGGTTGTTGGGCAGGCGGACAGCCGATAACAGCCGGGATCGGTTCATCAGGTATTGCCTTACGGGATAGGCCATAGCGGAGTTCATCACCCCCTGTGAGGTGATGAAGGCGAGGACGCCTCCCTCACGGACGGCATCCAGCCCTTTGGCGAAGAAATAGTTGTGCAGGCTGTTCAGCGCAAAACGCCTCGCCGTGCCGTTGTCGAAGGAGGGATCGAAAACACGTATGTCACCGAAGGGGATGTTGCTGCTCACCACGTCGAAATAGCCGTTGCGGTGCGGGGGCAACTCCTCGAAGCCCTTGATATTGACCTGCGCTTCGGGATGGAGCCGGGCAAGGATGCGGCCGGTAAGCAAATCCTTTTCATAGGCAACAATTTCGGGAGTGTTGCCGGATGCGGAGTGGCATTGCGGTCGGAAGGCCGAGACAAAATTGCCGGTTCCCGATGAAGGATCGAGAAAACGGCCGGGCGACACTCCGTGTTCGCCCAAAGAAGAGGCAATGGCATTGACAATCGCCGGCGGCGTGTAGAAAGCGGTAAAGGTGGATGCCTTCACGCTTTCCACCAGCCGCCTGTACTCACGCTCATCAGCGGCCCCGTCACGCAGGACGTTGTGAAGTTCCGTAATCAGGGGGAACAGTTCACGGTCGGCCTGTGTCCAGCGGAGTATGTCGGTGAGTTTCCCGAAAGGGGAAAGAACCGCCTTGATACCTCCGAACCCGGAGTAGGCGGCGAGTATGCCCGCTTCCTCCGGTGTGGCGGTGCGCTGTTCCTTCTCCAAACGGAACATCAGCCGGATTGCCTCTATATTGTCCCTGAGATGCGCCTTTTTATTATAAGCCATTCTCTTCCAACCAGATTACAACCGTACCTGTCAGCTCGTCATAGAGCTGCCCGAACTCCGGGCTGAACATGAAATCATCCGAGAGCGTATAGCCGGCGAAGACCTTCCGGCATTCGGGAAGCAGCTGCAAGGCCACGCTGCGTGCGCTGCCTTCGGGGACTTCGGCGGCGAACTCGTTCCAAAGGACGGTAACCAGCGTGTCCAGAGGAGAGAAATGCAACCCCTGAAAAAGCAGGGCGTTCGCCTGTTGTGCCGCATCGTCGTAGGTCAGGCCGGAACGGACGGCTGCGCTGAAGGCTTCGGCGGCCTGCTCGCTGCGGGTGGCGACAAAAGACTCGTCATCCGCCAAATCGGGATGCGACTCACGCAGGAAGGACAACAGGGTAAGACGGTAGTAAGACAATTCATCCGGTTCTTCCGCTACGGATACCGGCACGTTGGATTTATTCTGATTCATATAATTATCGGATTATTAAGTGATACAATTCCGGACGGGTTATCTCTTCCTGCCGCTTTTTTCTCCCTGCGGTTTCCTGTCCGGGAAGGAATAGCCTACGGTAAAATCGGGATTAAGCACCAGTGCGGCATCGAAGCTCCTGCCCTCACGGTTCCTGAAGCCTTTGACAAGAGGGGTACGGCCTGTGGTCACCAGCCCGACAATCTGTTTGTCGGTCAACACCTTGCCTCCCTTGTTGCGGAACAGGGTGAATCCGCAATCGACATCGGCGCATTTGGCGACCTTGTCGAAGAACAGGATGCGGCTCTTCTTGCATTTGGGACAGGTGCATTGCTCCCCTGAAGGAGCTACATCGAGGGGGGCGGACAGCAGTTCGGCAACGATCTGTGCGGTATAGACCTCTATGTCCCGGCGGAAAGAGGGCGCATCGGCCTCTCCGGTTTCTATTTTGGCGAGAGTATCCTCCCACACCGCTGTCATTTCGACATCGGCAATCTTCTTGTCCTTTACCGTATCGTAAACCGCCAGTCCTTTTTCGGTGGGCACAAGGTTCTTCTTGTCCCGGCGTATATAGTTACGGGCGAACAATGTCTCGATAACGGCCGCACGGGTGGCCGGAGTTCCGATACCGGCCTCCCGGATTGCGGTACAGGTACGCAGCTGCCCGTCGCCGATCTCCCTGCCGCAATGCTCCATAGCGGAGAGCAGCGAACTCTCGGTATGCAGCGGTTTGGGCTTGGTCTGCTTCTCCACCGTTTCGGAAGCGAGCAGCGGCAGGGTTTCATCCGTCTGTAACTCCGGCAATGTGGCTTCCTCCACCTCCTCTTCCGGTTCACCACGCACGGCACGCCAACCGGCGGATTTGACGACCGCCCCCTTGAGGGTGAATATCTCACCGCCTGCGGACAAGGCAACTTCGGTCATTTCCTTGACGCAATGCGGGGAGAAGGCTTCGAGCAGGCGTGCGGCAACCATTTCGTAGATAGCCCGCTCGTCCTGCGACAGACCTTCGGGCAGGTTCTCGGTAACGAGCAGCGCATGGTGGTCGGTGACTTTGGCATCATCGACCGGACGGCGGTTGAGCGGTGTGTCCCGCAAAGCGGATGCGATGGCGGCGAAGCGTGGATATTGTTGCAAGAGCGTTATGCGTGAGGGAATCTCCTCGAAGACATCTTCGGATATATAACGGCTGCCGGTACGTGGATAACTTAGCACCTTCTTCTCATACAGGCTTTGCGCAAGCGTGAGCGTCTTGTCGGCCGAGAAGTCCAGTTTGCCGTTTGCCTCTTTCTGCAAGGCGGTCAGGTCATAGAGCAGCGGCGGTTCCTGAACGGCTTCCCTGCGCTCTACGGAACTGACGGCAAGCATACCGCCGTCCTCTACCTCACGTAGCCCGGCAGTGGCCGATTCAAGGTCATCGAAGCGGTTCCGTGACAGTGCGGAGAAGGCGATGCCGTCCTTGGCCGCCGAAACCTTTATCTGGAAATATTTCCGGGGTACGAACTGTTTGTTCTCCCGGTATCGTGAGCAGATCATCGCCAATGTGGGTGTCTGCACCCGTCCCAAAGAGAACACGCCCTGCCCGGCGGCAAGGCTGAGTGCCTGAGAACTGTTGATGCCCACGAGCCAGTCCGCCTCGCTGCGGGCTTTGGCGGAGAGGTAAAGATTGTCGTAAAGGCTTCCCTCCCTAAGATTCTGCAACCCCTCACGGATGGCCTTGTTGGTGAGCGAGGAGATCCACAGACGGGCAAAGGGTTTGGTACAACCGAGATAGTTGTACACGTAACGGAAAATCAACTCGCCCTCACGACCTGCGTCGGTGGCAACGATGATGGACTCGCATCTGTCGAACAGCTCCCGGATCACTCCCAATTGCCTGACGACTCCGGGATCGTCCTTGTACACCTTACCCTCCCGCACCTGACGGGGTACAAGCCTGAACTCCTGCGGCAATATGGGGAGGTGTTCCCGGCGGAAGCCGGAAAAGCCGTAGCTTTCGGGCATGGCAAGACCTACCAGATGCCCGAATGCCCATGTTACGGCATATCCGTTCCCCATTAGATACCCGTCTTTCCGTTGGCGTGCGCCCACTACGGACGCTATGCCCTGTGCCACGCTGGGCTTTTCTGCAATGATAACTTTCATATAATTATTGTATTATTCATGTGAATGATCAGATGGATACCCCTTTCTTATCGGCTTTCTGTACCGGGCGGTTCCGGCTGACGGCGTTTGCCGGCTTCGTTCCGTCCTGACGGACGGCCGCCTGCTGCGACTGTTCCTGTTTCTTGCTCTTGTCCGGGTTCCATTTGAAGAAATCGAACTTCGCCCGCTCGTGGTTGACACGGACGAAAGCACTGAACAGGTTCCCCTCGCTGTCGGTCATGTCCTTGATGTAGGTCGCCTTGCCCTGTGCCAGTGATGCCTGCTGTTCTTCGGTAAGGTCTTTCCCCTTCAGCCGTGCGGGGATTACCAGCCCACGCTCAAGCTGCCGGTTCTGTTCCTGTTCCTGAACTGCGGTCTGCTCCTGCCGGCGGGCGATTCCCTTGAAGTCATAGTCGAATCCGCCCTTGCACGCATTGAACTGCAAACGTGCATCATAATGACGCTGCTTTTTCTCCGACCACATGTTTTCGACAAGGACGGACTCGCCGCTTGCGATGCGTTTTCTCTGTTCGTCGGTCAACGCCGTGCCGTTCACCTCTGCGGGAATGGTTATCCCGCTGACCGGTATGTGATGGAGCCGGTTGGTCTTGGGATTGAGCGATACCAGACACGGCTCACGCACGCCTCCGGCCAGTTCGAGTTCCACCACGCAACCCGCATTGCCTTTTTCCAGCAGGTTCTGTTTCACTTCGGGAGTGAACTCCACGTTGAAATACGGCGTGTCCAGTTCCGGATAACGCTTGCAACATTCGATCTCGTTCCGGAGCGTACCGTCGGGATTCTCCGCCAGACGGATGCAGGCGGGAGTTTCAAACTCTATCCCCTCGATAACGGTTTTCAGGGTGAGTACGGCGGATTCGTTGCCGTTGAGCAACCGTCTGAGCCCCGGTTCTCCTAACGTTTCGGGTGTTACCCCCATGCGCTCAAGCTGCTGCCAGTCCACCTGTTCCATACTCCAGCGGGTGGATTGCTCCGTTCCGCCCCCGCCAGACTGCTGTTGTGCCTGCTGCCGGCTCTGTACGTACTGTTCCGTGTCAAGACGGTATTCGTCCAGCAAGGCAGAATTACTTTCGGGCTGCTTGAACAGGCCGACAAGCTCCTTGGCGGAGGCAAGCAAGTCCGCCGGAAGGTGATAGAAGCGGAAGTCGGACGGCCGCTCGAACTGTCGTTTCATGTTGAGGAAGAACGTTTCGAGTATAGACACGTTGCGGTCTATCCGCATGAACTGATCCGAAGGCTTTGCCCCTGCCAACGGTCTGGTCTTGAGTCCCCCTTCGGGTTCGATGTCCTCCACCACGTGTGGGGTGTTGCCTTCGGCGGCGTTGGTCACCACCAATACCTCGTCTTTCAGATCTTTCAGTTTTTTGTCCATAAAGTGAATGAGTTTAATTGTGATACAATCAGGTTAATTGCGGCACGAAAGTAGAGGTAAGAGGCTATGGCGCAAAGGAAAAGGAGGGAATGGGGAACGAGTGGCTACGGGATGGCATGAAGTGGCCTGCCGGCAAGAAAGAATGACGTTCCGATACAAAAACTTCAAAATAAAAAGCGTACCTTCGCAAAAAGAAACATAAAAAAGAACAATCCGATATGATTACCAACCGGGAAGAAGTGATAGACAAGGCATTCAAGGTGTTTTTGAGGATGAATTACGAGAAAGCGAGTATCAGCACGCTGGCAAAAGCCTGCGGGGTGGTAAAGACAGGGGTGGTATATTATTTTCCCCACAAACTCGATCTGTTCATGGCGGTAGCGGACAAGTATGCCATACAGATGCAGACACCGGCCAACAAGTTTGCCGGGCCGACGGAAACGCTGGCAGGATTTATAGAGCAGTATGTGGCAGGAGTGAGTACGGCCATGAGCCGTATCATCAAACAGGTGCGATGCTGTGCGGACGACAATGAATGCTGTCCCAACTTCTACTATTTCCATTTTCTTTCCCAAGTGAGGATGTATTATCCCGGAGCCCGTGAGAAAATGGAAGAAATATTCCGCAAGGAACACGAGTTATGGAGGACAGTCATACAGAAGGCAAAGGATAGCGGTGAAATAAAACAAGATACGGATGTGAAAAAGACCGCTCCGCTGTTCCGTCAAGTGTTTCTGGGCATGTCCTACGAGCAATCGTTCCTGAACGGTCTGGACATAGAAGAATTGAAGGAGAAGTTCGATTGTCTGTACTCGCTCCTGAAAGCCTGACTCCTTTTTTAGCAATATTTAAAAGACTCCGATAAAAATATTTTCTGAACAACCGTTCAGATTTCAATACTTTGCTTTATCTTTGAGGCATGAAGCAACAGCCAGAGATATGGACAAGGTACAGAAGCAACGGTCAAACATCGTCCTGTACAGGGAAAAAAAGGACGGTGAACAGTACATACGGATAGAGTATGCAGGCGATCCGGCAATAGCCCTACTGCTCGCCCAAGATACGGACGTGGAAAAGACGGACAACGGTTCCGCCTACATGACGGCTGCCGCCTTTAAACTGCCGGATTTCTACGACCGCTATTCTCCCCACGCTTACATAGATTACAGCCGGGTGTACGTACGGCATCCCAAACCACAGCGGACATACGTATTGCCGGAAGGCTATCTGGAACTGCTGGAACAGAAGCGGTACAGTCCCTCGACCGTGAAAACCTACCGTGCCTATTTCAGCGACTTCATGGAATACCACAAGGGACGGAGCATCGACCGCCTGAAAGTGGCGGACATCAACAAGTATATCCTCTATCTCGTAAACGAGAAGAAAATCTCCGTTTCGCAGCAGAACATGCGCATCAACGCAATCAAGTTCTATTACGAGCAGGTGAAAGGCGGCAAACGGCAATATTACGGCGGCATCACACGGGCCAAAGAGTACAAGACGTTACCCGAAGTGCTGAGCCGGGATGAGGTAAAACGCATCCTCTCCTGTCTGACGAACCGGAAACATCACTGCATGATTTCCCTGATCTATTCCGCCGGTCTGAGAAGGAGCGAACTGCTGAACCTCACCCCACAGGACATTGTCAGTGAACGGATGCTGGTACGCATCATGGGCAAGGGTAAGAAATGCCGTTACTCGCTGTTGTCGGAAAAGGTGCTGCACGAGCTTCGGGAATATTTCAAGGAATACCGTCCGAAGAAATGGCTGTTCGAGGGCGATACTCCCGGCGAGCAATACTCGGCAAGCGCACTGGTGAAAGTGCTGAAAGAAGCCGCACAGCGTGCCGGCATCAAGCATCGTGTACACGTACATATGCTGCGTCATTCCTTTGCCACTCATCTACTGGAGCAAGGGACAGACCTTAGAACCATACAGGAATTGCTGGGACACAATGATATAAAGACGACGAGCATTTATCTTCATGTGACGAGTGCCCATAAGTCGAGCATACCCAATCCGCTTGATTCGCTGGATGATTCGTAGGGTGCAGCTATTAGAGATTAGGAAACACACCTGTCGAGTGTCGGTTATCAAAATGAAAGATACCAAACGAGTGTTTTTACAAATAACATTACCGACAACGAATAAAGTTATAGACATGAAGCATATGCAAATGATAATAAC
>ERZ773116.2477-NODE-2477-length-14760-cov-4.673512_pt1 | contig 14760 bp, 16 predicted proteins | sample MGYA00580563_ERZ773116 | MGnify/ENA primary metagenome ERZ773116 (study PRJEB29015, sample SAMEA2737864) | human gut metagenome | biome: human gut; feature: human-associated habitat; material: faeces | place: China | collected 2012 ... | reverse complement strand
CGCGTTGCGCCCGCTATTGTATTCATTGACGAGATCGATGCGGTGGGCCGTCAGCGCGGCGCAGGTCTTGGCGGCGGCCATGATGAGCGTGAGCAGACGCTCAATCAGCTGCTTGTGGAAATGGACGGCTTCTCCGCAAACGAAGGCGTCATTGTGATCGCAGCGACCAACCGCAAGGATATTCTCGATCCCGCCCTGCTCCGCCCCGGTCGGTTCGACCGGCAGATCTATGTCGGCGCACCGGATTGGCGCGGACGTACAGAGATCTTACAGGTTCACGCACGCAAGAAGCCGTTGGCAGACAATGTTGATCTTCCGGCCATTGCAAAGGCGACCGCTGGCTTTACTGGCGCAGATCTTGCGAATCTGCTGAATGAGGGCGCGCTGCTCGCTGCGAGAAACGGCAAGGCCGCCATCACGCAGCAGGATCTGGAGACAGCTATGATCAAAGTCATTGCGGGCCCGGAAAAGAAGAGCCGGGTCGTCAGCCACTCTGAGAAAATGCTTACCGCCGTTCATGAAGCCGGACATGCTGTTTGCATGTATTGTCTAGACTCACAGGATCCGGTTCATTTGATCACTATCATTCCCCGCGCGCAGGCGGGCGGCATGACCATCAGCCTGCCGCAAGACGATAAATCCTATGCCTCTCGCAATGAAATGTTTGAGACGATCGTTTCCTTCCTTGGCGGCCGCGTTGCGGAATCGCTGAAGCTTTGTGACATCTCTACCGGCGCTTCAAACGATCTTCAGCGCGCGACGAAACTTGCGCGGGATATGGTTGCGACCTATGGCATGTCGGACGCCATCGGCCCGGTCTCCTATTCATCGAGTCAGGAAGTCTTCATTGGCCGGGATTATGAGAAAACGAAGCCCTATTCTGAGGCGACAGCCGGTGAGATCGATGCGCAGGTGCAGGTCATTATGCGCGAAGCGTACAAGCGCTGCGAGGAAATCCTGGCCGCCCATTCGGAACGACTGGATAAGATCGCGGGCTTCCTGATGGAAAACGAAAACATGAATCGCACACAGTTTGAGGCTATCATGCAGGATGAATCTCTGGATGCCTCTGAATCGTAAAGAAACAGCTTGCGCGCCGCAGGAATTGCGGCGCGCAGATTATTTGGAGGATCTATGTATTATCGCTCTCTGAATGCCTATCTGCGCGAAACATTTGGCTGCAAGGTCTACAAACTGGCGCTCTCGGCAGGGTGCACCTGTCCGAACCGCGATGGGACACTCGGATCGCGCGGCTGCATTTTTTGCAACGGCAGCGGAGAATTTGCAGCCTCTGCTACGCTGCCAATCGACGAACAGCTTACGCAGGCAAAGCAGCTTGTCGCAGCGAAAGCCGGGCCAGATGCCAAATACATTGCCTATTTTCAGGATTATAGCAATACCTACGCGCCCGCAGATACGTTAAGACCACTGTTTCTGGCTGCAATCGACCGGCCTGAGATCTGCGCACTGTCCATTGCAACCCGCCCGGACTGTTTGCCGCCGGAAATCCTTGCGCTGCTCTCGGAACTGCGGCAAAAGAAGCCCGTTTGGGTCGAACTCGGCTTACAGACAGTCCACGCATCTACCGCACGCTATATCCGGCGCGGCTATCCCCTATCCATATTTGACAACGCCGTCCAGCAACTCAAAGGCCTTGATCTTCATGTAATTGCTCATATGATCTTGGGCCTTCCCGGCGAGACGCTGGAGATGATGGTACAAACTGCGCACCATATCGGCCAGAGCGGCGCAGATGGGATCAAGCTTCATCTTCTGCATGTGCTATCCGGGACCGATCTCGCAGAGGAATATGCCGCCGGAGCATTTGAGACCATGCCATTGGAGGCATATATTTCTGCATTGGAATCCTGTCTGCGTGTTCTGCCGCGCGAAATGGTCATTCACCGTATGACCGGCGATGGCGCAAAACGCAGTCTGATCGCACCACTGTGGAGTGCAGATAAAAAGCGTGTTCTGAATGCAATCAACCGCCGGTTTCTGTCCGACAATCTGGAACAGGGCTCTGCACTTGTTGACGGGGATGTTTCCTGATTTATAGATTTTTCGTGATTACCGAATGGAAAATAGATTGACAATCGTGAAAAATCGTGTTATTCTGACTCTAGAATAACAAATGCGGGCAAAATGCCCGCATTTGTGTTGTTTTCGATATTCTTGTTCAAGAATATCGAACTTCAGCGAATCAAGTTCGACTATATCGGAGGAAAGAGAACATGAAAAAAGAAAATCTGTTCGTCATTCTGACCGGTGTTGTCATCGGCATCGCGGCACTCGTGCTGACGGCGCTCGGCAACCCGGCCAACATGGGCTTCTGCATCGCGTGCTTTGAGCGCGACATTGCAGGCGCTGTCGGTCTGCATTCTGCGGCCAAAGTTCAGTATGTCCGCCCAGAAATTATCGGCCTTGTGCTCGGCAGCTTCCTGATGGCGCTGGCCTCTAAGGAGTGGAAAGCAAGAGCCGGCTCGTCGCCTGCGCTTCGCTTTGTGCTCGGCGCATTCGTTATGATCGGCGCGCTGGCCTTCCTCGGCTGCCCGCTGCGCATGGTGCTCCGTCTGGCTGGCGGCGATCTGAACGCCGTTGTCGGTTTGGCGGGCTTTGCTTCCGGTATCTTCCTTGGCACGCTCTTCATCCGCAAGGGCTTCACGCTTCAGCGGAACTACGCCACCAAGACGCTTGATGGCACGGTGCTGCCTGCCGTGATGGTTGGCCTGCTGATCCTCTTCCTGGCTGTTCCCACGCTGTTCAAGCTTTCTGAAGAAGGCCCCGGTTCCAAGCATGCGCCGTTCCTGATTGCGCTGCTGATTGCGCTAGTCGTTGGCGCACTGGCGCAGAAATCTCGTATGTGCATGGTCGGCGGTCTGCGCGACACGATGATGTTCAAGGATATGCATCTGCTGTGGGGTTTCATCGCCATCTTTGTCACTGTTCTGATCGGCAACCTTGCCATGCATAACTTCAAGTTCGGCTTTACCTCGCAGCCTGTCGCCCATTCCAGCCACGTTTGGAATTTCCTCGGCATGCTGTTGGCAGGTTGGGGCTCTGTCCTGCTGGGTGGCTGCCCGCTGCGTCAGCTGATTCTCGCCGGCAGCGGCAACGCAGACTCTGCCGTCACTGTGTTTGGCATGATCGTCGGTGCAGCGTTTGCACACAACTTTGGTCTTGCCGGTAATGCAGACTCCGTGAATGAGGCTGGCGAATACGTCGTCGGCGGTATCTCTACAAAGGGCAAGGTCGCTGTAATCCTCGGCATCGTGATCGTTCTGGTCGTGTCTTATGTAAACAGCATAAAGAAACAGGAGGCGCAGAAAAATGGTTGATGCAAGAGGCTACCTTTGCCCCATGCCGGTCGTGATGGTGCAAAACGCAATCAAAAAAAACCAGCCTGCCACACTGGAGGTACTGGTCGATAACGAAACTGCTGTCGAAAACATCAAACGTTTCGCCGCACACAGCGGCTACCAGGCTGCGTCCCGCGAAGACGGCGATGATTACTGCCTGACGCTCACAAAGAAGTAAGCGTTTATATACTTACAAAGCCCTTTGCTTTCGAGAAGCGAAAGCAGAGGGCTTGTCATCCCGGTTTATCCCTTGACGAAACCATTGGTTAATTACAAGGAAGAGTGCTGTTTCAGATAAATTACCGCATCACAGCCTGACAACGGCGAATGTAGTTCGCTACAACGGTACGCTGTACTGCATTTCCAGAACATAGAGTCATGAAAACATGACAAAATATTGCAGAATCCGCCCTGCTGTGCTATACTTCTAATGGTTAATTGAAGCCACGCACAGGAGGGCTATTTTCATGACTTACAACTATAACAGGCTATGGAAACTGCTGATAGATAAAGGCATGGCAAAAACACAAATGTGCTTACAGGCGGAAATCAGTACAAATATATTTGCTAAAATGTGAAAGTGCGAACCTGTTGCAATGGAAAGCCTTGCAAAGATTGCAATCACCTTGAATTGTGGGCTTGACGATATTGTAGAGATATAGGGCGAAGGAAAGGGTTGCTGAAATGGGTATCAATCTTGATAAACCACATTTGTGGAAACAGGACATTATTCAATCCGTAGATTTATACAATACATGGTTTATGGATTTTGCACCTAAAGCATTCAGAGAAACACGCGTTTCTACAGCAAAGAACGTTGAAGAAGCACTGAAAGAAATAAACTATTTGAATAGTATTTCTCCTGCTATCCTACAAAGACATCCCGAAGTGTTACCTATACTACGGATGTCCACTTGTCCTCCCATTGCAAGGGATAGATTGATAGGGCTTGCTGGAGTGTCTAAAAATCTTGTGCAAAATATGGAGGATTCTGAGAATCCGCGTGTTTCACCAAGAATGAACAGCGCACAGCTAATCACGGAATTGCAGCACATTTCCAAAATTATTATAAAGATGGCTGATCCAGATATATTTACATGGCTACCAAAAAAACGTAATCCGGATGAAACAGAAATAATCCGTTCGTCTACCATTATCGCAGATAGATTATGTGGAGCCGTTGCTGACCCTATCATTCGTAACGCACAAGAAAAGCGGCAACTTGCAGCAATTTCTGAACTATTACAAAGCAAGGGATATTCATTAACCGAAAACGGAAGGCGTTTTAATGAAATGACCCCTGGTTCATTTTCGTTTCATACAAACATTCCGGTTTATGTCGCAGGAGAACAAGGCGAAGCAGTTAATATTCCTGTTGATGTTGCTATTATGCCGCTTTCAGCACAACCGGGCGATATGCCTGTGTTGTTAGAAGCAAAGTCAGCAGGAGATTTTACAAACGTAAATAAGCGCCGTAAAGAAGAGGCTGTAAAAATGCAACAATTAAGAAATACCTATGGTAATAGCGTTTCTTATTCCCTGTTCTTGTGCGGGTACTTTGATTCTGGGTATTTGGGATATGAAGCGGCAGAAGGGATAGACTGGATATGGGAGCACAGAATAAAAGATTTAGAGCAATTAGGAATATGAATTCGTTAGAAGAATCTCGCAGTTTAATGCAGGAAGAAATAGATTCTGAAAAAGATATTGAAGAACGCCGAAAATATGGGCAGTTTTCAACACCTTTTACATTGGCGCAAGAAATTATTACATATAGTTTAAATCTTTTATCGGAAAATAAAATATCATTTCTAGAACCATGTATAGGCAGCGGTGCGTTTTATTCTGCACTCTTAAGCACGATTAATAGTGACCATTGTATACAAACGGCTACAGGTGTAGAAATCGACCCCACATATTATGATTGTGCAGTTAAACTGTGGAACGATTCTGGGATAGAGCTGATAAAAGGCGACTTTACGCGGATTGCCCCAAAGCAGAAATACAATCTTATTATTGCTAATCCACCTTATGTACGGCATCATTATCTGACGCAAGCCGAAAAATCATATCTACTCGAACGCGAAAAGGAAGAAACAGGAATAGGCTTATCAGGGCTAGCTGGATTATATTGTCACTTTATTTTATTTGCTCACAAGTGGCTTGCTCCCGGAGCTATCTGCGGCTGGCTAATACCGAGTGAATTCATGGATGTTAATTACGGAAACGCAATCAAGGAGTATTTATTGCAGAATGTTCATCTGCTGAGAATACACAGGTATGACCCCGAAAATCCATTGTTTAACGACGCATTAGTTTCATCTTGCGTAGTGTGGTTCAAAAATGAAACAGTCAACGATGACTATGAAATAGAATTTTCTTTCGGTGGTACGCACGATAAACCAGTGCAGAGCAAGTATATAAAAAAAACTGATTTAATTACAGAAAGAAAATGGACACGTTTTCCTGAAAAGGAGATCCGTTACAAGGAAAGTACAGAAATAACATTAGGTGATTTCTTTGAGATAAAAAGAGGGCTTGCTACCGGAGATAATAGTTTCTTTATAATGAGCCGAAAAAAAATAATAGAATTAGGGCTTGATATGTCTTTCTTTAAACCTATTCTCCCAAGTCCAAGATATTTGAAAACCGATCTTGTGAGAACGGATAACAACGGAATTCCACAAATTGAACCGCAATATTTTTTGCTTGACTGCAAATTGACAGAACAGGAGATAATGGAACGGTCCCCCACTATATGGGATTACCTGCAGAATGGGCTCGAAAGCACAAGCACAAAATATCTTTGCAAAAACAGAAAAATATGGTATTGGCAAGAGCATCGGGATGCAACCTTTTTTTTGTGTTCCTATATGGGCAGAGGAAAAAAAGATAGTTCCCCTATACGCTTTATTCTTAACCTATCTGAAGCGCTTGCCACTAATTCGTATTTAATGCTTTATCCTAAAGAACACTTGCAGAAAGCCATATCAGATAACCCGAACTCTGTATATAGAATATGGGAATCGTTAAAAGGAATCAGCGGAAATGACATTGAGGAAGAAGGACGTATTTACGGCGGCGGGCTAAAAAAAATTGAGCCGAGTGAACTCGCAAAAGTCTCCTGTGGTGACTTAATGAAATTATGTTTCGCTTAAATGGCAGACATCTTTTGAAATAAATTCCACAAAAGGAAGACCTTCGTGAAAAAAAGTGAGATGCATCTGCTGGCACAGGCTCTTTTGTGCTATTTTTCAGATTTTCTGACTAAAGCCTCCAACACAGCGAAAATCCTTTATATAGAAAACTTGCCGCAGAATTTTACATTCTGCGGCAAGTCCTATTTTATATAGCTGTATTTATTTGTCCGATGCTTATTTTGCTGTACCGGTCAGGTAGGCGTAGATTGCCATGGCGACTTCAGCGCGGTTTGCGTTCTTCGCCGCAGCCGCTGTCTGCACAGCATTCAGGATGCCCTCAGCATAGGCCCATGCTACATTCTTCGCTGCCCAGCTGGACACGGAGGCGTTCGCGGGGAGTTTTGCTTCATAGGTCGTAATGCCGCTGAAGCGTGCATAACGGCACAGAATCGAAGCCAACTGCTCACGGGTTACGGCCCGTTCGGGCTTGAAGCTACCGTCAGTAAAGCCGTTGACAATGCTGTTCTCGGCAGCCCATTCCACAGCCTCGCTGTAGTAGCGCCCGGTCTTGACATCGGAGAAGGTACCGCTGTTCTTCGTGGCAGGCTCGCCTTCCATTCTGTAGAGAATGGTAACGACCATGCCGCGTGTCAGTTCCGCGTTCGGGCTGAACAGCGTATTGCTCGTGCCGTTCATGATGTTTTTCTCGTACAGGTACTTGACTGCGTCATAGTACGGATCCGATGGCTTTACATCCGTGAACGGGAACTTCGAGCCGCTGCTTCCCGGGAGAACCGGAATGATGATGGGAAGATCAGGTTCAGGCTCTTCTTTCTTTTCGCGGCGGATAATCGTAAACGTAATCTTAACCTTCAGGCCGGCAGCATCCACCATTTCGACCGTAACGACGTTCTCGCCAAGTTCCAGCGCAATCTTCTTCTCGAAGCTTGCTACATGACGCTTGCCTGCGGGCGTTGACATCGCGCCGTCCTCAAAGATCACATTATCACCATTGATGGCCAACTCTCTGCCGGCAAAGTAGCTGGTAACATCGCCGCTTAGGAGGAAGGTGCTGTCTGTCGTGTAGATGGTCGCGCCATCTGCCACACCGGCCTGATCAAAGCCGAGCGTTGTCGGCTCCGGCAGATAGAACAGGCGGTAGGTGGTGCTGCTGGTAGTACCAAAATCCTCTACCGTGAAGATGGACATGTAGTTGACGCCAACATTCAGTTTGAAGTCAAACGCAAACTCCATCGGGTCGTCAAGGCTTACATATTCACCGTTTGCATAAACCTCCAGAACCGCGTCGTCCGCAGCCTTGCCGGTCACATGGATTCTGCCTTCGGAATCCATGTCCTCCGGTGTGAACACGAACGGGAACTGCATATCATCCATCGGCTTGATCCACTCAAAGCCCATCAGGCTGACAATGCTGTCTGGATCGTCGAGAATATTCATATCCTCAATTCTGTCTCGATCTTCATTCAAGCGGCAAATATCGTCATTTTCCACACGAACGAAGTAGTAGGACTTGACGCCCAGAACATTCGTTACCGTGATATACCGCTAATAAATAATTTCCTTTCATTCTCATCAAAAGAATTACCACCAATAAATGTTTGGCACCACGCTTCCATAGCGGAGCCTATGTAAGAATAAGAGGATGTCGGCCCATATCCTACAATATCCATTATGTAGTCACAAAATAAAATCGCTGTATTATCATTCGCCAGTTTTACGACTTGCCAGCTAATTGTATTATTGTTCCGCTTGCCTAATGCAATATGTGTTCCAACCGATATTTGTTTATTTGTTGACTTTGTTCCCGCAGATGTACTATATGTAGCATTCTTCACTGCGAAGATCTCTGTCGTCAGGGCGGCCAGCATGCACAGGGCGAGTGCAAGGGCGGTGAGGCGGCGGAGGAATCCAGACTGCTTTTTCATGGTAACCCCCTCTTTCTTCTATTATCTTTAGTGAATACTACTTAGTTCTATTGTACACAGGAAAAATCTTCTTCGCAACAGGTTTACAGAAAAAATGGAGAAAATCGGTGAAGATTTTCTCCATTCAAGCATATCAATGCGGTTCATTTTTTATGGAATGGTGTGGATTACGCAGAATCCCGTAGGGGTCGATGCCCACATCGACCCGGCAGGATGCACCGGTTTTTACGAAAATCCACAGCGAATTCGAGACTTCCACACGGGCCGATGTGGGCATCGGCCCCTACAACGAAATAGGAAACTGTGTGCGGATTCGCCGTAAATTTCCGAAAAGTCGTTGCTTTCTACCGGACGCAGGGTTACAGGGAAAAATCCGCGTCGTCGTGGGTGTGCTTGGGGGCGGCGGGGCGGCCGGGGATGCGTCGGAGGGGATCGTAGCGGAAGCGGCGGCAGCGGTGGTCGCTGGGGACGATGCCGCAGAACTGGCAGACCATCGTTTCATCGTCAATTTTCCCCGCGAACTGGCAATAGGTACAGTAGCGGTCGATCTTCTTTCGGAACAGCATGGCAAGCCGCCTCTCTTTTCTTTCGTGTTGCCCCCATTATACACGCTTTCCGCGCAAATTGCTATGGTACTTTTTGCGAAACAGCAGAAGACTTACCGCACAAAGAAGAAGTGACACTGCCCCTGTCGTTTCCGGGCTCTCCACGCCGGAAAGCGCGGCAGCGGGCCAGCTTTCCGCGTGCAGCAGCGGTGCGGCAATGAGCGTGAGCGTGCAGGAAAGCGCAGCCTGAAGCGCCTTGCACGGCAGGAGCCGCTTTCCGCTCAGCCCGTACTCCTGCACGGCGGCCCGGCTCTGTGCCAGAACACTTATGCCGCCGAAGGACAAAAGCACTGATGCAATGCACAGCTTCCAATGAAGCGCAAGCGCGCAGTCTGTCAGCGCCGCGCAGCCTGCGGACAGTTCCAGCGTACCGAGGAACAACGGCAGTGCCTCTGACGGCAGGAAGCGGCCTGCGGCAAGCAGAAAATAGCGGGAGAGAACGGAAAAGACCGTAACAAACATGCAGATTTGAATTGCGTTCATCCCTGCGCGGCGCACTGACTCGGAAAAAGCTGCGGCAAAAGATTCGGGCTGCTGCGGCTTGGCAGCAGACTTTGCGGACGTGGGCTGTTTTTTCGTGGTCAAGCGGCAAACAAGTACAGCGGAAATGATTTGAACCGCGTACAAAAAAGCGCCTGCCGCCGCGCTTTTGAAGACTGCGCCGCCGAGCACGCCGAAGATAAACGACGGCCCGGATTGATTACAGACGGCAAGCGCGCGTTCAGCGTCCGGCTCGGAGAGTTCACCGCGTGTATAAAGCACCCCAACAGCCTGTGCGCCCGCCGGATAGCCGCCAAGAAGGCCGAGCAGAAACGCGCTGCCCGCTGCGGGCGGCAGACGCAGAAGCTTTGCCGCTGCGCCGCCGAATCGCGCGGAAAACCGCGTAGAAAAGCCGAGCAGCAGGAATAAATTACTGCACACAAAAAACGGAAACAGCGACGGCAGGATCACCCGTCCGCAAAGCGTGAGCGCGCTGCGTACACCATCCGCCGCAACCTGCGGCAGAGCAATCAGCAGAACAAACGCCGCCAGAAGCGCAAGCGCCTGAAATAGCTTTCTCATGCCTCTCCCCTCCCTCGGATAAAAACCTATGCAGCCATGGAAAGAATTAGTCTGTCCGGCATAAGCATATAGCAAACGAAAAACAGGAGGCGCTGCCGTTTGAAAAAACTGCGTTCGTATCTGGCCGCCGCATCCATGCGGCTGGGACTGCCGATGGATATTGCCGCAGGGCTGCCGCATCTGGAGGTCAACGGATTTCGGGAATGTTCGGTTGACCGGCACACCGGAATTCTGGAATATAACCGGGAGCGGATCGTGATCGGGCTGAACATCGGAAGTCTGACCGTTGTAGGAAGCGGGCTGGAGATTCGGCAGATGCACCGCGAACGGCTGACGATCATTGGTCAAATCGACTCTCTGACCTACGGCGAGGGAGGTCTGCGCGGATGTGGCGGGTGATCTGGTTTTTTCTCGGCGTATCTCGGCTGTCCATCACGGGAGCAAGCCCGGAATGGTGCATGCAGCGACTGGCAAAGGCGCGTATCGCGTTTCATTTCTGCGCAAAGCCGGACGACTTTACCGCTGAGATCTGGATTTTGCGGCGGGATGAGGCGCGTGCAGCGCAGCAGATTCGCATGGGTGGCTGCGACTGTGCAGTTCTCGAGTGCAGCGGCTTCTCTGCTGTGTTCGACGGGCTGTGGAAGCGGCCCGTGCTTCTTATTTTGCTGGCAGCCGCTATTACGGCAGCAATTCTTGTGCCGAAGTTTGTTTTTTTCTATGAAGTTGTTATAACTTAAATAATAATTCTTCTTCTCCAGTAAAATATTTTCTGTAATTTTCCATATATACTCCTTTAATCTACTAAACTTGAATCTTGAAAAACAATTAAATCTTCATTATTTTTTCTTATATATTTTATAACACTATTATCATCATCAATAACAATATTAACATCATTTTTAGCATGTTCCTTTAAATAATTACTTTTTATTTCTTTAGATGAAATGTCTTGATATTTATTATCTTCTTTTGATAAAAGTATAATGTTTTCTTGTTTTAAAAATGGCATATGTTTTTTAAACCAAGTTATTTTATCGGGAACTATATTATTAGTTTTACATATTGAAAGAATATATATACTAATATTATCTTCTTTATATAAATCTTCTATTTTTTTAATTGTACTTTTAAGTGGTCTTATATTTTCATAGTCGAAATTACCAATATCATATTCAGCAAGTACTCCATCCATATCACAATATATACTAATATTTTTATCTTTATTTTTTTCTATACAATCATAAAATTTCATTTCAATTACCTCATTTGAATATAAAACCTCGCTAAAAAAGCGAGGTTCTTTATTATTCTTTTGTTTCTTTCTTTTCTTCTTTTACTTCTGGTTTTGGAAGTGCTTCTTTTCTAGATAAATTAAGTTTACCTTTTTTATCGTATCCAGTTGCTTTTACCAATATTTCATCACCAACAGATACAACATCACTTGGTTTTTCAACTCTTTCATTTGCAAGTTGTGATACATGTACAAGGCCTTCACAACCTTCCCATAGTCTAACAAAGCATCCAAAGTCATGAATATCTACAACTTTTCCTGTGTAAATCTTTCCTATTTCTACTTCTCTAGCTACATTTTCTATCATTTCTCTTGTTTTAGCAATAATATCTTTATCCATATGATAAATAGTAACTGTTCCATCATCTGCTAAATCAACTTTAACAGCATTAACATCATTTACACTATTAACATGGCTTGCTTCTAATATGATTTTAGTAATCATATCTCCACCTTTACCAATAACATCTTTAATTTTATCAGGATTAATTTTAAAGATTTCTGTTTTAGGTGCATATTTAGATACTTCTTTTCTAGGTTCAGCAATTATTCCTTCCATCATATCAAGTATTTTCATTCTTGCTTCTTTTGCTTGTGCTAAAGCTTCTTTTAATATTTGTTTTGTAATACCTTTAATCTTGATATCCATTTGAAGTGAACAAATACCTTTTCTTGTTCCACCTACTTTAAAGTCCATATCACCTAAATGATCTTCCATACCTTGTATATCAGTTAGTATTGTATAATCTTTTTCATCTTTTGATGTTATAAGTCCCATAGCAATACCCGCAACTGGAGCTTTTATTGGTACACCTGCGGCCATTAAACTCATACATCCGGCACATATTGTAGCTTGTGAACTTGATCCATTTGATTCTAGTATTTCAGAAACTACTCTAACTGTATATGGGAACTCTTCTTCACTTGGCATTACTTGTTTTAAACATCTTTCACCAAGTGCACCATGACCTATTTCTCTTCTACCAGGAGCACCATATCTTCCTGTTTCACCTACTGAAAATTGTGGAAAGTTATAATGTAACATAAAATGTTTTTCTGCTTCTAAGCTTATTCCATCAAGTGCTTGATATTCATTTAAAGCACCAAGTGTAGTGACTGCTAGAGCTTGTGTTTCTCCTCTTGTAAATACAGCAGATCCATGTGTTCTTGGAAGAATATCAATTTCACCACTAAGTGGTCTTATTTCATTCATAGCTCTTCCATCTGCTCTTGTTTTTTCATTAACAGTAATTGATCTAAATATATCGTATTCTATTGATTCTAATACTAGTTTTACTTTTGTTAATAGAATATTTAATTCATCTTTATCTAAATCACTATTTTCTTCTTCATATTTAGAAACAACTTCTTTTTTAACATTATCTATTGCTTCATATTTAGCAAGTTTTTCTTTTATTCTCATTGCAGAATCTAACTTATCTGCGGCAAGACTTTTTACTTCTTCTCTTAATTCATCAGTTATGTCTAATTTTTCATATTCCATTTTAGGTAATCCTATTTCTTTAATAATAGTTTTTTGGAATTCACATAACTCTTTAACTGCTTCATGACCAAACATTAATGCTTCAAGCATATCCTCTTCTGATACTTCTTTTGATCCAGCTTCAACCATGTTTATTGCTTCTGTAGTTCCCGCAACTGTTAAATCAATATCTGATTTTTCAAGTTCATCAGGTGTTGGATTTATAATAAATTCTCCATTTACTCTACCAACTTTTACACCTGCGATTGGACCATCAAATGGTATTTGTGAAATACTTGTTGCTAGTGAAGAACCAAACATTGCAGCTAGTTCTGGCGAATTATCAGTATCAACTGATAAAACTGTATTAACAACTTGTACCTCATTTCTAAAATCTTCTGGAAACATTGGTCTCATTGGTCTATCAATCATTCTTGCTGCTAAAGTTGCAGCATCTGTTGGTCTACCTTCTCTTTTAATAAATCCTCCAGGGATCTTACCAACAGAATATAATTTTTCTTGGTATAAAACCATAAGTGGGAAGAAATCAGATAAAATATTTGCATTATCAGATACAACTGCTGTAGATAAAATAACTGTATCACCATATCTTACTAAAACTGCTCCATCTGCTTGTTTTGCATATTCACCTTGTTCTATAACTAGTTTTCTTCCTCTAAAATCTAATTCAAATACTTTTTTACTCATAAAATTCTCCTCTAACTATATTTTACCACAATAATCTAATTTTAAATATTATATTTTGCTTTTTTCTATTATTTTTACAAAAGAAAAAGCACATAAGTGCTTATTTTCTTAATCCTAATCTTTCGATTAATTTACGGTATCTATTAATATCTGTCTTTTTAAGATATTCAAGTAAATTACGACGTTTACCAACTTTCATAAGTAAACCTTTTTTTGAATGATAATCATGAATGTTTACTTTTAAGTGTTCTGTTAAAGTCTTAATTTCTTTAGTTAGAATAGCTATTTGTACTTCTGGAGAACCAGTGTCACCTTCGTGAGTAGCATATTCTTTAATTATGTTTTCTTTTTCAGATTTCTTTAATGCCATTTTAATTTCCTCCTACTGTTAATATTTGCCTTAAACCTAGTATATGGTTCGGAGAATCCGATAACCAAGCAAAAGGTATGTACTTAATATACATTAAATCATAAATAAAATCAATACTTTTCGTAAATTATTTACATGCTTTATTTATTATTACTACTATTTTCTGGAAATTTTAACATCTTACTTTTACCTTCTTTTAAAAGTTTAATACTTATACCTGTTAAAGTATCTACTGAATTATCTAAGTTAACTTCAAAATCTTCATCAGTTAATCTACTATAAAATACTATTTTCTTTTTAAGTTTAGATAATTCATTAATATCCTCTATTGTACTTGCCATATCTAAGACTACATCATACTTATAATCATCTAACTCATATATTTCTTTTGAGAAAATTATATCTAAAAAAGCTTTTACTCTATCAATTAAAGTTTGGTTATAATATTCACCATTTGGTATTTTTGTATTATTTAAATCTTCTAACACACTAAAAAATCTTGAAAATATAACATTTAAATCGTGATTATAAATTTTATTTATATCATAATCTTTACTTTTTGATAATCCTTTTGAAAGTTCAATAATTATCTCAGAAATATAGTATTTTTCTTCTTCTTCATCATATACATCAAATACTTTTGAAAACATAGTCCCCATTATATATTCAATATTTTCTAATATTATATTATCATAATGGAAGCGGATTTACAATAAAGCTTAAACTCTAATTATGTCAAAAATATCGGTCAGTTACTGCATAGAAAGACCATTCGTCTTCCAAGATAAAATACAAT
>ERZ773116.2469-NODE-2469-length-14779-cov-4.885018_pt1 | contig 14779 bp, 17 predicted proteins | sample MGYA00580563_ERZ773116 | MGnify/ENA primary metagenome ERZ773116 (study PRJEB29015, sample SAMEA2737864) | human gut metagenome | biome: human gut; feature: human-associated habitat; material: faeces | place: China | collected 2012 ... | reverse complement strand
ACTTTTTTATAATACTCCAGATTAAACCGTTCGCTCAAATTGAGGAACGAAAACGTCCCCAGCTTCTTCCCGCGATTTTCGTTGGGATACGCTTTGCGCTGTCTTGGCGCACATTCCGCCGCGGTAGACTCCAGATTTCCGATGAAATCCACCAGTGATTTTTCCTCTGCCGATGCGGACGGCGCCGCATAAGAGAGAAAACTGTCAGGAACACAGTACGGATGATCGCCGAGTCCTTCCATCAACGCATAGAAGGAAAACATCTTGCCATAACCGGTGCCAATCAGTTCCTTCGATACGATGTGCCGATCCAGCTCGTTGTGAGGCTCCTCCGTGTACAGTTCTTCGATTTCGTAAACCCGATAGGGCTGCATCTCACGACGGACAATTGCGGAAAAGGCAATGAGGTCATACCGGCGAATTCGAGGCACTTCGCTTTTTAACTCCTGATAAACCGACCACACATCACGCAGGGCGATGGCGCCATACAGATTTGCGCAGGCGGCAAACAGGAAATGCAGAAAATCACACGCTTCCGCTGATAACCCCGCCTGTGTGTACAGGCGTTTCAGTGATTTCTCGGATAATGGCTTCGGGTATGACATATACAGCACCTCTGCTTTCTATGTTCAGCTTTATTCGTACTGATTAGCAATCGACTTGACATACTCAGCTATTTGTTGGACCACCTCATCAGGCCCTATCACCTTTACGGCAGTTCCAAATCCACAGATCCATGCAAAGAACTGCGGGCTAACGATCACTTGCGTCCGAACTGTAAAATGATCCTCTCCATCTGGGATCAGGAGGACATCCCTGCCCAAGCGATCGAGCACAGCACCGACCAAGTGATTCTCAAAGCGAAGCTGTACATTGATCTCCTCGCCAGTGAACATGCCGAAGGTCTTGCGGGCATAGACTGCCATGTCTAGGACCTCATATGCCTCCTGACCATCACGTTCCTCATCCAGAAGCGTAATTTTCTCCATTTTATCGACGCGGTAGTGCTTGATGTGACCCGCCTCAGAATCGTAGGCAACCATGTAGTAATTCTCATCGTCCCATGTCATTGCGAAAGGACTGACCTCATAATAGGCCCCGCCATGGCGGTAGACACGCTCTTTCGCAACATTGTACTCAAAGTACAGAAAGCGGATCTTCCGGTTATTGGAGATACCGTTGTGAATCTCGTCCACGTTGTAATAGATGGATTCATTCATCGTTTTGATCCGATTCTTCACAAACACCTGACGATTGAGTAGTTGCGCGCTATGGATGCTGGCGAGCTTTTCGATCTTCTTAATCAGAGAAAGTGTTTTTTTATGGGTGATGAACTTTGAGGATTGAACGCTGTCTACCAACAGTTTGAGTTCCGGCAGCTCGAAATCACGGTTCGCCACATAGTAGCCGTGGTTATTCCCCTCGGATACCTGGATGATATCCAAGCCGAAATCCCTCAGGGCATCAATATCACTATAGATCGTTTTCCTCTCCACAGCGATATCATGAGACTTCAGATAGGCAATGATCTGATTGGTTGTAACAGCATGCTCTTCATCTGAGTTCTTCAGCAGATACTCCATAATATAGATGATTTTCAGCTTCTGAAAAGAGGAACGAGGCATATGTTTATCATCCTTTCATTCTGGTCAAATTATTTTTCAGCAAGGATGGGTTCTCAGACCAGAGATATACCATAAGTGCCTGGGAGGAAAATTCCAATGTTTTTCCTCGGGTGTACCACCACCCTAAAATTTTCACAAAAATTGCAATCACTTTTTTAATCCGATGCGGCACAACCAAGATTTCTTAAAATCAATACCAAAGAATTCCTTCGCATCATTGAGATTCATTACAAGCCAGTCTCTGGATTTATGCGCCTCAAGTGTCTCAGGCAATTCTTTCAGAATGCGATCAGCTTCCCAAGTTGCTCCCGCATTATAGCGCAGCTCGTTCGTCCGTTCAGATATCTCAAAGGAAGTCTGACTGGTCTTCCACGCATCGCAAATGACTTTCATCGCGTAACTGCCTGTAACGCGTTCGCTGAAATAGTCATCCAACGTGAGTTCACGAACAAAAGCAGGCAAATCTTCTTCTGTATGTTCTTTGATGATGGATACAATAATCGCCGAAGAAACCGCGAGAATATCAGGTGCACTCTCATTCTCATCGCACTTGATTTCCTCTAATAAGTCGGGAACAACTTCCAGCATCCGACGCAGATATTCCCGATAGAAAGCGGTTCCTATTTCTCGCTGCACCGTTCTTACCACATTGCTGCGCATGACTTCTGTGTTCGTCAGTCCCGCCTGCACGCGGCAAACAACCGTTCTGCGAATCACCTCAGGCGCCACAGCCTTTACATCCTCGTTTGCGCTTATAACAACCGCAGGATAATGAACAAGGTGATCCGCAATACCAAAGTCGTCATTTTTTATGGTTTCAATTGCATGCTGATTAAATCTGGTGTTTGTTAGATCGTCAACAATGATCGGTGCGCCTTTCACCGTCCTTTTCAGGCCTTCAATACTGGAACGCGTGAAATCCGGGGCAGAAATTTTCGTTTTCTGTCCAATCATCATCTTAAGAAGCGTTTCCAAAAAGCTTGTCTTTCCTGCCTTACTCTGTCCGTATACCAGGCCAAAGACAGGATACGGAAGCGTATTCTGATTGTAGTGAACGGCCATATCGCGCATGCATCCCATAAATGGTGAGCAGAAAAACCAATTTGCAAACTCAAAGTATCTTCTCTGCATTCCGGCCACATCACCATGGAATTTTTCATATCCTCCCATATAGCGAAGAAATAGCGAAACATCCTGTGTGATTTCTTCACGGGATGGCGCAAGATCCATGTTGTCCCCATTCAGTTTAACAGTGCCTTCATCCACAAACACTTCAAGCTGCGGATACTCACTTCTTAATTCTTTCTCTTTCGTTTTGTCTGCAACAATTTGCCGCCGAATTATTTTAATTCTCTCTGGTGACAACAGGATTTTACCCTTCTTGTCCGCCTTTGGAACAGAAGATGCAAACCTTGCAGCTAATCCCTTCACATCCAGGGCAAAGCGCACGTCTTCTTTCGACGTTTCCACCGTTTCAAGCATTAACGCTTTCTTTGCCCTAACCGTTCGTGCAATGGGTATCTCCTCAATATGCTCCCCATCGTCTGCAATAGCCAGTGTTTCCTTAAAAATCTGGTCCGTACACTCGTCGCGAAATTCATTGTAGGAATTCAAATACCAATCATAGGCGCTGCTGCCATCGATATAGCAGATATTCTCCCGCTGTCTTCCGCCAAAAGCCGCATACGACATATTGGCCGAACCCATCACAACGCGTTTTCTTCCGTCCGAAGCCGAGAGCAGATAGATTTTTTCATGAGACAGCTTTTCTCTGGCGACGAAGAAATGAAGAGTATTGTCTTCAACACGTGACATTAAATCGATCTTCATCTTACTCGCCGTTTCACGCATCCTATCAACCAATTTACATTGATAGGCCATGATTTCCTGCAGGGAATAGGAGAGAACGTCTTCACACCCAAAAATTACCTCAACGTCTTCAAACATATCTGCCAATTGATACACAAACCCTATGGCAGATGAGTATGTAATGGCGCGGAGTGTATCAAATCCAGAAAAGAGGTCTTGCCATCTAAGTGTATCCGCTTCAACAAACTCCATCCGCACTACATCAAGCAATTCTCCAGAACGCAAATCCTTATCGAGCATTTTTCCATGCTCGACCTCGCCAAATAGAGACAGGTTTTCCATACGCCCTCCTATTACAACAAGTTTTGATTAGAAATCCCGCATTCAGCCAGAATTCTTCTCTCCTTGCCTAAATATGATTTGGTCTGATCATGTCATATGGCCTATCGTTTCCAGCATTTCGCAGGCCGCATTTGCGATTATTCTGCCAGTTATTGATATCATAACACATTATATGTCCAATAGAAAGGACATCCAGATGACACGCTAATTGTGATACGCAATATCACACTCCGAATGCCGTGTTAAGTTCTGTGTACCCATGCCATAAATCTCCATATTTCGCTCCAAGAACTGTTGCATATCCGTGCAATGGTTCTTTTTTGCGCTCGTTCACAAAAAGTTTACAAATTTTCTTTCAAACCGACGGGGGGTACCCCCCTGTTTTTTGAGTGAACTCTAATAGAACGCAAAAAGGAGATGACTATTTTGAAAAAAAGAAAGACGAGATCCCAGCGCAGCAGGTCCTTCCGCTGTCCGCATTGCGGAGCCGCCATGATCCTGAGGCCGGCATCCGAAATCTACCATGACGCCAAAACAAATCGGAAACTTTATGTATGTCACAACTATCCTGCCTGCAACACCTATGTTGCCGCACATCCAAACACCGACATGCCAATGGGAATTCCGGCAGATGGGACTCTTCGCAATCTCCGCATCCAGGCACATCGAAAGTTCGACCGTATCTGGAAGTGCGGGATTATGACACGGGAGAATGCCTACCGTTGGTTCGCGGACTCGCTCGGGTTAAGCCTTCGCGATGCTCATATCGGCATGTGCGGTGAGTACCGATGCCGAGAACTAATTAAGCTCTGTGACGAAGTGCTCGCCAGAAATCATCGAATTGTGTAGGAGGTGTTCAACATGACTGATTATCAAAACGCACTGGTGCTGGACAATCTGGACTTGGTCAACTGGGTCATCCGCACACGAATCTCCATCCCCAATCGGCCGCTTCTCACCTATGACGATTTTTACGCGATCGGCTGTGAAGCCATTTGCCGCGCCGCTTTGAAGTATAACGCAGATACCGGCGAGTTTGCCCCATTCGCCTGCCGATATATCTATAACGCCATCGTGGACCATTGCCGGGCAATAAACTTCCGCATGGAGCGGAATGTAGAGATCCCGGAGAATGAGGATACCGCGCTGCTCGATCTGCTCGCGCATACTTCCGTTGACTTTGACGAGTCCGTAACAGATACCACCGCAATGGCCGCGCTTGCAGCCTGCAAGAAAAAATACAGCGGCGTTGCCCGGAAGGGTGTGGAAGCCATTGAGCTGAAGATGAAGGGCTATGAAACCACAGAGATCGCCAAGCTGTATGGTACAAGCCTGAACAATGTCAACGCATGGATCTCACGTGCACGCTCAAAGCTCCGCAATGAACCCATGCTGATTGAAATCCTATGCTGATTTGTTGTTTTTTAGAGAGCGCCTTCGTAAGAAACAGTAGAAAGGGCGAGGAGGTTTTGTAATATGATGACTTTTTATGCTGCCGCCGGCAGTTATCAGATCCGCAATGAAGGCGGAAAGAAGAAGCCATATATTATGCGGCTCGGGAAACTCCAGCCGGTATCTATCCCGGAGTTCAGCATCTGGAGTATGCTGCTGTGGGATATCATGACACATGAGGAACTCCGCAAAAAATATTTTGAAACAATGGAGGATGTGAAGCTGGCTCCATCCGACTTTGAGAAGGCTCTTGAAATGCTTGAGAAGCGAAATCTCATCATTAAAGACGTTGGTTATACTGGCGCAGACGCACTCTATAACATGCTCTATGACACCTATGTCATTCCGCTGCGAGGTGTGCAGGGTACACGGCGCTTGCTGAATATCGCAAAGATGCTCAAGCAAGGTAAAATCAACTTCTTTGAGGCAGTCTACCTCCTGCAGCCAGATAAGGGTACAGAAGCGGAACAGCGAATCATGAAGTTGGTTACCCAGACGCCGCTGAGCGTTCCTGAGCTGGTACGATGCTTTGAAAATAACGTTCAGGACGTCAGTTCTGCTGACAAAGTGATCTCCGCTATCTACACAGAGGAGTCTGACAATCAGGCACGGCTGAACAATGCATCCGGTCTGTCGGATTATCGGCAGAAGGTTCTGGAAGCGACCGCGAACCTGTACCTGACACGTCAGGTCATCCTCGAGCACGCATAAGCACCGGTCCGGAAAGCAAAAGTGCTTTCCGGATCGTTTTGCAAACTGCCTTCGAAACAGAGAAAGGAAGTCACATTATGAAAATGCCCACACCGATCGCGATCAGATTGTTCAAGCTGATCCTCTCCATCGCCGCAATCACCATGCTGGGTACACTCATTGCCCTGATCTCGCACGACCATACATTACTGATCTTATCCGGTAGCATTGCCATTGCCGGCAGCATAAAGGCGTGTGTGTTCTATCGTCAAGTGATTGGTCAGCAGTACGAATGTCTTGAGGGGCTGCTTGTCCAAGAGCAGGTCAATATCCCCAGAAAGCGCCACACCATCGTGCTGCTGTTAGAGGATGGAACTATGGTGCAGCGGGTGCTGGACGGAAACTACAAACTCAAGGAAGGAACTGCCTATCGGTTCTACCTCAAAAACATGCCCGGAGAGCTCCCCCTCCTCCCTAACATCTATCAGCCGGCATCCATCGTATTTGGGCATGAGGAAATCACTCTTCCGTCAGGGCGGCAGATTTAGGTATTCTGGAACATCTCTTTTGGAAATGCTATGCTTACGATGTTCTTTATTAGATGTTCTCTCCTCATGGAGCTTTTTAAGATGTGAGCCTGTGTCATTTGCGCAGGCATATCAGGCAGACTTGCGGATTGGTTGAGTTGATCTGCATCTGTCTTTTTTCATATCCAGTACTTACTGGATCACGTGGAACCATACACCCACGCGGTGTTTGGAATATATTGGCCGAAAGGCAGAAAGGAAATGAAGTATGCACGCAACGATTATCATGGAGGGCCGTCTGGTCACTGACCCGGAGGTCAAAAGTGGAAAGAATGGGGACTACTGCACATTCCGCTTTGTAGTCAATACGAAATACGGGAATCAGGATAATACCTCGTTCTTTAACTGCACCGCAGGCGAACACATCGCCAATCGGATGCAGAAGGCCGGCATCAAAAAGGGCCGTCTGATCGAGATCATCGGAAACTTAACCCTGCGTCCCTATGAGACGGATGATGGCATCCGACAGACTTCTGCAGACGTCAGTGTCCTCGAGTGGCACTTCACTGGTTCAAAGCCCAAGGGCGATGAAGCAGATGCTTCTCAGGGCGCGGCAAAGGTCCCGCCGAAGAGTACCGGTAAGATTCACCAGGAGCAGACGATCCCGAGCGGTGATGACAATGACGACCTCCCCATCTAATCAGGACATGCGTATATGGGCTGTAAGTGTTTTGAATGCTTGCGGCCCATATTTGTTTTGTCCCATCCAAATCTACATAGGAAAGGACTGATTTTTTGTGGCTGTCAAAGGCCGAATCAACGCATGGTCCCTCATGCGGTTTCTTGTGATACCCCCGTTATTTCTTTGCGCGATCTTCAAACACCCCATATTCCAATGGCTCGCATGCGCCGCCCTTGGTATCTGGCTCTGTTTTCTGTTGTCAGAACTGTTCCGCTCTCAGTTCAGAAAACGCAGAAGGTCCCCCAAGAAAGTGCCGGCTCCCGCGCAGCAGGATTCCGGATCGTATGCAGCAGTTCCAGAAGGCGCAGAAGAAGACACCCGGCTGAGTTTACTCAGGCAGGTCAATCATCGTGTTATGGAGCAGCTGAAGCAAAGCTACCCTGCGGCCGCATGGCTGTGGGATACGCGCCCCACCCCGGACGAGATCAGCAAGGGATGCACGAAGCGGATCAAACTCTATCACTGTGACCCCTTCAACTTCGGAGAAGTAACAATGGACGCATCCGGAAAACTGGAGATCGCGCTCATTCAATTGGTAGCGCTTGCTGATGCGGATACTGAGTCAGGGCATAGTGAAGATCTGGAAGAGAATAACATCCTATCTCGCAGTGACGTGAAGCAGTGGTACACAAATACCGGCATTGCCCTGCTCAGCGCATTGATCGATGAGCTGAATGTGCAAGGACATAAGCGTCTCGTCATCCACGAAAATGGTGATGTTGTCGTTTCGGTCGGTGGGAAGGAGCAAGCGGTGGATACAATCCCCAACTTCCCTCCCCTACCCGCTTGGGACGATCTCTGTGTGCTTGCGCGAGAGGATGACATTTCTGCTGAAGTATGCGGTCAGGAACTCGCTGTGTCCTGGCCTTAATTGAACATGATGAGGTGTAAGTATGTCAAAGACGAAGCTGTTTGAATCCTGGACTTTCCGGCTCCAGTTGCCGCCGCCCTTTGATGACCCGAAATATTCCGGAGCCAAGCCAATGGGTTTTTCGCAGTACAACACTTCCAGTACGGCGCAGAAAGCCACGCTTCATGCCCCGACTCTGCGTGCCCTGCTTGCTTTCGTAAAGTTGGTGAGCGCGACGGAGAACGGTTTGAACACGGATGGGCTCGGTGCGATCGGACATCAGGGCAATACCTACCGGATCAGTGAATACCGTTCTGGTAATAAGACCGATTGTGTTGTGTTCAACCCTATCACCGGCAAATTCAATGCCGTACAGATCGAAGATGGTTCGCAGGTCTTAAAACCCTATTCTCTGGGTGCCGGCAACGGATCCGGTTCCTGCCTGCTGTTCTGTCTGATGCCCGTTCTCAGTGAAGATGACGAGTTCCGCCAGAAGTTCCAGGAACTGACGTCACACTATGAGCGCGGCTGGCCGGATATGAATACGGCATTCGAATGCGCGCTGGTTCTTTGCGACAATGTCTATCGCCGCATTGAAAGCAGTAAGCAATTGGGAACGGATGGCGTCAAGATCTCGATCCCCACGACCGGCAACATCTCTGTTATCACGCAGATGGCTATGGATAGCGGCAACTATGCCCCTACCGGCGCCTCCTACGGCAACTTCACGATCATGCAGATGTCCGGGACGGTTGCGGCAAAGCCGACTTCATTCCAGAAGGAGGACTTCGTCAGCAAGTATACGCTCTCCAATCGGATCCTTACGGATCGAGAGAGGGCGATGGTTCCCACTCTGCCGGATTGGTACATCATTCCGAAAGAGGTCGTGCGCGTGTGCGAGCATGCCAAGGCAACCACGGCAACCAGCCAGCCAATGCGGAACTTCCTGTTTCGCGGTGAGGCAGGTACCGGCAAGACCATGGGCGCGCAAGCTATCGCTGCCGGTCTCAATCTGCCTTATACGCTGATGACCTGCAGTGCGAATACAGAGATCACCGACTTAGTTGGGCAATTCATTCCTGACACCAACGGACTTCCAAACTGTCCGCCGGTTGAAAATCTCCCCAGGATCTCCGATATCACCATGCATCCGCCCAGTGTCTACATGATGCTGACCGGCGAGTATGACGAAAGTAAAACGGAAGATGATGTGCTTCAGAAGCTCATCGAAATTGCCGTTGGAAATCTGATGGAGAAAGAAGATGCGGGCGGCCAGCGCATCCGCTATGTGGATACTCCTCTCGTGGAGGCAATTCGCTATGGGTACGTTTGTGAGCTGCAAGAACCCTCCTGCATTGCGAATCCGGGTGTCTTGGTCGGCTTGAACTCCCTGCTGGATAACTGCCAGGTAATTACGCTGCCAACCGGCGAACGTGTGCAACGTCATCCGGATACCGTCATCGTTGTCACAACAAACTCTGACTATTCCGGCTGCCGCGATATGAACCAAAGCGTGATTTCCCGTATGGATCTGATCTATGACATCGAAGCTCCCGATTTGAATACGATGGTCAAGCGTGTGATGAATGTCACCGGATTCTCCGATGAACAGGAAGCAACCAAAATGGCCATTGTTGTGCGTGATATTGCGGAGCGCTGCCGCCAGACAATGATTACGGATGGCAGCTGCGGTATGCGCGAATTCAAAAGCTGGGTACTCTCTACGATGGTAACGAAAGATCCGTATGAATCGGCTTTATCCACGATCATCTCCTCCGCTTCAGCGGACCCGGATAATCGTGCCGAGTTGATTTCCGCATGTCTTGAGCCCCAGTACTCCAAGCCAATTTGATTCGTAAGAAAGAGGTGTGAATTGATGAAACTTGAAAGAAATTCCTTTATCCGTTTTGCAGTCGCTGTCGCGCTCGCGTGCTATGACCTGCCTACCGACCGGTCCATGGCCCCTGATGAGGCCATCCGGCTCGTTAAGTGGGTCATTGACATGGCGCTTGGGCCGGTTGCATCCAACATCCAGGTAGAGCCTATGCAGGGCTATCCTCCATCCGGGAAGATACCGCTCATCATCAGCATCGCCGGTGTGCAGGAGCACCTGTTTTGGTTCTACCCCCAGCAATCCTTTGAGGACATGTGCGACACACTCTCTGTAATGCTCAGTGAGATCCCGGTCAGCTGCGAAAGCGTTCCGGCGTGATGGGAGGTTGCGCACATGAGAACATCCCATCGCCAGATCCGAAAGCGGATCCTTGATACGAAAAGCAAGATCACCGATGAGGAGTTCTTCTCCTCCAGAGCCTACAACGGATATCTGACGGATCTTGCGGAAGCTGCGACAAAGCGGTATAAGCGTCCTCTGCGTGTTCAGGTTGTTGCAGATCATGATGACGAGACCGTTGCCTTTACGGACTACAGCGGGATCTACATCAATGCCTGCAACCGTATTACCTGGAGCTTCCCTTCCAGATTGCTTCGATCGATGAGCTTGGAAGGGCTGAATGCTCATGAGTGCGGTCATAACCTGTTCACTGACGAGCGCATTTGGCACAGATACTTCAGCAGTCTGGCTAACGGCAAATTCTATCCGAAAATGCCCGATGGCTTAGACGGTATGCAGAAGCTCTATGCGCAAGACATTCTCGATGCGCTTATAGATGATGTGGATACAGTCCCCATGCAGGTGATCATGAGCACAGCACATGCGCTGAGCAACATTTTGGAAGACGGATACGTGGATGCCAGGTACTCTTATGAGTTTCCTGGCTCCCCCGCCAAAGGAATCGCACTCAATAACCTGCGCTATGCGGACACGATGCCGGAAATCTCGGAAATGATCAACCGCAAATACCATGATCACCTGATCGTAGTCAATTTCCTGATCCAGTATGTCAGAGCGCATGAGATCAATAACTTATCCGGTTATGCCGGTGAGTTCATTGATAAGCTGTATCAATACATCCCCTGGATCGATGAATCCGTCTACGATGATGACGCACGTTCTCGCTGTGAAACCGTCAATAGGATCCTTGTGGATCTCTGGCCCTTGATGCAGCGCTGCTTTGACGCTCTGCGGGATAAGCAGCAAAAGGCACAGCAGCAGGCACAGCAATCCGCAAAGAGCTGCGGCAATTCTAACGCGGGCCAGGCCAACAGTGACGGTGAAGATCACGGCAAGCAGCAAGGACAGCAGGCAGTCGAAGAGGATCTCTCCAGCCAGCTTCCGCAGGCGGCAGCCAACTTCACGCTCAAAACCAGGCCTGTCCCCAGCAGCGGTTCCTTCACACCGAACCCCGGACAGATGAACTCCATCCGTGCGCAGGCCGAGCAAGTGATCGCTGAGGAAACGAGCCGCATTGCGGCGCATCTGACAAATGGCATCACGAGTAACGGAGATGGTGGCTGCGATCAAAACAGCGAGTATGAAGGCTATGGCTATGAGCAGGCAGCTGACGATATTGAGAGGCTTTTATCCTCCATCGCGGAGGAGAAAGTGACGGAAGAGCTGGAAGAAGAGCTTTCCGAGGACCTTCAGCGTGAAGCGAATGCCGTCCGATACGGAAACGCGCATCGCAATATCCATGTGACGGTCAATCGCATGGCGCATGTAGATCAAAACCTCGTAGATGGCTACAACCGCGTGGCTCCGGAGCTTTTGATGCTCTCGAAGCGTCTGCAGCGCAGTGTAAGCTCTGCTCTTCGTGATCGGCGGCAAGGTGGAAAACAGACCGGACTCCTGATTGGAAAGCGACTGAATCAGCATGCGCTTTACCGGAACGATGGCCGTATCTTCTATAATTCCCGCCTCCCGACAGAGCCGATCAACCTTTCCGTTGGCCTGCTGATCGATGAAAGCGGCTCGATGTGTTCAGGTGATCGCATTACCAGAGCGCGGGCAACCGCTATTGTGATACAGGATTTCTGTGAATCGCTCGGTATCCCGCTGCTGATTGTCGGCCACACGGCCTGGAACTCTCACGTTGAGCTATTCTCCTATTCAGACTTCGATACCTACGACAAGAATAATCGTTATCGGCTGATGGATATGAGTGCCCGTGACTGTAACCGCGACGGCGCTGCGCTGCGCTTTGTGGCGGAGAAGCTGTCTAAGCAGACATCCGAGGTAAAGATCCTCATGATCATCTGCGATGGGCAGCCGAACGATGACGGTTACTCCGGGTCTGAAGCAGAAGCCGACCTCCGTGGGATCAAGCTGGAGTACGCGCGTAAAGGCGTCAAAATCTATGCGGCAGCCATTGGTGAGGATCGCCCTCGAATTGAGCGAATCTATGGGGATGGCTATCTGGACATTACCAATCTCCAAGAGCTACCGGTGATGCTGACGAACCTGATCGTGCGTAGCCTTCCACACTGAATGAAAGGAAAATCTACAGATGATATCTTTTGAAGACTATTTGTGTAACCGAAACGACACAATTGACAACACTGCATATCAGTTGATTTGCGCCCTGACCGCACAAGATCACAACGAACCAAATGAAGATGATCCTGCCGTTCCGGATTGGAACATGGAAATCATCGGCGAATTGGTCGATGCAGCGGAGGAGATCATCCAAGAGAAGGTTGGGCACACCTGTCGCCCATTCTACTGCGACAGTATTCCTTGTTATCAGACTGGAGATTGCCAAAATCAGTATTGCGCTTTCCTTCAGACTGACCCAAAGGAGGGAGACATGTGAAAAAAGCCGTGGATTTCGATTGGTATTGCAAGACGAAAAAAGACGTGATCAACAATGCTGCCTATGAGCTCATCGTCGCTCTGACAGCTAAGTCGGCGCCGCCGAGGAAGTTTGAGTTATCCATTCCTCAGTGGGACGATCTGATGATTGCCAATGTGGTTGAGGGTGCGATTAGCGCTGTCGATGATCGGATCGGTTATTACTGCCATCCATTCTATCAGGAAGCGGACAAACTCCCGTGCTACCTTGGTGATCTCTGTGATAACCCCCATTGCATCTTCAAAAACGATCCTGATTACCGGAAGGCACCGCCTTCTGTGATGGATATGACCGAGGAGAAAGGGGGTGAACACAGTGTCCAATGATAAGCGATATTTCACCGTGAAGGATGTGTTTGACGCAGCAGTCAAGTTGGCGAACGCAGATCCTCGCTTCGAGCAGTACAGCAAAATTTGTGCGCTTGACTACGCCATTATTTGCAGCGGCTGTGAGGCCGGTACGCTCTATCGCGCCGAATTCGACGTAGTGGGTGATGTATCCTATGGCGGCAGTGAGGGGATCTATGGTGATATCTATCTGTATGGTAACTGGAGGAAGGACCGGTGTGAAACGTGCGGGAATCGAGTCCGTGTCTATGTGCTGAAAACACTCAGCACCGACAGGGAGTCGTATCTGGCGATCGGTATGCTGACCAACCTCATTTGTTACTATGCAAATAAGTTTATCTCAGAACACATGGATCATTTTGATTAAGGAGGAACTGCATCATGCACAGTAGAATTGTTGAGCTCAGCAGTGAGCCGATCCTGGTAGACGAACGACTAAGCGAAGACTCCATCCCTGAGTGGTTTTACCACACGGTAGCCGATTACACAAATGCCGATACTGACCGAGACCAAGACATTCAGTGGTTTCTGGAGCATGTAGGCAGCATTGTGGATGTGGCCGAGAATGGTTTGAGCTTTTCCTTCAAGCCGAGCGCCAAGCAGATGTACTTTCGGAGAAGTTACCACGCATTTCTGGAAAAGGTGCGTGAGCTGACCGGTATCTCTCTGGATGCTTTTGCTGGAGAGACGAAGTACGATATTGGCATGGCCATGTATAAGCTGAACAGCTTTTACAATGATACGTTCGGCTTTTATATCTACTACCAAGATGAACTGAAAACACTGGATGATTGGATTCGCGAGACTGATCTCAGCGGGTCCTTTTATTTTGGTGGGACTTTAGATTATCACTTTTGAGAGGATGACTGAAAATGGAAGATAATCGCATTCAAAACCAGATCGCGATCTACATGACCAACAAAAAGCTCTGTGAGTTCACGGACAAGCTTAAGCCGGCACCCATTGAGTATTACGCGCACATGCACGCACAGGGCGAAGAGCAGGCGGATGGATTCCGCGCCTATTCCTGTATTGGCGTTGTGCTACAGGACTACTCCAACGGCACCGGTGATAAGACTGTTCGTGTCACAGCAAACCTCTCCCCCGGCTTCTTCCCCTTTGCACTAAGCCGGATGCAAAACGATCTGGATCGTTTCGACTTCACGGAAGATAAGATTTTCGGTGAACCTGACGAGCATGGGTTGAGCACTGTGACAAAGCTGTCTATCAAACGCGCATCCGTCGGAAACGATGGAAAGCCCAGAAAGTATCCCTGGTGCATTATCGTGGAAAACGGCCGCGCCGTCAAAGAAAAGACAGCGACAGGCGGCACCCACATCAAGTCGGGCACCTACCAAAAACAGCGATCCGTGTTTGTCAACATCAACGATCTGGACTTCTTCAACCTCATCTATCGCACGACCAGATTCATTGAATCGTGGGAGCTGACTTACGGCCCGAAGCTGATCCGCGATGCCAGAAAGCTGCTGACTGAGCAGCGTGCGGCGGCGCAGCAGTAAGGAGGTGCAGTCAGTATGAAGAAAAATCGCGCGTTTATCAACCTTGGTGAATTTGAGATGACTTCTCCGGTCATGCGTGTCAGCGACCCCTGTTACGAGCGTGATGTCTGGTGCTGTGGCACCG
>ERZ773116.2459-NODE-2459-length-14825-cov-6.931144_pt1 | contig 14825 bp, 8 predicted proteins | sample MGYA00580563_ERZ773116 | MGnify/ENA primary metagenome ERZ773116 (study PRJEB29015, sample SAMEA2737864) | human gut metagenome | biome: human gut; feature: human-associated habitat; material: faeces | place: China | collected 2012 ... | reverse complement strand
CACCTCCTCCGTTTGTTCAATACATCGGTTCCTGATTGCGGCTGCAAAGATAGAACAATTAATGCCCCATTTCCAAATTTTTTACACACTTTTTTTCAAAAAAAATGAATCACTTTGGACAAGTTACTAATTTACAACAATATTATTCAACGTCTGTTTGTAAGATTCCATTTAGAATACCATAAAAACAAAAGAGTGTATTCAAAAATCGTTTTTTGATACACTCTTTCCAATATAACTACCTATTCCTGTTATCCGGATATTTCAAAAATACAATATATCCGACACATCCCCCCCATTCTCTTTCCCATCTCTGAGAAATTTTTGGTATTTCACCATAAGGTCAACCGGATAACCTGCCACTCCTTCATACTTCCGGATCATATTCATGGTTTTCAGATCCAGGACCAGCACGTCTCCTTTCAGTTCCTCGCCCATTCCTTCGGTATCTTCACCATAGCGGGAAATCCCTAACAATATTTCCTGTTCCGTCCTGGATACTGTCATACAGGTGATTTTATCATCAGCATTGTAACCGAAATCGGTCAATGTCATGATCCTATTCTGACTTCCCGGCGCATTGCCATTTTCCAGATCTCTCAGATTATAACGATACAGGCCGTTATCCGTTGCAAAAAACATATAACTCTCATTCTTCATCGGATAATAAGAGGTTCCGGAATTTATCACCTCACCAGGCACAATTACATCAGCCAGTACGGTAAAAGGGACGGCAGCGGTTTCGCTTGTCTTCGACGGAAGTTTCAGGTATAACATCCGGTAAACGGAACCGTTTCCCAAAACAGCGACAGCCTGATTCGGAGAAGCAGTATGTGTCCCGTACAAAAGTGAATAGCCGGCATAAATCCCCAATTCAGAACAAGCCCTATTAGCTGCAGAACTGTTTACATTGGCATATATAAACTGTCCTTCACTTTCATCAAACAAATATAACAATTCCGGAGAACTGTAGTTTTGTGTGCCACTCCCGGTCAAAGATGCCAGAAACATAACCGGAGACAATTGCCCATGCCAGGGGCTTGCTTTTTGCATAAATGTCATATTCAAATCCACGTTGTACGCAGGCATAGCCATCCGTTGATCATGCCAAAGCTCATCATTGGCAATCACGAAAATATATCCTCCCAAACTCGTTGTAGTTGCAGACGTCGTCAAATGCCAGCAGGCTTTCACATCAAACTCCGTTATATCCGGCGGCAAAGTCATGGCACGTGAGATAAAAAAGTTATGATCCAGATACTTGTTTTCTCCGATCTCAACTAAGGTCTCCTCACTCAGACACTTCAACCGCTGATCCGTCTCTATTTTCAATCCCGAATTGACATTAGCCGCTTCAGGAATATAACACCGGTGAATCTTGCGTGGATTCGTTCCCAAACGGTTACCGGTCAATGCTTCATAATAATTCGGAGTAAAAGTACTCCCCTCTCTGTCCAGACGCTTAAAGGATAATTCTGCATGCCCCTGATACTTGCTTAAAACAAGGATACCGTCACCTGCCGTAGAACTGGACACATTGATTCTGAAATTTTTAAAGGCCTTCGTCCCCAATTCCTTATCGGTTACCACAAAACGTGCTGTATTAATCCCCAACGGGAAATTAGCATATACATTCAGATCTTTCGTCGTCGCCACAACCTTCTGGTTGACTTCCCACATATAAGTAAACCGGTTTGAATCCGAATACTGCGTTCCCTCCAAAGTCACGGGAATAGACAACAAATCCATCTGGTCACAAAGAACCAGGCTATCGATATTCTGTATGCTGATCTGGTTGATTTCCCGATAATCGTAATTTCCTTTATCATCATAACAGGCATATGCCAGGATAAGTAGGTATAAAAAAGTAATTATTTTTTTCATAATAGCCTCCTATTTAATTCAAGTCCGTAATCTCGACAAGTCCGTCCATCATAATCCGCATACCAGTCTCATCATCGATAATGATATTTTTATTCAACCATTCTCTCAATATCTGGGATTTCTTCGTCATATCCACCCCTGTTCCCACAAATGCATCTTCAATAGCGAAAATCGGATCCAGCTCGATCAGCTTACGCCATTTTTTAGGATGATAAAATCCGAGTTCCCCCTCATTGGCCGTCCACCAGGCTGGCGGAAACAAAATGTCATTGACAGATAATTTCATCTCACGCCCGTCTTCAATGCCCAGCTGAAAATCTCCTCCGGCAACAAGTGTAAGCATCAGCGTCTTGCTTTCAGGATTCCGAAGGCTTTTACTCAGATTTTTCCGGAAAACAACAATCCGGAGGGTATCCTGAAAACGGCCGGGACCGAATAATTGCTCCTCAGCCAGGGATACATAATCTTCATCGGCAACCATATTGGTCTCCCCATTTAAATAATTACCTTTTTCAAGTACTTTTACCCGGTAAGTACGTGGTTCTTCCGACGTATTACCTAAAACACGTACCACTATTTTAGCCGTATCTGCACCAACGTCATCCGAAAGTTTTCCAAAAGAAAAAACGACAGAATCCAGACTTACTTTGTTGCCCAGGCTATTTAATACCTCATACTGGAAATATATCCGGTTGACATCATCATACTGATATTCCACCTTCTGCTCACATCCTTGTAAATAAAGGCAAAACCATAAAAATACATATATAACTTTCTTCATTGGACAATTCAATTTTGTGTTCTGTTACCATACTCTATTTCATCTTCCGGGATCGGGAATACAAAGACATTATTATCAGCTTTCACCTGATCTTCGGAAGTATTTCCCCAGATATCGTGATGCAAACGTTTATAAGTTAAAAAGATCACTCCTTCCCCGATAAACTCTTTGCGTATTTCCCGCATGATCACGTCTTCGGTTACTTCCTGCGATACCACCTCTTTCTGTGTCCTGGCCTGTTTGAAAGTCTGCAGTAATTCCGCAGCATGCCCCGGATCGTCTTCCATCCAACCCTCCGCAGCAATCAGGTACATTTCCGACAAACGGATTATCGGAACTTTCGGAAAAAAACGTTTACTATTATCAGAGGTATATTTTACAATATAAATTTCACTGTACCAATTCAAACGGTAATCATCCAGATCCCCTTCATATATGCTACTCTGAAACCCTACAGCCATCTGTAAATTACCGTCCGAACCAGTCACCCGTTTATGTATCGCTTCAGCACCTGTTTTTATAGCCTGGTTCCGTAGTGAAAAGATATGCTCACTAGAAAAAAGCAAATCTTTATCGGCCATATCCACATTCAAACTTTTCTCATAATCCAATAAGGCGAATTTTTTACTTTCAATCACCTCTTCAGCCAAACGACGGGCTTCTTTTTTATATTCTCCCCCCATATCCAGATAAACCCGGGCCAATAAAGCCTTTGCAGCATAATAATTCATTCGTGCAACATACTGGTCAGCCTGATCTTTATTTTCATCCACCCCGTTTCCTAATTCATAGGGTACCACCGAACAAATGGGATCATCTTTCAGGCATTCCAAAGCGTTTTCTAAATCCCCGACCACCAGATTCAGATATTCCTGTGTCGTATATACAGCAGGTGTCTCCACTCCGAACTTCAGCTGATAAGGTAAAATCCGGGCATCCTTATCCAGCTTCACATCGGGAGCAAACAAACGGTAAATATCGAAATGATGCATTGCCCTTAATGCCAATGCCTCACCCCGGACCTGATTACGCCGGGCATCCGACAGGACAGAAGCATTTTTATCACTCCACTCCAATATATTATTGATGGCTGCAATATTAGCATATAAAGCATACCATATGGAATAGATATAAGCCTCCATATCCTTGTCTTCATAATCATAATCCCTGAATATTTTCATGGCATTCGGCACCCGGGAATAATCATAAGTACGCGACATCACATCCAGCATGCCGAATGAAAGGGTCTGACCATATAGTCCCGCCGCCGACATATCATAATACACCCCGGCCAACGCTTCGGAAAATCCACGCTCCGTACTGAACAATTCCGATTCTTCGCTCTGGTTTATCAATTTAATATCCAACCAGGAATTACAGGAGCATAACAAACACACCCAAACTAAATTCCATATGCTATTTTTCATTTTCATAAGTTCTATCTTTATCTGTTAACGACTAAAAAGTAACATTCAAACCGATACTGAAAGTACGTGCAAAGGGATAACTCGTCCCCCGTTCCTGTTTTACCGAGGACAAGCGGAACAGATCGGTGGAACTCAACAGCAGCTTCACTCTTTCCATATACATTTTCTGGGAAATCTTACGAGGCAACTCATATGACAGGGAGACACTTTGCAAAGCCAGCAAATTGTTATCAAATACCAGGCGGGTTGTCTGATAGGGCGCACTCGTATCGTCGATACGTCTGAATTTCGCATGATCCCCCGGTTCTTTCCAACGGTCGTACAATACCCGTTTATCAGCATTCTTAAGCGGATTAACCCCTTCCACTTTCGAGGCCAGGGTAGCATTATATATTTTTCCACCGTACTGATATTTAAACAGCATATACAGATTGAATCCTTTCCAGTTCAGATTAGTGTTCACATTTCCTTCGATTTTAGGCTTCATATCCCCACATTCGATCTTATCGTTATGGTTATATTCAAAAGTCATTTCCCCGTTACGTTTAATATAAATTTCATTCCCGGTAGCCGGATCGATTCCTCCGGAACGCACCACCATCAAAGCCGTCTGTGAACGTCCCGCCTCGAACTGACGATATACCACCGTTCCCTGGTTTGCCCGGTCATCGTTGGCATATTGATTGATGGTTTCCAACTGATTGGATAATTGGGTAATCTTACTCCGGTTATGGAAAGCGGATAAGGTGACATTCCATCTCAGATCTTTGACTGCATCCTGGATCAGGTTGAAACGCAAACGGGCTTCCACACCCGTATTTCTCAATTTCCCGATATTCTCCACATAATCGATAAATCCCGTCGAAGGAGCTACAGTTACAGGCAACAGCAGACTACGGGTATTTTTAATGTAAAAATCTCCGTTAAACACCACCAAGCCGTGCAAGAAAGTAAAATCCACTCCCACATTATAAGAAAGGGTTGTCTGCCACTTCAAACTCGAATTACCGTATCCGGCCAGACTAACTCCGAAATTTCCGTTATATTCCCTGCTAAAATCATACAAATAAGTTGTCAGCGCCTGGGTAGATGAAAAATTAGTTGTCCCCGTACTTCCCACCGAAGCCCTCAGCTTCAATGCGTTTTTCTCATGAGCATGCCAAAAAGACTCATTGTGCACATTCCAGGCTACCCCCAATGACCAGAAAGGAGCAAAACGCGAATTACGTCCGAATTTACTGGAACCGTCCGAACGAAAAGAAAAGTCCAGGAAGTAACGATTGCCGTACCCATAATTTACATTGGTAAAAAATCCTACCAATCTCGATTTATCATAGGTTCCCTGAGGACTGGTATTTTCCTGAAAAGCATTGGCTGCACCGATAAAAATCATGTCCGGATTGATAAACCCGACTCCGGTAAAAGACTCACCTTCCGTCTCCGATTGCATGATATTGCTTCCGACCCCGACATTCAGCATGTGTTTATCTATCGTCTTATTATAAGCCAGTGTCAAATTACCGTCGAACCGGTCACTCCGGGAATTTACCAGATAATAACTCCCCTTCTTTTTCGGATCCGTTTCTGTACTGTAATCCAGTGATTCCGGAGATTTAAACAAATCCCGCCGGTCAAACTGCCTGGTATAACTGAAACGCCCCTGTAAACGCAAAGCCGGAATAATCCTCCAGTCGATATTGAAATTATCCTGAACAGAGGTATAAGTGCTGGTATTACGCTTGGGCAGATTGGCACTGACCAGCGGATTCCAGTCACCTGAAGAAAGTTTTTCCACAAACTCTCCGTTTTCGTCATAAATCCGGTCATACGGATTCTGGTTGGCATACAAAGAGAATTCATTGTACGGAGAATTCTTCGCTTTCACATTATCGACCGACAAGTCATTCCGGATAAAAAAGCTGGAACCGATATTGTAATTGAAAGTCAAGTTAATCCCCAACCGGTCCCGTCCGGATTTCTTCATGACTCCTTTATCCGTATCATATCGTAAATCCACGCCATAACGGAAATATTGATCTCCTCCTTCAAAATTGAGCGAATAACGCTGATTTAACGAAGTAGTCAGAGGCTGGGACAACCAATAAGTATCCACCCCTCTTTTCACCTCTTCCAAACGTGAATTATAAAGCTCTTCCAGTCGTACCTGTTCTGAATAAACAGGATCGGTATATACACCGGCCCGGCGTTCATATTCCAGTTTTTCCGCAGCATTCATCAAATTATAATCCCTCAAATCCGGGATTGAAACGTTGTAATTGGCATTCAGGTTTATCCGGATTTGTCCGGCTTTCGGACGGATAGTCGTAATGACAATCACTCCGTTGGCACCCCGAGACCCATATAAAGCCGTTGCACTGGCATCTTTCAGGATAGTCGTGGATTCCACCCGGTTCAGGTCCATATCATAGATCCGTTCTGCCGAAACCTCCACTCCATCCAGAATATAAAGCGGGGCATTGGGGTTTGTCGTCGCATCGTCAGCATTGGCCCTCAGGTCAAAACCATTCTCTCCCCGGATCGTAATATCCGGTATCACATTGGGGTTAGACCCTTGTGTAAGGCTCTCGTTCAAGCGGATAGAAGGATCGAAAGCATTCAACGCCTGAATCATATTCAAAGCCCCGACTTTTTTCAGTTCCTCGGTATTGATGGTTACCTCCGAACCTGTAAAACTCTCTTTCGATTTCTGGAAATACCCCGTCACAATCACTTCGTCCATCTCTGCAGCCTCCTCCTCCATGACGATAGTCAATTCTTTCCCTTCCACATAATTCACCTCCTTTTTACGCATTCCAACAAAGGTACACACCAGGACGACAGCCTTGCCACGGGGTACCTGAATAGAAAATCTTCCATCCATATCCGTAGCAACCCCCAGGTTCGTACCCTTGATAACGACAGTCACTCCGGGCAAGGTATGTCCCTGTACATCTACAACTTTTCCTTTTATGGTCTGTATCTCCTGCTCAAACTGATCCTGTCCCTGTTTAGCAGTAATGACCACCGTATTATCGATCAACTTGTATTCCAAATTGGTTCCTGTCAAAATATGATCCAATACTTCCTGAAGATTCAAATTCGAGTAATCCGGATTCAGACGATCCAGCTCACGTACATAATCATGATTATAAAGGAAAGTCACTTTGGATTGGCGTTCAATCTCTTTAACGACCTCTGCAAAGGTCACATTCTTCATTTTCAATGTGATATTTTCCTGCGAATATCCTTTCGCAGTCACTTGAAAAGTTTGTAACACAAGTAATAAAGTCATCAGCTTCATCGTCCGCACCATTCGTCCCGGGAGAAATACACCGGGAAATTTCCTGTTTTTCGTTTTTTTCATAACTTTGTTTGACTTATAAGTAAATAAATACCAGAACGGACAGGCGGCCGATTCCCTACATCGGCTACCTGTCTTTTATTCTGCGATATAAATAGTAGTTCCTGAAACATTAAATTTTGCGGGACAAGCCAGAGCCAGCATCGACACGATCTGTCCGAAATCATCATAACGTCTTAAATTACCGGTAAATTCAATATGCCGGGCTTTTTCCGACTGAAACACCACCTGCACATCATACCAGCGCGACAAAGTCCTCATAATATCTTCCAGAGTCTGACGTTCGAATATAAACCTCCCGTTTTTCCAACCGATATATGCCTGTACATCCACTTGCTTTTTAACTAAATTACCAGTCTTCAGCTCTATAGCCCCCTGTTCATTCGGGTACAACAATATCCGTTTTTTGTCGGTGAACATGCATACCCTCCCTTCCACCAGGGTGGTCTGAATCATTTCTTCATCCTGATAAGCCCGGAGATTAAAAGAGGTTCCCAACACCTGTACCTGCACCTTTCCCATCTCTATAATAAAAGGGGACGATTTATCAGAGGCCACCTGAAAATAAGCCTCTCCCTGCAAACGTATCCTTCGTTCCCCGGAGGGAAAAACAATCGGATATTCCACTTCACTCTCCGAGTTCAGCCAGATTTTCGTTCCGTCGGACAGTACAAGTGTAAATTCTCCCTTACGGGGAATACTCAAAGAATTATACAATAGCTCTTCCGGCAAAGACGGAATATTCTGATACACTAAAGAGGCAGACGAAGCCTTAGCTACAGAACCATCCTGCTGCTTTATAGAAGTGGCAGTATCTCCGCACAAATGAATCTGTTCCCCGTTGGCCAAGGTAAGGACAGCCTTACTACTACCAGCAGGAATGACAGATGTCGATACCTGAGGAACAAGCGTACCGTTCCTGTCTTCCCGGAGCCAGCACCAGTAAATTCCTATTGCAATCAGACATACAGCTGCCACAGCAGCTAACCCACGCAACTTCCTGTAAGACCATGGACGTTCCCTTGCTATTCTTTCAGAAAAAGCAGTATACGCAGCAGCCGGATTTATAGACAAATCCAGTTCGCGTTTCCGCCTGATATAGTCACGATCATTCAGATTTTCAAATTGTTGCTGATGTTCCGTTGATTTCTTCAGCCAAAGCCTGAGTTCTTCCATCTCCTCTTCTGAGATAGTCTCCTCCTGATAACGCAAAATCAAATCAGCAATCCGAAATGCTTTCTCACTTTTTAATTCCATATTTTCTGCCTTTTGTATAAAGACAGGAAAAAACTAAAAAGTGGGCAAAAATTTAAAAAATTAACAATGCTAATATCCAGAAATTACTCAACCGTATCCGCAGCATCTTCATACCTCTCTTTCTATAAGCCTTTACAGCCTCTTCGGTTATCCCCAACAAAGAGGCGATCTCCGCATTGGTTTTCCTCTCCAGTATCAGATAAAAGATAGTCCTGATTTTAGGGGGTAAAATATCAATTGCCTGTTTCAATGCCAGATACACCTCTTCTTCGATGATCTGCGATAGAAAAAAATCAGCTTCAGCTTCCCCGTTTAATTGTAAGTATTTTTTCTTCACCTTATCATGTTCCAGATAATTGATACACCGGTTTCTCACTGATATATACAACCAGGATTTCAAAGAAGAAAGTTCCGAAAGATGCTGCCTCTGTTTCCAGAAATCATAAATGACATCCTGTACCAAATCCTCTGCCAGATCGGTATCTCTCAAATATTTTGCAGCAAACATGACCAATGAGGAATAATATAATTCAAACAAACGTTTATAAGCCTTCTCATCTCCTTCTACCAACAGTTTCAGCCAATGTTTTTCATATTTAATTTTATCTTCCACCCCATTATGATTTAAAATGCACTACTCTCTGTATTTTATAAATACAAATTTATCCAATTTCTTTAATTTTTCAAGCTTCTCCTTTTTATCTTCATCCTCTATTCATTGGATTCCACGCTTCATCTCCGATAACTTACATCCAAAAATAGACGGAGGGAATATGGGGATGGAAACCTGTCCAATCCTCTCTGTTTTAATCCTTCACAATCCCGTTGAAAAACAATAAAAAAAGAACTGTCTAAAAGTGAAATGCCCCCAAAAGTTTTATGTCCAACTTTTTGAGGGCACTTCATTTCTTAGACAGCCCCTGGTTTCATCAAAACACTTTCGATCTTTTCTTTCCCCGGTCTATTTCGGATTATAGGGCCGGGTATCCAACGGCAATCCCCACTGCGGATTATATTTTATAATGTTATTCGGAATAGGGAGAACGTAATATTCGGAATTTATCGAAGCCGAATAAGTCTGAGTTCCGATTTTGTGCTCGATAGTGGTTTTACACCACGGCTTGCCATTATCCAATGCCAAACGTTTCAGATCGAGCACACGCTGGAAAGTTGCAATCGGTAATTCCCTGCGGCGTTCTTTCAGGATTTCCTCCAACAACTGATCTTCAGTCAGGGCAGCTCCATTGGGAAGGTCCGTACTTCCCTGCGTATTGTCATACCTGTATTTCCTGAGGGTATTCAGGTCAGACAAAGCTTCTGTTTTCCGACTGTTCCGGGCGTATGCTTCTGCTCTCATCAACAACAGTTCAGGATAACTGAATCCTTGTGTCATTTTTATTTTTACATCCCGATAATATTGTAAGACAATCCCGTCATCATACTTCGTATCCCCTACAGTCGTCGCATATCCTAAATCCTTCAGCATAAACAACCGGTATCTCAAATCCGTATTTTTATCGAAAAGAGAGATAAACTCTACCGAAGGATAACCACTGCTTCCCATCCCTCCTGAAGGAGCAACCCGATAGAACAACATTTCCCGGTGATAGGTCTGTCCCAAATAATCGTCCTGGCCCTTCAAATCCAATGATACCTCCACATCAGTACCCGGAGAAGGACTGGCCTCCGGATCGGGTTCATAGTAGAAATCGTTGTAATTATAAATCAAATTATCCACCGAACCTTGCTGAGCTAAGGCCGATGTCCAGGCCATATCTGCATATTCCAGCATTTTTCCGAAATCACGTGCAAACATGTAATAATAAGCCATCAAAGTCTGTACTGCACATCGATTCATACGGGCAGGATGGTTTACATTATCGGGAACACTCTTCAGAGCGAAATCGATATCCGCTTTGGCCAGCCCGAACACCTCGGCCGTTGTGGATAATGCCGGATTAGCTTCTGTAGGAGAAGCTGCGGTACGATAAGGAATCGTTTTTGTATCGTTAGCTCCGGCAGGATCATAAACAGGTCCATAAATCATGGCCATTGTCAGATAAGACCACGCCCGGGCAGCCCGGGCCTGTGCCGACAATTCCTCAGCCAATTTCGCCGTCTTTTCATTCTTTACGTCATTTACCCCGTCAATCACATTGTTCAACAAACCGACGGCACGATAAGTACCCCATTCCCAAAAATAATCGGGTTTTTCAGGATTACCGTAAGGCAATTTAAACGTATAGGCAGCGTAGCGGTTAATGTTCGGATGGGTTGCGGTATAATTATAATTGGCACTATTCTCACTGATTTGCAGGTTATCTCCCAAAGAAGCGAGAAGCGTACCTTTATTATTGTCCATATAGTACCAATCTACCGTATACGTATTATTGAGTATATTCTCAAACTCTTCTACTTCCGTAGGAATCAATTTTCCGACAGGCTTGACATCCAAAAAATCATGACACCCCATAAACAAGCCCACCATTAAAGAAATAGTCAATAATTTCGCTTTCATAAGTATATATATTTAGAATGAAAATGATAAACCAAAATAAAATTCAGGACGCAATGGCAATGACGTGAATCCCTGTTCCGTAAAATTATTATATGCTCCTGTCATATTCACCTGAGCAGTTTCCGGGTCTATATCCGTCCCCTTAGCCGTCACAGTCCAAATATTGCGTGCCTGGAAGTAAGCCCGAACATTGTTTACTCCTACAGAAGACAACCAATGTTTAGGGAAGGTATAGGCAAGCGTCACATCCCTCAATTTCATATAACTGGCGTTTCCGGTCAGGAAATCGGTATAAGGGAAATACCAATGTTCCGTACTTCCACTCCGGAGTTGGGGATATTTTTTGGTAGCTTCATCTCCCGGCTTTTGCCAACGGTCGGCAACATGACGATTCTGATAATTCATACCATAGAAACCGTCTTTACGGTATTGATGCCCTAATTTGGCGATAAACATAAAAGAAAGCTGAACGTTTTTATATTTGAACGCATTGGTAAACGACAAATCATATTTCGGACGTACCGTACCCAAATATATAATATCATCGGTAGTCAAGTTAGCGAGCCGGTCTTTCTCTCCGTTTGCCGAATACCCCAAAGCTTCTCCTTTATCGTTCAGACCCGCATATTTAAATCCAAACATAGCGTCGGCAGGGTAACCTTCAGCTAAAATAGGTGCCATACTGGCCCATTGGCTGGTATACATCCGGGTTACATTATATGTTTTAACTTTATTTTTATTATAACTGAAATTGAAAACCGAATTCCAGACGAAATCCTGTTTTTTGATAATATCGGCATTAACAGAAAATTCTACACCATTGTTCTGCATTTCCCCGACATTTTTTGTCAGACTGCTGAATCCGGTCGTCGGGTCGATGGCATCTCTGGCCAACAAATCGGAGCTGTTCTTCAAATAATAATCGAAAGTCAGATTTATACGGTTATCGAATAAAGCGATATCGGCACCGATATTGGTCGTTTTTGTCTTTTCCCAACGCAATTGATTGTTTGGAGGAGAAGCAATACTATAAGAAACTCCACCGGTCATTTCCTGATAAGAGCCTGCCGCAAGCATCAGGTACGGACCTTCGCTTAAAGAAATATTTCCGTTGATTCCGTAAGAAGCCCGCAGATTTAAACGATCGATCCAGGAGACGGAGAAGAATTTCTCTTCAGCCAATTTCCAGGTTGCTCCCACCGACCATAACGGTTTATACCGGTATTTCGAATCTGTTCCGAAGAAATTGGTCAAATCCAACCGTACACTTCCGCTAACCAGATAACGGCTGTCGAATTCGTAAGAACCGTTTCCATACCAGGAAACAAAACGGTTATCCCGCAAATTATACGCCCCGTTTTTTAAAGAATAAACCGTAGTCGAGCCGAACAACATATCCGCCTTATTCAAACCTGAATTCCAATCTTTTATATTTACCGGAATGAAAGATCCTGCCGTCGGATTATATCCCAAACGGGTCGCATACTGATTATTACTATAAGTACTTTTGCGTACTTCATTTCCGGCAAGGAAGGTCACCCGGTGCCTGTCATTCAGAAACGAACGGTTAAAGTTGATCTGAGTCCGGAGTGTCCAGCTTTCATTGATGTTACGCCATTCATCGATCATTGCTCCGTCCGGAAAATAATGACTGGCGTTGTTTGTCTTGGAGGTTGCATCATTGTATTGAATCCTGATACGATAAGCATCCCGGTCATAAGTCGTTTTCTCCACTTTATTTCCTTTGGTCCAAATCCCTCCGGTCTCGATATTCAATCCATCGATAATATATATCTTTAAGGTTCCTCCCAAACGAGTCTGAATATCTTCCGTATCGGTCGTCTCCTTACCCACATCCTCAATCGGATTATAGCTCCAGTCCTTCATATTAGCGATTTTCTCATAATTGGCAATTTTATAAGTACTGGTCGAAAATACCGTCGTCGGTTTGCCCGTCTCCGGATCGACCAGATTATCATAAGGCTGTATCAACGAAGTATTGGTATAACCCAACAAATCGCTCCAACCTCTTACCGGATGTTCATCTTTAGTATATACGACATTAGCCATTAATCCCAACGAAATGTATTTGGACGGTTTCCAGTCGTTCTTCAAATCGAAAATCAGACGGGAATTGTCGGAATGAATCATATTTCCCCGATTATACATATAATTGACAGCTGCATTAAACCGATTTTTCTCCGTACCGCCATTGATGGCTATATTATGCTGATGGCTGAGCTGATTGCGGTAAAAGTATTTCTCCGCCTGCTTCAAACCGTTTATATTCCGCAATTTATCGATTTCAGCCAAAGCTTCTGCCTCAGTCATATTTCCTTCCCGTGCCTGCATCATCAGCCAGGTCACTTTACTCATATTGCTAACGGATTGCGTACTGGGACGGTTCGGATTCTGGTAATACAAATCTAATTCCGCATCGATATAATCCGAAGTCGACGCCCGGTTCAATTTAGATAATTGAGGCTTTAAAATCGTACTTACAATTCCTTTATAAGATACGTTAAAACGATCGGCAGCCCCACGGGTAGTCGTTACTACAATCACACCATTAGCAGCTCTGGACCCATAGATAGAGGCAGCGACCCCATCTTTCAGCACTGTAATATTCTCAATATTCTCAGGATTAATCGATTCGAGCCCCCCCTCGATAGGATAACCGTCCAACACCACCAAAGGCTCGTTTTCCGCATTGAAAGTTGACACACCACGGATTTCTATTTTACCGTCTTTATCCAGTACAACTCCAGTGGCCTGTCCTTCCAGGACAGAACTCAGATTCGACTGTAATTTTGTCTCGATATTCCGGGGAGTTATCACTCCGAACGAACCGGTAGTCCGTTCTTTCGAGATAGTTTGGTAACCTGTAACAATCACCTCATCGAGACTTTCGGCAGCGCTTTCCAAGACCACTTTCAATTCCTGATTGTTTCCGATTTTTATTTCCTTCGTTTTCATGCCCACAAAAGAAAATTGCAAAATCAGGTTGGGCTCATCGTCCACTTTGATCTCAAACCGACCATTGATATCGGTCGCAACACCTGTCTGGGTACCTTTCACTATAACAGAAACTCCGGGAAGGGTAATTCCTTTTTCATCTTTGACAATTCCCCGGATCAGCCTTTTCTGTTGCATCAGAGTTTCCAGCACCTCCCGACTGTTTTCCCTGTCTTTGATTACCACAACATCCCGCAGGAAAGTGTAAGTAAGTTCCGTCCCCTCCAATATCTCATCCAATGCCTTCTCTAATTCCAGATCATGAATTTCGATCCGGCGGTTCCCGATATTTTTCAATTTCTCCTCATTATAAAAAAAACGGACACCGGTTTGTTGTTTTATTTTTTTAAATACCTGACGCAACTCTGCGTTCTCCATGATCAGGGAAACCTTTTTCAATTGTGCATTTGTTGCAGCAACTACCGAAAGATTCAACATCACAGTAAACAAAAGGCATAATTTCATAACCCGGAATAAAGGATTAAAATTAATGGGTACACTACGCCCATACACTTCGTTTTTTTTGCTAATTCTGGAAGATTTTTATAACCACTTTATTAGCAAGCAGTTCTGAGGATAAGG
>ERZ773116.2449-NODE-2449-length-14877-cov-3.379301_pt1 | contig 14877 bp, 17 predicted proteins | sample MGYA00580563_ERZ773116 | MGnify/ENA primary metagenome ERZ773116 (study PRJEB29015, sample SAMEA2737864) | human gut metagenome | biome: human gut; feature: human-associated habitat; material: faeces | place: China | collected 2012 ... | reverse complement strand
CGGCGCTTAAAATCGTTACTGCCGTTTTAATAAACGGTAATTCTCTTGATTATAAAACAGACAAAGACGTAATTGCTGTAAGCTGTACTTTAAAAGAAAATGATACTTTGAAAATTTTAAGGTAAAAGAGGTTGGTATTATGTCAGCAAACAGATACATACAGGATTATCCGGTAATAGGTATTCGCCCTACAATCGACGGACGGCGCGGTGTTTTGGGCGTTCGTGAGTCTTTGGAAGACCAGACCATGAATATGGCAAAAGCCGCCGCAAGGCTTTTCACTGAAAATCTTAAATACTCAAACGGCGAGCCGGTAAAGGTAATTATAGCGGATACCACCATAGGCAGAGTAGCCGAGGCTGCCGCCTGCGCGGATAAATTCCGCAAGGCAGGCGTGGATATAACCTTAACGGTTACGCCCTGCTGGTGCTACGGCGCTGAAACTATGGATATGGAAAAGGACACAATAAAGGCGGTTTGGGGCTTTAACGGTACCGAAAGACCGGGCGCTGTGTATTTGGCGTCTGTGCTTGCAACACACGCTCAGAAGGGTCTGCCCGCATTCGGCATTTACGGAAACGATGTATGCGACGCGGACGACACCGAAATTCCCGCAGACGTTTGCGAGAAATTACTCCGTTTCGGCAGAGCGGCGGTAGCGGCGGCTACAATGCGCGGTAAATCCTATTTGCAGATAGGCTCTATCACAATGGGCATAGGCGGCTCTATAATTGACCCGCACTTTATAGAGGATTACCTCGGTATGCGCGTTGAATCGGTAGACGAGGTGGAGATCATTCGCCGAATGACCGAAGGCATTTATGATGAGAAAGAGTACGAAAAAGCTCTTGAATGGTCAAAGAAATACTGCAAGATGGGCTTTGATAAAAACCCCGAAAATCTGCAAAGAACAGACGAGCAGAAAAAAGAGGATTGGGAATTTACCGTTAAGATGTGCGTTATCATAAAGGACCTTATGAACGGTAATAAAAATCTCCCCAAAGGCTGCGAGGAAGAAGCGGTAGGTCACAACGCGATAGCCGCGGGCTTCCAGGGTCAGCGCCAGTGGACGGACTTTTACCCGAACTGCGATTTCCCCGAAGCGTTGCTTAATACTTCGTTTGATTGGAACGGGGCAAGAGAACCGTACATACTTGCAACCGAAAACGATGTTTTAAACGGGCTTGGTATGCTGTTTATGAAATTACTTACCAACCGCGCGCAGATGTTTGCCGATGTCAGAACCTGCTGGAACGGTAAATCTGTAAAGAGAGTAACGGGCTATGATCTTGAGGGTCATGCAAAAGATGCGGACGGCTTTATTCACCTTATAAATTCGGGAGCCTGCTGCCTTGACGCAAGCGGCGCGGCAAAGGATGAAAACGGAAATGCCGTTATGAAACCCTGGTATGATATGACCGAAGAAGACCAAAAGGCTGTTATGGATAACACCACCTGGAACTATGCCGACCTCGGCTACTTCCGCGGCGGCGGATTCTCCTCACGCTTTGAAACAAAGGCTGAAATGCCCGCCACAATGATAAGGCTTAACCTTATAAAAGGCTTGGGACCCGTACTCCAGATAGTTGAGGGCTGGACGGTTGAACTTCCCGAAAATGTCAGCGACACGCTTTGGAAACGCACCGACTATACCTGGCCCTGCACTTGGTTTACTCCGCGCGTTACGGGCGAGGGCGCATTTAAGTCAGCTTATGATGTTATGAACAACTGGGGCGCAAACCACGGCGCTATATCCTACGGGCATATAGGCGCAGATCTTATAACGCTTTGTTCCATTCTCCGTATCCCGGTTTGTATGCACAATGTACCCGAAGAAGATATATTCCGCCCGGCTGCATGGAACGCTTTCGGAATGGATAAAGAGGGCGCGGATTACAGAGCCTGTGCAAACTACGGCGCACAGTTTAAAAAGTAATGTGCGAAAAATGGCATATACGGAAATAAGGGAGCAAATATGCGATGCTATACAGAGCGGGTCGGCGGGTGCGTACAAGAGACTTGATGAGTACAGTATGATTGAAACCGTAATTGCAATAGGTTCAATACCGCTTACTCCTTACGGTACGCCCTCTACAAACGAAGTACCCGAGGCAATAGCGCCGTATCTTACAGAGCACAATGTTTTACTGCTACAAAACCACGGAGCGCGGACGGTCAGCCCGAAATTGTTCCGGAGCAGGCGGATATTGTAAGGCGTATATACAATGACTTTCTTGCAGGGGCGACTTATCTTGAAATAGCCAAACGACTGACGGAAGAAAATGTCCCTACAATGGGCGGCGGGAACAGGTGGTTTCCCGAACGCATAAAGTCAATACTTAAAAATAAAAAATACAAAGGCGACGCGCTTCTGCAAAATCACTTTATTTAAAATTGCGCGGAAAGGAAAATCTGCAGATATCAATGCCGGTTTAAAGAAATTGATTTATTCAAAAACATATGTCCGTTGCATTTAAAAAAACAGTTGACAAAAGAATAATATCAATTATAATGAATAAGCAAGAGGTAGAAATATCTCTTCCCTGTGAAACATAGGCTTTGCCGAAAAAGTGTATGAGGAGGGGCTCCCGAGAGTTTGAGTGTGGAAGGCAGCTTGACTTCGGCTATGACATAAGTCAAAAAAACACTCAAGGCAATGCGGTTAAAGCGTTTCGGATTTCCGAAACGCCTTTTTTCGAGCCGAGCGCCATGTATAATAACAATCAGACTCTATTGGATGTTTATGATATAAGGGCAAAAGAAAATTTATTTTTTTTAAAAAAAGTGTTGACAAATGCGAAAAAGAGTGATATACTGGTTAAGCTGTCGATGAGACAGGCAAACAAAATCAGTTGGTGTTGATTGCGGCGAGGGTCCACCCGTTCCCATACCGAACACGGAAGTTAAGCTCGCTTGCGCTGAAAATACTCGGCGGGAAGCTGCCCGGAAAGATAAGTAGATGCCAACACTTAAACCTGTAAACAAGCAATTGTTTGCAGGTTTTTTTGTATTTATTTAGAGTTATAAAAAACCAAAATTTAAAGCAATTTCGTGGAAAGCACTACGAATGGTGGTGAAATACACCGTTCTATTGTTAACCGCACAAAATCAGCGTACAAATCGCCTGAACTGTTACTTTCGGTTTTTAAGAGTAAATAAAAAAGGAAGTATTATGTTATGAGTGAAAATATTGTATGCAAAACAGCGGTTGTAGCAAATATCACGGAAATATCGACAAAACAGCTTTGTGAGTTTTCGGATAAACAGATATTAAGACTTTCGGGAAGACCGCAGCCCTTTTTGGAGTATTCTCCGGAAACGCTTTATGAGCTTGTCGAGAGCATTAAAGAACACGGTATAATAAATCCTGTTACGGTAAGAGAAACCAAAAACGGTAAGTATGAAATACTGTCGGGCAGAAACCGTGTACGGGCTGCAAAGAAATTGGGAATAAGATCCGTACCCGCTATTATTAAGGAAAATATCTCAGATGATGAAGCCGCCTTAATAATGCTTGACAGTAATCTGCGACAACGGCAAAGCCTTAAATACAGCGAAAAGGCATATGCCTACCGAATGCAGACGGAAATTCTTAACAGACAGGGCAAAAGAACAGATTTAACTTCATGCACCGAGTGCACAAGGTTAGATACGCTTGGTGATGCCGGTCATAAGAATAATGAAAGCCGAAGAACGGTAGCTTACCTTATACGCCTTACATATTTGTTACCGGGGCTGTTAAAGCTTGTTGACGATGAAAAAATTCCTTATAAAGCCGGCGCAGAGCTTTCATATCTTCCAGTAGATATTCAAAGTTATATTTTAAAGAATGTTGCAGGCATCTATAAAATAAGTTTAGCGCAGGCACAGGAGTTGAAAGAGCTTAATAATAACGGCAGCCTTACAGCGGAAAGCGTGCTTACTGTTTTTAAAAAGCCGTCCGAAGATAAAAAGGATAAAATAAAAATCACATTAAGTAAGGGATTATTTAAGAATTATCCGGAATTGCTTAAAGATACCGGAAAGCTACAAAAACTTTTTTCGCAGTTCATAAAAGAATACGCAGAAAGGCAGGAATACTGATATGAAAAGAGCAATGATTTTAATTATTTTTATATTTTTAATTTCATCGGTTGGGTGTAGATCAAATAAAGGCTGTGTTTCGGAAGATACGGCGGTAAGCGAGATTACGGATGCAGAAAAAATTTCTGCAGATACGGTCGATACGGCAAATAGCGAACAATCTTCTTCATTGCTTTGTGCACCGAGTGCACAAGGTTCATCAGCCGAAAATTCCAATATCGCTAAACCGAATAAAACGGTATCGCAAATCAGAGAACAACCGAAAACTTCTTCGGCTGCACCGTCTAATACAGATACCGCACAAACTCTGCCGGAGATAAAACCCGAAACACCGGCAAACGCAACCGAATCGGATACCAAAGCTGTTGCCGACAGGGTTATATATCACCTAAACCGCGCAAGAGTGAATATAGGCAGCGGGGAGCTTAAAAGGCTGCCGCGCCTGACAGGGTACGCAGAGTACAGGAGCAGCCAGCTGCCGTCAAACTTTGCCCATGATATATCCGACTGGTTTGCCGCGGCGAAAGCCACGGGCTACGGCAGATATACGGAAATGCCGGACGGCAGCGGGAGCTATGACATAGGCGCGCAGGAAGCAATAGCAATGGCAGGGATAGTCGGCAGCGCGGATAAAATAGGTCAGTGCTTAGCGCAGATAATAATAGAAAGCCAGCGCCATTGGCCGTATGTAGGTTCAGACGAAATGAAATATACCGGCGTGGGTGTGACTTGCATTGACGACTTGTGGTATACAGCCATTATGGTAACAACGACAGACGAATACGAAAAGTAACAGTTAAATATTTTTAAATCCAAGCCTCGGTTTTTCCAAACGGAAAAGCCGGGGCTTTTTGCATTTCCATAAAAATCAAATACGGGGAGGTGAGTCCGATGTATCAGTAAAGCCGGTGGGACCGGTAAAGCGGAACGCCAAGCCGTCCGCAGGAAACAACAAATCATTTTAATAAAAAAGGAGCTAATTCAAATGTTTAAGAAATTCTTTAAAAAATTGACCCGCAAGGCAGATAACGCCGTTATAGCCACGAGCGTGGCGCTCAAAAACCGCAAGGCCGAGGGCTATGTAGATACCGGCGTAAAGATTTTAATAGCGGTGGTTTTGGGAGCGCTGGTGCTCACATTGCTTTACGCACTTCTTAAAACAACCGTTATGGGAACCGTGACTACAAAGGTTTCGGAGCTGTTTAATTACAGCGGAGCCACCACCTGATGAATCAAATACGAAAGGAACGAAATTAAGATGAAAAAGTTTTTAGATAAGCTCCGCAGAGGAGCAAATAATTTGGCAATAGGCGCTAAATGCGCATTACAGACAAGAAAAGCCGAGGGCTATGTGGATACGGGCGTTAAGATCCTTATAGCCGTAGTCCTCGGCGCACTGGTGCTGACTCTGCTTTACGCATTGCTCAACGGCACCGTTATGCCGAAGGTCACCGAAAAGGTGAACAGTATGTTTGCGTATACAGCGTAGTCGGCATAAAAAACAGAATCCATAGGCGGGGCGTAAAAGCTCCGCCGAAAGGAGGGTTTACATTTGAGAGAAAATATGCTTCCGGTAATTGAGAAATTTACCGGAACTGAATACAGTACCGCAGGGTTTGTAATAACGGCAATATTACTTTTGCTGATCACAGGCTTTGCGGGATATATAACCGGCAAAAGCGCGGCTGAAAGCTTCGGCGGAAATAAAAAGAAAACCGCGGTTGTTTTCACGGTAACGGCGTTAATAACAATGGCGGCGCTGCTCTGTTTTTTCGGAGCGTCGGCAAAGGCGGCGCGTGGGGGTGTGATGTGTATTATCATGCTGTACGCGGCGTATGAGGATATTAAAACACGCGAGTGTGCCGACTTTTTATCCGTGACGCTCGGTATAACCGGGATTATGGGTAAAGAGCCGAAAGAGTTGTTTTTATCCTTAATTGCCTTTGCCGGGATTGTTTTAATACTTTTAATATCTTCCGCCGTAACCAAAAACGGGATAGGCGGCGGAGATGTCAAATTTGCAGGCGCGGTATCCCTTGTGTTAGGATTCTTTAATACCGCCGCGGCATTGGTATTAGGCTTGCTTGCTGCAGTGGTAATAAACAAGCTTAGAAAACAAAAGAGCTTTCCGCTGCTGCCGTATTTAGCGCCGGCATTTATGACGGCATATTTTATAGCATAAGCAGTAAGCGGCAAGACACAAAAGAGGAGGCAAATCATAGAAATGAAAAACAGAACAATTTTAGGTATTGTCTGCATATTTTTAAGCCTTTTAATTACATTCGGCTTTTCGCCCTTAATAAACAGACTTTTGGGCGGAGATATGACGGTTATAAGACTTTCACGGGATGTAAGACAGGGCGAGGAAATAACGGCAGACTGTACCGAAAGCGTAAAGGTGAAAAAGTCCACCGTGCCAAGCGGAGTAATTCTGAATTTAAAGGATATAAAGGGGAAGTACGCTTTATCCGATCTGTACGCGGGGGATTATCTTAAAAAAGAAAAGCTGTCGGGTACGGGCAATAGTGTAAAGGAAGCGTTCGCAAGCCTTGACGGAGATAAAAGCGCCGTCAGCTTTACGGTCAAAAGCCTTGCGGCGGGGCTTTCGGGCAAGATAACCGCCGGGGACATTATAACCCTGCTTATTACCGACAAAAACGGCGAAACCAAAATACCGCCGGGGCTTAAATACCTAAAGGTCATAACCACCACAACAGGCGACGGCACCGACGCAGATAAAGCCAAGGCAAACGAAAACGGAGTAAAGCCGACCGCCGCTGCCGTGACCGTGCTTTGCAATTCGGCGCAGGCAAGGCTTATTGCCGAATATGAAAACAGCGGGAATATACAGGTTTCTTTAGCTTACAGAGGTAAAGCAGAAAACGCCAATGTCTTTTTAGAGGCGCAGGAAAAATATTTCGGAGGGAAATAAAAGAATGAGTAAATTAACACTTCTTTGCGGACCGCCCCAGAGCGGAAGGACCGCAGTGGGAATTAAAATAACGCAGGAAATATATTACCACTTTAAGGGCAGCGTAATATATATTTCCGCCGACACCGTAACGCCGTTTATGGGGCTTGTGTTCCCGAACACGTCAGAAAAGCAGCTTTTTTCTTTAGGAGAAGCGCTGGAGCACACAAGCATTACAAAAGAAAATGTTTTGCGGCATACCGTGCCGCTGCCGAAAGCGGACAATTTCGGATTTTTGGGCTACAAGGCGGGAGAAAACAGATATACATATTCCCGCCCTACCAAGGATAAAACCGCAGAGTTTTTTGAGGTGTGCAAGTCGCTGGCAGACTATGTGTTTTTGGATTGCACATCATCGCTTGACGACCCGTTATCCGTTTACGGTATGGCGGCGGCAGATAAAGCCGTGCAGCTAGTAACGCCGGATATCCGCTCGGCGGCATATTACGCTTCATTTGAAAAGACATATGAGCAGATCAAGGGCAAAAGTATAGGCGTAATAAATATAACGGATAAAGACCTGTATTTGCCCGTAGGTGAGGTTAAAGCCGGATTTTCAAACGCTAAATATATACTGCCATACAGTATATATTTAAAGCAGCAGTATATAACCGGAAAGCTGACCTACAAAATACCCGATCAGAAATTCAGCGCTGTGTGCCGCGGCATTGCGGGGGCGGTGCTGTGAACGGGCAGGAATTTTCGGAGCTGCTTAAAGGCACGCAGCAGCATATTTCCGCAGTATATTCGGGTGCTGTGAACGGCAACAAAAAGGAGCAGCTGCGGGCATATATTGAGCAGTATTTAAGGCAAAGCGGGTATACCGACGAAACGGAGCTTAAAGAGCTGACGGACAGGCTGTATTCCGAAATGGCGGAGTATTCCGTCCTTACCAAATACCTCGGCAGAAAAGATGTTGAGGAAGTGAATATAAACGGCTGGGACGATATAGCCGTCACCTACCGAAACGGCATAACAGAAAAAGCGGCAGAGCATTTTTTAAGCCCGCGGCACGCCGAGGATATTATAAAGCGGCTGCTGCACCATTCCGGCATGATAATAGACAACGCATCCCCCATAGCCCAGGGGCATCTGCCCGGTAATACCCGAATAACGGCTGTTAAAAGCCCTGTTGTAGATGAGGACAGAGGGATTGCCGCCTCGATAAGGCTCTTACACAATTCAGATATTACTACCGAGAAGATAGTAACCGTCGGAACGGCGACAAATAAGATGGTGGATTTTCTTTGTATGTGTCTGCGGTACGGCGTTTCATTTCTTGTGGCGGGGGCTACTTCTTCGGGTAAGACCACATTACTTAACGCTTTGTTGGATACCGTTCCCGACGGCAAAAGAATTTTTACGATTGAATCGGGTTCAAGGGAGCTTTCGCTTGTCAAGAAAAAGGACGGCAAGGTGGTAAATAATGTTGTGCATACGCTTTCCCGCCCGTCTGAGGATGAGGGGCTGAATATAGCGCAGGAGGATCTTGTTGTGGCGGCTCTCCGTTTTGACCCGGATATTGTGGTTGTAGGTGAAATTCGCGACAGCGAGGCATATTCGGCGGTTGAGGCAAGCCTTACGGGGCATACCGTTGTATCCACCATTCACGCATTGGCGGCGGACGCGGCGCATACAAGACTGGCGCTTTTGTGCCAGAAGAAGTTCCCTATAAAATTTGAAACCTCGCTTTCCCAAGCGGCGCAGGCGTTTCCGCTGGTGGTGTTCGCCCATAGATTAGAAGACAGCAACCGAAAGATAATGGATATATCCGAGTGTATAGTGTCGGGTGACGGAAACAGAGAATACCGCACGCTTTTCAGATATGCGATTACGGAAAACAGCATAAAAAACGGAAAGTATGTAATAAAGGGGCTTTTTGAGCAGCCGGAGATTATGAGCGAAAGCCTTAAAAAACGGCTTTTGCAGTACGGCGCGCCGGCGGATGTATTAAGGAAATTTGAGACAAAAGGGGCGGATTACAAATAAAAAAGCCCTGCATAAGCAAGGCTCAGTCTGTCGGTAAACCCCAAAGTCTATTTTGCGGCGATCACGCCGCATCTCCGTTTTTCCGCTGACATGCGCGGCGGAAAAACACCTTGTAAGCGAAAAACTGCTGAATAAGCGGTTTTTCAAGGGCACTGGGGTGGTATTGGCGGGGATAGAGCGCAGTCAAAAATCTTTGATTTTTGCGAGCGGCATTCCCGTCCAAGAGCGTGTCGACTTTTTCGGCACGCTCCCGAGCCTTCGCTTTTGCGAAGGCTCGTTTGGCAGAATTCAGTTTGAAGCCTTTGCAACCGGCTCTTCTCTGAACAGCAGGGATATACACCATATGCCTGCAAGAGCTATAACGGTATATATAATTCGGCTGATTACGGCTGTGGCGCCGCCGAAAGCCCATGCAACCAGGTCAAACTCGAAAAGCCCGACCAGTCCCCAGTTTAAAGCGCCGATAATTACAAGGATAAGGCAAATCTTATCAAACATATCATCACTCCTTCTGCAAGGTTAGTTTTTGCAGAAGAAAAGCCTTTATGCATTTGATTTTTCTTGCAATAATCGGCAATATTATCAAATATATCTTTTTTAATTCTGCTTTGCCGCAGCAAAAATCTCGGCGAATTCGGTTTCAAAGACTTTTATTAAGCTCATTCCGCTTTGATTGATATATTCAGCAATATCCTCTTTGCGGTCGGGGTGAATTTTAATTTTCCGTGTGCCGTACTCTATTGTATCGCTTTGGATTTTGTCAATGGAAAGCACAAACCGACCGCTGATGTTTAACAGCGTTTTCACCTTATTGATTGCTGCTTGCTTGTCCTTTATGTGCATAAAGGTAAGCGACGAATAAATTACATCGAATTTGCGCCCGAACTCATAGCTCATAAAATCACCGCAAGCAAGCGTTACATTCGTCTGTTTTTTCAGGTTTTCCTTTGCCCGTTTTACGGTTTTCTGCGAAATATCAATACAGCAAAATTCGCGGCAGTTTGGTGCTGTACGAACAGCAAGCCGCCCTGTTCCCACACCGATTTCAAGCACGGATTTTTCTTTTGTCAACTGCAACGAATCAATAAACTGTCGCCCGTCCCATTTGTCCATATATTCCCGCAGCGGCTCCGGGTCGTGCACGGGGTCATTGTTTTCGTCAATAAGCAGATCGTAATGTTCAATTATACCGTTATTTGAAATATATAGCTTGCATAATTCAACCATCTTCTTTAGAAAAGGCAAATCATTCCGACCGGGATTATCTATTCTAAATGTACAACCGCAAACTTCATGAAATTCTTTTCCGAAGATAACCTTACTCTTGCCGCCCGAGCAAGAGCCACAATGACCGCAAAAATCAATATGTTTCCAAGCGGTGTTTTTTATTTTGCCGTCCACAATGTCCGCTTCAAAAACTTTACAATCATCAGACCAAACCGTCCAAAGATTTTTAGGTTCGTCAGGATCTTTAATAGCAATGAAAGCAACACATTCATTTTTGAATTTGAGCCAATAATATATTTTATCATTCCAACAAGAAGCGTTGTCCTTGTAAAATTCAATATTGTTACTTCGTAAAAAAGAGATAAACTCAAATGCTACTGCTTGATCTTCTCCTGTTAGGTTTTCTTTTATATAATCTTCGATTTGCTTAGTCATAACAAATACTCCTTAATATCGCCCACAAACTGATTGCCGCAGCGTGACAGTTCACCGAGCACACGGTTTATTCCCTGTTCGGTTGTGTACCAGTTATTTTTCGTGATATTATAGCAATGCACCGGGCAGACAATAAATTCAGTATCTGGGAAAGCCAACTGATAAAGCATAAGGCAGCGCCTAGCGTGAAACGCTTTGCAAGCGATCATTGCCGTTTTAATTTCAAGACTGTTATCATTCACAATTTTTCGGGAGAAAAAGGCGTTATCTCGTGTATGACCCGACTTGTCCTCGCCGAAAATTGCCGTTCTCGGCACACCGTTTTTTATCAGTACATCAGTAAAAAATTCACAATCAGTTTTGTAGTCGCCGCTGTATATTTCTGCCTTTGACCGCACACCGGACCATTTATCCCGTTTTACACTGACGCCGCCAGCCGGAATAACATATTTAGCAAAGCCTTTATTATACAGCTTTGCCGCATATTCCGGCTGCTCTGGGTGTGAACCGCCAGGCAGAAAAATAGCGTCAACCTTTTGTGGCTTGTTGGAAACAAATATAAAATTTGAGATGTCAACAATAATGCGATTATTCATACTTAAATTAATATCCTTTTCTCAATATATGAATTTTTAGACAAACCGTAGTTGACAGCCTTGTCATACAGTTCCTTTGCAGCTTTTGTTTGATTGCAGTCAATCAAAGCATTCACAATTCTGTTGATTGCTACGGTTGCCATATTGTGTTTTGAACGCTGACCGTTAAGCCTTTCCCATTCACCAATCAAAAGATTGTTTGGTGTACTGTCTAAATGCAGCCACGGAAGTAATTGTGTCCCCAGTTCAAATACATCAAATTCCTCTTGACCAAAGGCTTTTAGGCAAAGGGCGGCATAAACCGTTTTGTAAAAAATGTAATTTTCGGAGATTTCCGATGATTTTAAAAATGCTTTGAAATTGTTTTTTGCAAACTGTAGATACTCAGTAGATGTCTTTAGCATCGGCGTTACCGACAAAGCCGCATTATGGCATTCAAATGTAATTGGTTCTACCGCTTTTATGGCGGTATTTTCGCTTATAGCGGTTTTATAACAGTTCCACCAAAAATCTTCGAACCCGCCGAGTTCAAGCGTAAAACGCTGGGTTGCGTCACAGGCAAGCCAAAGCAAATATTTTGAAGGTTTTTCGCTTAAAAATTTTGCAAATTCACTGTGGTTTTTATAAAGACCATCGCTGTTTCTAAGCATGGCAAAGCTGTCCGAAATGTTCCAATAACAAAATCCGGTGAAAAAAGTATCCGCGTTTTCCGTTTGAAAAAATGAAGATAGGTATTCTATCATTGCTCCGGGGTTTTGTTCGGCTTGCAGACTTTTAAACTTATTTCGGACCTCATTTTGAATTTTTATGTGCAATTAAATTTTCTCCATTCTAATAAATAAGGGTAAATACTTCTTTTAATTTATTTAATGTTTCTGCAGCAATCGGTCTAGCAGATTCACTGCCCTTCTTCAGCATATTTAATACTTCTGCTTTATCTTTCTCAAACATAAGTCTTCTTTCCCTAATTGGCTCTAGTGTTTGCTGCATTATATCATTTAATCTTCTCTTGACTTTCATATCTCCTAATCCGCCTTTTTTATAATGCTCCTTCCATTCTTGTAACTCTTGCAAATTAGGATCAAATGCATCCAAATATTTAAATACCGTATTAACTTCAACATTCCCCGGATCCTCAACCCTCAAATGATTAGGATCTGTAAACATATTCATTATCTTCTCTTTTATTATTTCTGATGAATCCTTTAGATATATAGCATTATTTAATGACTTGCCCATTTTTTCCTGTCCATCTATTCCTGGTAAACGAGTTACTTTCGATAACAACGGTTTGCATTCTCTCAGTATATCAGTATTGAAGTGTCTGTTAATATGGCGTACAATTTCATTCGTTTGTTCAATCATAGGTAGCTGATCTTCTCCTACCGGAATTACATTTGCTTGAAAAGCTGTAATATCCGCAGCTTGACTAACAGGGTATGTTAAAAAACCAACGGGTATTTCATTACCATAATTTTTTTGATGCATTTCATTCTTTACAGTAGGATTTCGTTTCAAACGAGCCAATGTAACAAAGTTTAAATAGAGCATTGTCAGTTCAGTCAGTTCCGGAACAAGGGACTGTATAAAAAATGTATTTAACTCCGGTTTCAATCCAACCGCAAGATAATCTAATGCAACCTCAATTACATTGTCATGAACTTTGGCAGGATTATGCGCATTGTCTGTGAGTGCCTGAGTATCAGCAATCATAATATACGGTTTATCATAATTATTTTGAATCTCCACACGTTTTTTTAGCGAACCAACATAATGTCCAATGTGTAGAGCTCCTGTAGGTCTATCTCCTGTTAAAACAATATCTTTCATAAAAAACTACCTCCCAATTACTTATAGTCATTACTCCGTTACAATTTTTTCAGCAGTTTAAAATATTCACCTTGCTCATCACCGCCATTGAACAATACTTTTGTAAAACCTTTTTTACGGTACAGGTGAATGGCTGCAAAATTATCTTTGTCAACGCCGACAGTAATCTCTTTATAACCGTCACATTTCAGTTTTTCAATCATAAAATCAATTAAAATTCCGCCAATGCCTTTGTTTCTGTAATTCGGTTTTACAATCAGCCGTGACAGATAAATTCTTTGCCCGGAAATTGTGTAATCGGGGTCATTCATATCATAAACGCAAGCTATTTCGCCTATAAAATTTCCGTTTTCTTTGCAGATATAAACTTCACGGTTCCCGCTCTCAATTTCTTTGCGGAATTTTTCAGTCAGCGGATCAGCCTGCATATCCCATATAGCATTACATTTTGGGTAATTGTTAATATCCAACTTCTCAATATTATAGCTCATAAAAATTATCACTTGCTCGCTTTTACAATTAAAAATGTCGGCTTTATAAGTTCCTTTTCTAATATATTCGGAATGAAATCGGTTGCGTTTTCAATCGGCGACGGCTCACAAACCGTGTCAATAACAAAACCGACACGGCACAAAGCGGATATAATATTTGAAAATGTTCTATGATATTTCTTTACTCCGTCAACATACCAAAAAGTATCTCTTTCACCGGGTTGATTGTAATTTGAAAATGTAAACGAGGTGTAATTACCGTTTTCGTCCTTATTATAGTGTTGTTTTCCGTCGAAAGTAGCGGTCACAATGGGGTGTTCCTGTGAAAACAAAAGATACCCGCCGGTATTAAGCAGGTTATAAATATCATTTGCAAGCTTTTGAAAATCAGGCACATAATGAAAAGCCAAAGAACTGTATACAATATCAAATTTCATTGATAATTTATCTAATTCCGACATACTCATTTGAAGATATTTGATTTTATCGTTCTTTGCTTCTTTATTTGCAACCGCAAGCATTTTTTCGGAAATATCTATGCCTAAAACGATTTCGGCACCGTTTCTGACAAAATCCACACAGTTGTGACCGCATCCGCAACCCAAATCCAAAACAGATTTACCTGCTGTATCGGGCATTAGCTTTTGCATTGCCGGCTGCTCTATTAAATTATTGTAATTTGCCTTGTTATCACGCAATTTCTGGTATTCCGAAAAGAATGTTTGGTTGTCAAAAATGTTTTGTTTTGGCATTAAAACAAACTCCCTTTTGTTTTAATAAATTTTCAGTTTTCTCAATTATAGGCGTATACCAATACGGCAATATCGCTTTTGCTTTTTCGGATGATAGCCATTCATATTTTTCAATTTCTTTTTCGTCGGTAGTTATGTTTTCCCTACACTCTGCGAGAAAAAGCACAACGGTTTTGAGCTTACCGTCCGCAATTTCATATTGCACGGTTTCTCTGAAACCTTGAACAAAATCAACCGAAATGCCGATTTCCTCTTTTATTTCTCTTTGCGCAGTTTCTTTTTCGGTTTCAAAGGCTTCCATATGTCCTTTCGGTACGCTGTATGTTTGTGACCACCGCTGAAACAAACAAAGGTACTCAAAGCCTTCGGAGGTTTTCCTAAAAATAACCGCACCGCAGGATTTTTGGAACAATGCTTCAATTTCAGTTTCATAATACTGTTCTTGAAAATTTATTTGTTCCTTGATTTCATTTTGCGTAAATGCAACGCTCTCCGGTGCCATA
>ERZ773116.2440-NODE-2440-length-14887-cov-27.487999_pt1 | contig 14887 bp, 8 predicted proteins | sample MGYA00580563_ERZ773116 | MGnify/ENA primary metagenome ERZ773116 (study PRJEB29015, sample SAMEA2737864) | human gut metagenome | biome: human gut; feature: human-associated habitat; material: faeces | place: China | collected 2012 ... | reverse complement strand
AAATATTGTTGGCATCGTTTCTTTTTTCTGCAAAGATACGCTTTTCTTCTGAAAGTTCCAAGGAATTATTGAAAAATGTTTGAGAATGAGGATTATAAAAGGCAAGTCGCTTCCTTGTCTGACCAGTGATGGGGCGGCAAGGATGCAACTTTGACTTTAAAGGTTGGGTTTATCTTTTCCCTAGTATATCAGAATGGAATTATTGATAATACTAGGCGTTTTAACTCCTTTTTAGGGGGCTACGTCTGGTAGCCTTTTGAGATATTCAAAATTGCACCATATAAGGTAATGGATTTTCTTAACTCTGTTAGGTATAACTAGTATCAACACTATACATAACAGCAGCAAAAATCCTTTCAATATACAGATGAATTCAGGATAAGGCATATATGGATATAAGCTTTTGGGCAAAATAAGAAATAATGAAATCGGTATAATCATACTTTGCATAAATGCGACTTGTCCTTCAATAATTGAAACGTCATTATTGTATCCATTCTTGCTTGCGTAATAATAGGCTTCGTAATATCGATTTAAAATTTCGTGATTTTCTTTACTTGGAGCTACCGATGGATCTATTCCCTTAAAACTAAAATATAAGAGAAAGCTAAATGCTGCCAACGAAAGCAATTCCGGAATATAGATGTAAACGTTTTCGACCTTAATGCTGCTAGCTTGTAAAAAGCAAGCAACAACAATAGCTGTTAGCAAATAAATGCAAGGAATGGTAACATGTAACTGCTTCGTGTAAGAATATTCTTTTTGAGGAAGGTATTTATAGTCTTTTATCTCTTTTTTTGTATTCTGTAAAGTCTCAGCTAAAAAGTCATGGCTATTTCTTGTCTTATTCCATATTCGTGATGTTAGTACATGGTTTATAATGCCGATAAGGTAAGCAGCAATAAGCCAAATTGCCCAGATTATAGAATTGTCAACTTCAAAAGTATTTGGCATCCATGACAATTTACACATAGATAATCCCCATAAAAGGATAATGAATCCTGGTACAATCATCGCCAAGATGTCATATAAAGAAAGTTTCGATAGAAAATTCATTGCTTATGGATTTGTAATTATCTAAAAAGGTGTATCTTAAAAGTCCCCTAGATGGACAAGAAAGATACACCTTTTGTTGTTTTTATATTTTTGTATTAGCGGCTACCACCAGCCCACCATACATTCTCTGTAAAGATATACATACCAGCATCATTGCCTGAGCCGAATGCCTCTTTCACGTTAGGGTTAGAGAGAACATCGCTTGAGCCGTAAGGCAAGCGGAGTGGCAAACGGTTGCCAATTGAAGAATTATTCTTTGGGTTGGTCAAAGCTACTGGATAGCTGCCATCCACGTATTTGCAACGACGTATATCGTTGAATGTCTCCAACTGTTCATCGCGAGTCTGTGCGATATACTTCTGTACCAAGATTTCGCTCAATGGGTTTGCTGCGAACTTTGTAGCTGTCACACCAGAGAGGTATGCTGCAACTTCATCGTTAGAGAATGTTTCTCCGCATGATGTCGCATAGTCTTCCAAAGAAGCCTTTACTGCAGTTTCAAAGTCTGCTTTTGCATCTTGTCCAAGACGGGTCTTAACCTCTGCTCGGATAAAGTACAATTCTGACTTGCTGAACATATGGCTGCCCTGCTTGTTCTCAAATCCATAATCCAACCATGCAGGTACGTTCAATTCCTCAATACTTTGAGCTTGTTCCTCATTGCCAGGTTCTCCGATGGTATTGGTTCCAAACTCATTATTATTGTAAAGTGGCTCACGAGGGTCATTTCTTTCTATCAGCAAGTCTTCAACGGTCTTTGAAGAAGCAATATACTCACGGCTAGCCCAGTAAGCAGACCAAGAGTTTGTCTGACCAGCTCCATAACCAGTAAACACATCTAAGAGAGCACCATCAAAACCATCAGCAATTGCTGCATCTGTCTCTGACAAAACCTGTGTATACAAAGTATTTTTATCATCTACACGACCTGCTTTATGCAAAAGATAGCGAGCCTTCAAAGCATGGGCCAAACCTCTCCACTTGCTGCAGTTACCATTGAAAAGTAGATCTTGGCTACCTGCATTTTTCATCTTTCCATCGATAGCCTTGCCTAAGTTCACAATGGCGGCATCAAGCAAGTTATTGATGTTTTCATAAATACTCTCTTGTGAATCGACTTTAGGTGCAGATGCCTTAAAAGCCTCAGAACAAGGAATGTTACCAAACATATCTGTCATAATGCCCCAGTCGTATGCTGCCAAAATTTGTGCCATACCTAAGATATCTGCTTGGCCAGCATTTGCACCACTTTCACACTTGGTAATCATCTGCTGAATGTTATTCAAGGAAAGATATGTTCCATCCCACTCATTGTTGAATGTGGCACTTGCTGCAGTTTCATTAGCATTTCTCAGCTCTGCATTTTTTAATTGATTATTACCACATCCGAATAACTGTTCTGTATACGAAGATACATACCATGCAAAGCTACCACCATTTGTCGTAAATACGCTTGATACGATAGCATCTGTCAACTGGAATTTTGCATCAACAAATTCTGCACTCGGATGCCCGTTATCTTTGTTGATTCTGTCCATTGTGTCCTCAGAGCATGAAACAGTTGTCATTGCTACTGCTGAGATAGCTAGAATGCCTAATATATTTTTAAATTTCATCATTGTTTTATCTTTTTGTTGTTTGATACTTTAATGATTCCGAGGGTGACTCTCTGATTAGAATGTAATCTTGAAACCACCACCGAAGCTTGAAGTATTAGGTATAGAGAAGCGCTCGAAGCAACCACTCATGTTACCATTACCCTGAGAAGATTCAGGATCAAGATCCTTCATCTTAGACCAAAGGAGCAAGTTGCGCGCGAAACCATATACGGAAATGTCGATGCCTGCAAACTTAGGAAGCTGATAGCTCAAGGTTACATCACGTAGCTTTACGTAACTACGGTCGTAGATACCTGATTCTGTTACGTCATGATATGCATACCAGTATGACTGCTTGCTTACCTCAATTTTATTAGGCTGGCCTGTAGCTTCGTCAATACCATCTACAACCATTGTACCCTCATGATATGGTAAAGATTCCTTTGTTGCACCAAACAAGTTCATTGTCATAATGGTACCATTGTACATTTTGCCACCCTTCTGCCAATCTAATGTTGCAGACAAAGACAGACGCTTCCAACGAGCCTTCAAATTGAAGCCCATATTGAAGTCTGGAGTACACTCGCCCAAGTTCTGACTATCAGATGTACCTTGTGGAAGACCATCCTTAAGCAATAAACGACCTTGTTCGTCACGCTTGAAAGCAATACCATAGATGTTTGGGTAAGTATAACCTGCCTGAGCACGAACCTGCGGCTCAACGAAACCACCCAGCATGATACTCTCTACGCCATCAGCCAAAGACTTAACCTTGTTGGTCAGCTTGGTGAAGTTTACGCCAAGATCCAAATCCCAATCCTTAGTCTGAATGATGCTTGCATTGATGGCAAACTCATGTGACCATGTAGTCATCTCACCAGCATTGGTACAAAGATATTGGTAACCTGTAGAACCTGCTGTTGGTACATTAAAAATTTGATCTTTAATATCCTGGTAGCTGGCTGTATACTCCAAGCGGATGCGGTTGTCGAAGAAGTTCAAGTCTGCACCGAACTCCCAGTTCATTGTGTTCTGTGGCTTCAAATTTGGGTCATACTTTACATAATATGGGGTATATGATCCCTGACCTGCTAAAGGATAACTAACAGGGGTGAAGCCATACATACCACTTCCATAACTTGGAACATAGTAATAGTTTGCATAGTAGTGACCTGCCTGACCTACTTGTGCAAATGATGCACGAAGCTTACCATATGAAAGGATGTGATTACCCTTCAAAGCAGGAAGCTCTGTGAAAATCCAGCCGAGTGATACAGATGGGTAGAAGAAACTACGATTGCCACGTGGCATGGTAGAAACAATATCATTACGGCCTGTTACAGTCAAATAGAGTTGATTAGCATAACTCAAAGACAACTGACCAAAGAAACCTACTGTGCGCTCCTCTGATTTGTACTCAGAGTTATATGTCATTTTGCTTACATTTGATATAGTTGGCTGTCCGTAAAAAAGGAAATTATCACCAGCATAGTCCCAAGTTCTTGCATTCTCATGATTGAACTCTGAGCCCAATAAGAATCCTAAATCCCACTTTTGAGCTGCATCTAACTTTGCTGTGAAATTGGCAGTAAAGAGGTTGTTGAAAACATTTCGCTGTACGCCGTAATTCTCTATGCTACCACCTGTCTTGTTGCCAGAAACCAAAGTACCATACTCATTGATATCATCATTAGTCGTTGTATATACATCAAGACCTGCTTGCTCGCGGAATACAAGGTTGAAACGCTCTTTGTCCCAATTGAAATTAGGACGGAACTCAACGTATGCATTACCAAAAACACGATTTGTTGCCTGACGATATTCACTATTAGCTGCCCACCAGTAAGGGTTCTGGAATACACCAGAACGATAAAGAACCTGATCAGATGGAGAGTTTGGCTTGTGGTAAGGAGTACCCTTTAAATTAAACTCAGCAGGTGCACCATACAAGTAACTCATAAAACTATCGTTCGCACCAGGGGCAGATGTAATTTTTGTAGAACTATAGTTTGCAGAGAAACCAGTCTTCCACTGCTTGTTGATTTCAAAGTCGACTGCACCACGAGCTGTGGTACGCATCATACCAGTAGAAGGAATGATACCCTTCTGGTAAGTGTCACCAATACCAAAAGAGTAAGCCAAGTTGCCATTCTTCTGAGAAATACCAAAGTTGGAATTCTGTGTGAAACCTGTATTGAAGAAATCACCTACGTTGTCGTATGTCTGAGGCGTAGTCCAACCATCAAGGCCTGCTGCAGCGTATTTAGGGTTGTAGTACATACCCTCATGCTTACCATATTGTTGGGTATAAACATTGTCTGTGTTACCTCCATAAGTTGCATCATTAGCTAAGTCAGCTATCTTTGGACCCCAACTCATGGATGCATTAGGATTATATGCACCTGTAGAGCCACCCTGTCCCATATTGCCTTGAGCATATACTGTCTGACGTTCGAACTTCTTGCTGACAGTCTGAGCACTCAAGTCGGTAGAGAATGTAATCTGAGGACGACCACCATTTGCCTTACCACGCTTGGTGGTAATGATGATGACACCATTAGATGCACGGATACCATAAAGGGCAGAAGCAGCCTGACCCTTCAATACGTCGATGCTCTCGATGTCATCAGGGTTGATATCGATAGAACGATTTGCTTTATCTGCACCAGTAACAGAGGCACCTGTATCATAGTCTGCAGAAGAAGCGATAGGCATACCATCTACGACATAGAGAGGGGTGTTGTCGCCAGAGAATGAACGGGCACCACGGATGACAATCTGAGAAGATGCACCAGGAGCACCAGAAGACTGACGGATATCAACACCGGTCAACTTACCCTGCATAGCGCTAGCCAAAGAGCTAGTACCAGCAATGTTCAAATCTTCAGAACCTAATTTCTGTGATGCATAACCGAGGGCTTTCTTGTCTCGGGAGATACCCATTGCGGTAACCACAACCTCGTCAAGAGTCTTGTTATCCGCTTCCAATACAATCTTCATCTTCTGTCCAGCCTTTACAGTCTGAGGCAACATGCCGAGGTATGTTACTTCCAACTTTGTACCAGCTGGAACATTCAATGAGAAGTTACCATCAACATCGGTAACCGCACCGGTCTTTGTGCCCACTACTTTGATAGATGCACCAATGATTGGTTCACCATCCTCTGCAGAGGTTACTTTACCGGAAACTTGAGTTTGCGCCAACGCCATTCCTAAACTAAGGAAGAGGCAGGCAATAAACGTCATGAGTCTTTTTTCCATAAATCTCTCTCGTTTAATTAATTAATAAATATATAATGTGTTATATTTCTTTCTCACTACATATCCTCCCAACTTTTATTGAGCGTGGGGGCTCATTTCTTGTTTCCAACTCTTATCCCGAACTGGTGGGGGGGGATGTTGCCATACCTTATTATATATAGGGAAGTATCTCAAACTTCACTAAATTTTAATAATATTTTTAATCGGCTGCAAAAATAAGCATTTTTTAGGAAATCACCAAACTTTTTTCTAGAAAAGTTGCACTTTGCTCGATATTTTGTTATAAATATGCGGTTTTTATACACTTTTGCTTATGAAAAACAAGCGAAAGCGGCAGTTTTGTCAAAAACTGCCGCTTTCGCTGAAATACTAACTTTCTGCCTTTAATTCTTTGTCTAGAACAAAGAGCATATAGAGGGGGATGTTGATGGTTTTTGAACTGTTGTTTCTCTCGTATGGCAAGAGACTGGTGCGAACCGACCATTTGGGTGAATATTTTTCCCGATACAGTTTCAAACTCTTGGCATTCATGGTTACTCCTGCCTTTGCTTCCAGTGGATATACATCCAAACCGTCGGAAATAAGGAAGTCAACCTCTGCAGTGGCTGAGGAAGACCAATAATAATTGGTTTCCAGAGTTTCTGTAAAGTTCTGAAGTTCCTGACAGACATACTGTTCTGTCAACGCTCCCTTAAACTCTTCAAAGATTCTGCTTCCTTCTAATATTACTTTCGGCGAAATCTTGCTCATTGCCCTCAACAGACCTACATCCAGTAAGAATACCTTAAACGATTTGAGATCAGCATAGGCTGAAATCGGGATGTCGGGCTTGCTGACATTGTTGGTTCTGATGATTTCACCTGCATCAGAAAGCCACATGATGGCATCCTCATATTCCCGTGCTCTGGCTCCCTCTCTCACCAGTCCATAGACAAACTTCTTGTTTTCCTTCGCCAGTTGCGAAGGGATGCTGTTCCATACATAACGGATTTTCTCGACCATATTCTTTGGAGCATGTTTGGAGAAGTCTTTCTGGTAGGCTACTATCAGTTCCTGCTGGATGCGGTTTACCTTGTTGTAGTCTTTGCTGCCCAGCCACTCTGTTACAACAGCAGGCATACCTCCTATTATCATGTATTTTTTCAGATAATCTGTAAGGCGAGCCTCGAATGCTCCCAGGTTTCTGTTTCCTTTATCGATATAGTCTACCAGCATGTTCTCTCCGTTTGCTAGCAGAAACTCTTTAAAGGACATGGGATATAGATGCAGGAAATCTGTCTTTCCTACAGGGAAGGATGTGCCTTCGTGCAGGGCTATGCCTAGCAATGAGCCTGCGCAGCAGATGGCATACTCTGGTGCCTCTTCGCAGAAATACTTCAAAGAGGTGAGTGCTCTTGGCATCTCTTGTACTTCATCGAAGATAATAAGAGTTTCCTCGGGTATTATCATCTTACCATTATATATAGAGAGCTGTTCTATAATGCGTTGTGGTGATAAGTCGCCAGCAAATATCTCTTCGAGTACATCACTCTGTTCGAAGTTGATGTAACATACGTCTTTGAAGTATTTGCGCCCAAATTCTTTCAGTAGCCAAGTCTTGCCAACTTGTCTTGCACCTTCCAGTATGAGTGGCTTCCTTCCTTGACTGTCTTTCCATTTTAACAATTGGGATATAAGTAGTCTTTCCATACGCTAAAAATTATGTTTTGGCAAAGATACTAATAAACAGTGAATTACGCAAGTAAAATCACATTTTCCTAAGGACTTTTAAGTATATTTATCACATTTTCCTAAGGACTTTTCTGTTAAATCATCACATTTTCCTAAGGACTTTTGACTGGAAATCCCACATTTTTCAAAACAAGTCGTCTCCTGTTACCTGTCTGTTGATCTTTCTTGCATACATATTATTATACAGTCCATGAGGGGTGATAAAAGTTGGTATGAGCGTCTTGGTGGTCTTCGTCACTTTCTTGAAAACCTTCAGGCGGTGTGCCAGATGGGCATCGTATGCCTTGCTGATTTCATATTCCCCATTGCAATATTTCATCTCGCAGATAGAGATGGATTTATCTGAGCGGTCTATCAGCAGGTCAATCTGTGTTCCACGTTTCAGGTCTTCGTCTGCCTCCTCGTCTGCCATAACTTTGGCAGTAGGTCGGTAAGACCATGAACAAGGGGTATTGATGCAGCCATCTATGCCCAAAGTTCTGATAATTTCGTTGATGTGGTGAAGGCATACGATTTCAAAGGCATGACCGCACCATGATTCATACTCTGCAGTGGTTTGCATCTTGACCCAATAGTTGTCGAGGAATGCCCCCTTATTATGCATGAATTTGAAATAAAACAGGCAGAAAGGATCTATGAGCTGATACATCATATCTTTCTTCGACTTGCCGAAAGGAGTATAACTGCGGATGAAATCACATTGCTCAAGTTCTTTGAGTATCTGGCTGAACCTTCCGTTGTTTGCCAGTCCCGTGGCGTCCAGCAGGTCTTGTCGGGTCATTCCTTTGCCTTTGCTTTTCAGGGCTGTAACTATGGCAAGATGGTTGTCGGCTTTCTTGAAGAGCGAACTGAACAGACGGTCAAACTCTTCGGTGAGTTCGCCGCCACGGGTGAAGCAAAGCTGCTGGATATTCTGTGCCGCACTTTTGTTGTTTTCGAAAAGAGATAGGTAATAAGCTACACCGCCCATTGCCATATAGCACTCAATGATTTCCGGGCGCTCATAATAAAAACCCTGTGCTTTGAAATACTCTTCTACTTCATGCAGCTTGAAGGGAGAGAGCAGAATGTTGTGAGTAATGCGATTATGGAGCCCTCCTCGTGAATTGATAACCTGGTTGAGCATCCAGGTGGTAGCACTTCCACAGGCTATCAGTTTGATGTCGCTGCGGTATGATGCCCAGTCGTTCCAGAAATGTTCCAGTGCACTGATGAAGTGGGAGGCATACGTGTCGAACCAGGGAAGTTCATCGAAGAAAATGATTTTTGTTCCTTCTGGCATTTTTTCCAATGCTTTCTGCAGAAGCCGGAATGCTTCCAGCCAATTAGAAGCATCAGTTTCTATGCCTAGCTGGTCGTTGAGTGCGAAGCTGAAACTCGCAAGTTGCTCCTTGGTTGTAACATTGTCTTTGCCTGTAATGCGGAATGTAAATCTGTTTTCGAACAGTTCTTTTACAAGAAAAGTCTTGCCTACACGGCGTCTGCCATAGATGGCTATAAATTCTGATTTGCGGCTTGAAATATAGTTTTCAAGCTTTCCAATCTCTTGTTCTCTGCCTATAATATTCTCCTTCATATCTATCTCATATTAGTGAAACCTGTCGCAAAGTTACAAAAAATATGAGATTACGACAACTTTTAAACGAGAAATCTGTCGTAATCTCGATAAAAAAGTGAGATTACGACAGATTTTCATGAATTTTCTCTTTAATTACTTGTCTACGGTAGAAGAAACATTGTTCTTCTCGTTCCGAATACACCATCATATCCACGGCGACCATTGCTGCCGTCGGCGATAGGTTCGTTGATGACATCGTAGCCGAAAGGCACCACGTTCTTTTCCTTCAAGTGATTAGCTACGCCGCTAACCCATGCATCCATTGCACCTTCGAGGGCAGCCTGCTTCTCGGCAGGAGTCTTCAGTACGTAGTACATCTTGCTGCCGGCACGGGTGGCCTTTCTTGCCTTTCCGTTTCTAGCCAGAACATACTGGATGCCTCTTGTTGCGGTACTCTGATTCTTGGCAAGACCGAACTTGATGTTATCTATATAATAGGTAGCGCCTACCTTGCCGAAGTTGAGGATGATGCGGTTGGCATTCTGAGAGTTCGTACCGCGGATGCGGATGGTACTACTACCACCAGGAGTACCATTGGTTTTTATGATTTAATTGGTTTAAAACTCGTTCGTTGGTTTATATACGAATTTTGTTTTTATTGATTTTCTGTTGCAAAGATAGTCTTTTATCTGTTAAGTGCCGTTAACTAACGTACCATCGGTGTTTCTTTTTGTTTCATATCTGAATAATATATAAATAAAAAAACAAAAGAAGGAAATATGAAACAATATATCCCCTTCTTTTGTTAATTAAGTGTATTTCGGCATCTATTCTTTATATTTTAGTATATTTGTCGAAAATATGTTATTTTATCATTATAGCTTCTCTTATTCTGTATAGCTCGGATTCTGATAAGCAGCCTTTTCCTCTGCTGACATTTGGAGAGCATCAATCTGTCCTTGTGGAATAGGACGGAGATACTTCTCTGGAGTGATGAGCACACGTTCCCAAGTCTTAGGAGTATGATCGCCTGCTGTAAGACCGCAGATGGTATAGGTTCCTGCAATCTGTTTCCATGTCTGGGTGCGGACGAGATCCCACCAACGGTAACCTTCACCGAAGAACTCGCGTGAACGCTCTGCCAGAATATACTCGATGGTGATAATCTGAGGTGTAGCATCCTTCATCTGCTGACTGTAGTCTGCCACCTTCTCGCGCTGACGGTTGTTGTCGTATGTCCAGACACCTGCACGACCACGAATTTCATTGATTAGGTTGCGAGCGGTCCAGTTGCCAGTTGTCGTTGCACCCTTTACTGCAGCCTCGGCAGCGATGAAGTAGAGTTCAGAGAACTTCAATACTGGGTATGGACGTGGGCTGTCACCATTAGGCTTACCCAATGTGTTGCCATTGTCTGAACGGTAGATACCATTCTTCCAGTTGTTCAACCATGCATAGCGGCTGATACCACTTGCTGCAATCACCCAGTCGGCACGACCTGGGAGCACACCTGCGCCTACATTGCTGTAGCCAGCAGTCTTGGTACCATCACCAGCTGCATTCTTTACACCTTCCTGTGGATAAACGATGCCTGCAGCTTCACTGTCATCGATGAAGGTAAGGATAGAATCCTGTGCATTTACAGGCAGGTTATTGGCATTATATGCTGTGCCTGAAATAGCACCAGACTTATCCCAGTTGCTGCGGAACTGATAAGCAAATGTTCCGTCGAAACGAGAGTCCATCTTCTTCTCTGCGAAGGTCTTGGTCATTACCTCGATAGGAGTAGCCATCTGCTTCCAAGGACGGTCCTTTCCCTGAACAGCTTCACGCTGTACAGAACGGAATGCATCCCATGTTGTTGCATTTTTGGATGTCTCCAGGAAGGTATAGTCCCAACGGCACATCCAACGCGCAAAGTTGCCAGGCGCATTACCATTTGCCCAGTCGAAGTTGGTACCACCATCATAGTAGTTGTTAGACTCGTTGTGGTCTGCATAGAGCAAAATCTCGTTGTTGCGGTCGTTTGTACCCACGTTAACCATATAGAATGATTTCTGCAAACCAAATCCTGCAGGATTGTTGATGGCTTCTACTGCGATATTGTATGCCTGCTGGAAGTACCATGCTGCATCATGTCCGTCTGGATCCTGACGGTCGCAGGTAGGATAGGTTGGAATGTTGTTTGGATTCTGCAACCACCAGCCGTATGTCAGATAAGCCTTAGCTAATACCAGACGAGCTGCGGTCTTGGTGACACCACCTGTGACACGACCTGCGTCAGGAAGCTGTTCGATGGCAATCTTCAAGTCAGGAAATACCGCCTTGGTATAAACTTCTGGTACTGTGTTACGGGTAGAAGTACGAGTAGCATTGATGTTGAACTTCAACTCACCGGCACCTAAATCCAATGGAACACCGCCGAAGGTCTGAACCAGCTCGAAGTAGTCGAATGCACGGAAGAAGCGAGCTTCTGACAAAAGACTTTCAGTAATGCCTGCCGCTGAACCATTCTCTATTACACCACTTGCGGTATTGATATCAGAGAAAGCTACGTTCCACAAAACGTCTGCGCGACAGTTGCTTGGATTCAGAATCTGCTCTGTCATATCAATAGGGTAATCGTTTCCGTTACCACCATGTCCGTAGGTATACTCATCGGTGCCTTCCTCTGTAGCTATGAGCCAATAACCATTGCCCCAATAATAGCGAAGGTTAGCATAGAGTGATGTAATGCCTGCCTCTACACCCTTTTCTGTCTTAAAATATTCAGGGGTATATCCCTGACGGTCGTTTTCTTCGAGCACACTAGAGCAACCTGTAAATGCAAGGCCTGATGCAAGAAGTCCTGCTACTAATATATAACTGCGAATTTTCATTGTTGTCAATTTTTAGAAGGTTATGTTTAATCCGAGCAACCAGTTGCGGGTAGAAGGTGTGTTGAAACCTACTACGAGCAAGTTTGACTTGTAGAATGAGGTTACTGCCTGATTCTCGTTACCGTATGAGTTGGTCTCTGGGTCCATGCCTGATTCATCATGGTATGGAGAGAAGAGTACGAATGGATTCTGTACGGTTGCATAAACGCGAGCCTTGCTGATACCACACTTCTTGAGCCATGGCTGATTGAAGTTGTAACCCAATGTGATGGTACGAATCTTGAGATAAGAACCACTGAAGTAACCCAGTGAATTACCATACTTAGGGTTGTTACTGCTTTCGATACCACCTGGCTTTGGATAATCATTTGTAGGATTGTCCTCTGTCCAGTAGTTTACATCAATGTTGTTACGACGACCGGTCAGCATGTTCAGGTATCCCTGTGAACCATAGATGGTGCTAATCAATGTACCACCATGACGGTATGAAGCTACTACTGAGAGATCCCAGTTCTTGTAAGCTACACGGGTATTGAAACCACCTTCCCAGTCTGGGTCTACCTTCATGATCTGACGGTCAGCCTCACCGTATGGACGGGTAGGAGTGCCATCTGCATTATAGTCACCATTGTACTTAATCTTGATCATACCTGCGTTACCACCTGGTTCAGCAACCTTGCGGATGTCTTCTTCGTCTGTCTGCCAGATACCAATCTTCTCATAATCATAGATGACGTTGATTGGTTTGCCAACGAACCACCAGTTGCTTTCGTCACGTGTTGCTCCTGATGCCAATTCTACCAATTCATTCTTATTGGTATAGAAGTTTACACCTGCATCCCATGTCCAACCATTCTTATTGTCGATGATGGTTCCGTTCAGAGAAAGCTCGAAACCCTTGTTGCGGGTCTTACCTACATTTGCCATATAGCTGCTTACGCCGGATGTTGATGGCAAGTTAACGCTCATCAGCAAGTCTTCTGTATTCTGAACATAGTACTCTGCAGTACCGCTCAAACGACCACCGAAGAGAGAAAAGTCGATACCATAGTTCCAAGTCTTGGAATATTCCCAGCCGAGTTCTGAGTTAGGAAGAGAAGAAACGTACATACCTACCGCATAACCATTAGGGTCGCTACCGAAGTTGTAGGCACGTGTGCTCAATGCACCGAGGGTTGAATATGGGTTTACTGACTGGTTAGATGTCTCACCATAACCCACACGGAGTTTTAAGCTTTCCAGCCAAGTAATATCCTTCATGAAGTTTTCACGAGAGATATTCCAACCGAGAGATACGGCAGGATAAGTATGCCACTGGTGTCCCTTTGCCAGACGGGAAGAACCATCTGAACGGAAGGCTACGCTTGCCATATACTTGTTGTCGTAGTTGTACATCACACGTCCCATGACAGACTCAAGACCACTCTTGTAATATGCCTGATTTGCAGGATCTACTGTTACCGTTTTTGCATAACCGATGTTATAGAACTGGAACTTGTCGTTAGGAATGTCGAGTCCATACATATAGGTCTGGCGATAGTTGGTCTGCTCAGCAGAGTAAAGTGCTACCGCATTGATTGTATGTTTGCCCCATGTCTTGTCGTATGTCAGCATGTTCTCGATAGCCCAGTTGGTTGTGCGCTGATAGCGGGAAGTGGCATGAGAGTCTGCATTATCCTTGTCAGAGAATACACCCTGACCTACATAGTTTCCATATTCGCTGGAACGATAGTTCAAACCGAGATTGATGCGATATTTCAATCCGTCTACGTGAGGAATCTTCACTTCGCCATAGAAGTTGTTATAGGTACCGTATGCCTTGGTCTGATCTTTGTGGCTGTCACCAAGACTCTCGATGGTATTCTTGGTATAAACCCACTGATCATCACTAGACATGCGGATGCGTGTCTTCAATGAGCCATCCTCATTATATGGGTTAGCGATAGGAGTTGCACTCAGTGTGTTGTAGAGACCGAGGTCGCTATTGTTGGTGATACTGTAGTTGCTGTTGGTGCTGAAACCAATCTTCACGTATTTACCTATCTCCTGATCGATGGCTGCATGCATAGCATAACGGTTGAAGTTCTGTGTTGGGATAACAGCTTCATCACGATAGTATGAGAGTCCGAAGTTATAGCTTCCCTTGGAAGAGCCGCCAGATACACCGATGTCATGGTTAGTGGTGATACCAGTCTTGAACAATTCGTCCTGCCAATCCATATCCACAGCACCATCTTCGCCCCAATACTTCTCATCAGGACCATTCTGGAACTTGTTGGCATACTGACGGAGTTTGGTGAACTGTTCTGCGTTCATCATCGGATAACGGTGGAAGAGAGTCTTGGCACCGATGTAACCATTATAAGTTACAGTAGGGCGCTGCTCCTGATAACCTTTATAAGTAGTGATGATGATGACACCATTGGCACCACGAGAACCATAGATAGCGGTAGCAGAGGCATCTTTCAAGATGTCCATGCTCTTGATGTTGTTAGGATCGATGTCGCTGATGCTACCTGCGAATGGAATACCGTCGAGTACGATCAATGGGTCATTGCTGGCTGTCAAGGAACGTGTACCACGGATACGAATCTGCATGGATGCACCTGGCTTTGATGAAGTCTGTGCCATCTGTACACCTGCGATACGGCCCTGGAGGGCGTTGGTGATGTCGGCACCAGGAACCTCACGTACCAATGAACCAGTAACGTTAGCTACAGAACCTGTAACGGCTTCCTTACGCTGGGTACCATAACCGATAACGACAACGTCGTTGAGGCTATGACCTTCTTCCTCCATTGAAA
>ERZ773116.2433-NODE-2433-length-14938-cov-3.636767_pt1 | contig 14938 bp, 10 predicted proteins | sample MGYA00580563_ERZ773116 | MGnify/ENA primary metagenome ERZ773116 (study PRJEB29015, sample SAMEA2737864) | human gut metagenome | biome: human gut; feature: human-associated habitat; material: faeces | place: China | collected 2012 ... | reverse complement strand
GGGGGTGTTCTTATAGGACGGGACATGTATGCTGACGCGGTGGTTATTGAACCCGCCGTTGCCGACGACCATATGGGTCAGCTGGCCGCGCGGCGCTTCGTGTCTTGCTACCGTCTGCCCCTCCTGTATCTTTACGAGCTTGTTGCCGAGGTTTATCGGCGTGTCAGGCAGATTTTCAAGCGCCTGACGGATTATCTTGATGCTCTCGTAGCATTCGAGCGCACGCACGACGACTCTTGCGAACACGTCGCCGCTTTCGACCACAGGGATGTCAAAGTCGAAGTCCTCATAGGAAGAATACGGCGCATCCTTACGAACGTCTATCTTCACGCCCGACGCTCTCGCGTGGGGGCCGACGGCGCCCATGCGCAGCGCATCCTCGCGCGTCAGCACGCCGACGCCCTTTGTGCGCATGGCAATTGTCTTATCCGTCAGCGCGATCTCGGTTATCCTGTCAAGAGGAGCCTTGAGCTTGTCGCATGCATCAAGCAGCTCACGGCGCAGCTCATCGCTTATATCGCGTCTCGCGCCGCCGATGGTGACCATGGCGTAATTTACGCGGTTGCCAGTCATTTTCTCCAGCAGATCCATCACCAGCTCGCGCTCATCCCAGATATGCATGAACATGCTGTCATGCCCGATTATATGGCAGGCAATGCCGAGCCACAGGAAGTGCGAATGCAGCCGCTCAAGCTCGGCAGTAATAACACGGATGTACTGGCCGCGCTTCGGCACCTCTATGCCGTTTATGCTCTCGACACACATCGCGTAGGTGAAAGCGTGTGAATGGGAACAGATGCCGCAGACGCGTTCGACCAGCACGAGGGTCTGTATCGCGTTGCGCTCGGTTGCGAGCTTTTCTATGCCGCGGTGGTTATAGCCGACAAACACATCCGCGTCGCGGATGACCTCGCCCTCGGTATAGAGCTTCGCGTGTATCGGCTCCTCCAGCGCGGGATGGTACGGGCCTATGGGAACTATATAGCTCATTACTGCTCCTCCTTCAGGTTTTTATCGACCAGTTCCTTCAGCGGCATGACGAGTATCTGCCCCTTGCCCTGCGTTTCGAGCATGTCTTCGGGCAGGAACAGGCGCTTTGAAACGTCCAGTCCCTCAAACTCGATGCCCATCAGCTCGTTGAGCTCCCGCTCCGGCCATGAGGCCGCAGTGTCATAGATCTCCGAGATGCTCGGCACCTTCATCTCGCCTATAACGTGGTACGACTCTACCGCCGGATCGACCGCGTAGTCATAGGAGATGTCGGCCTCGCCGTCCTTGTTGAAGAAAGCGTGGATCATCACAAGGTAGTGTCCTTCCTTCCGCATCCGCTCCGCGACGGGTATTATCTCGTCCTTGCCGATAATGATTTTCTTATACTCCTGCATTCATTTCACCTCTCGTTTTACGCTTTATATAAAATACGTTTTTCCTATCCATCAGCAGATGCGCGGCAGCTGTGCGCCGGTGAGCTTCTGCATTATTCTGCTGCCGCCAAGCTCCGTATGCATGACGACCTTGCCCGCATACTTCGCGCTGACCTCGCCGATCACCGCCGCGCCGCGCCCGAATTCATGCGCGTGCATCGCCGCGAGGACATTCTCCGCGTCCTCCGGCGGGACGACCGCGAGCAGCTTACCCTCGTTGGCGCAGTACATCGGGTCAAGCCCCAGCATATCGCAGGCAGCCTGCACCTCACCGCGCACAGGTACTGCGCTCTCGCGCAGCTCTATTCCAAGCTCCGTGCCCTCGACGAACTCATTGAGCGTCGTTGCGACGCCGCCGCGCGTCGGGTCGCGCAGGACGCGCACCGTGCCGCTTTCAAGTATCGCCGCGCACAGGCCGTTGAGCGGCGCGCAGTCGGACTTGATATTGCCCTGCATCATGCCGCTTCGCGCCAGCATGACCGCCGTGCCGTGGTCACCGACGGTTCCGGAGACGATGACCTTGTCGCCCGGACGTATCGCCTTCGGACTGAGTCCCGGATATTTCAGAAAGCCGATGCCCGCGGTGTTGATATATATCTTGTCGCCGCGGCCGCGCTCGACTACCTTCGTATCCCCGGTCACGACCTGCACCCCGGCCTTTTCGCCGGCCTCGCGTATCGCCTTAACGACGCGCTCCAGCTCCGCCGCAGAGAAGCCCTCTTCTATTATAAATGCGCAGCTGAGATATTTCGGTTCGCCGCCGCACATTGCGATGTCGTTCACCGTGCCGCAGACGGATAGCTTTCCGATGCTGCCGCCGGGGAAGAATATCGGGTCGACAACGAAACTGTCGGTCGAAAATACGAGCTTATCCGCGCCCGGTATCACCGCGCCGTCGCCAAGCTCGCTGAGCGCAGGGTTGGCCAGCGCCGGGACTATCATGCTCTCTATGAGGCGCGAGGTCTTTTTGCCGCCGCTGCCATAATCAAGAGTTATTATCTCGTCCATATCATATCTCCCCGCATTCCACGCTAAATGCTCTGATATTTGTATGCCGCGGCGCACGCGCCCTCCGAGGACACCATGCACGGCCCCACCGGATCCTCCGGCGTACAGCGTGCGCCGAACAGCAGACATTCGCGCGGCGCGATCCTGCCGCATATCACGTCGCCGCATCGGCAGGGGCTTGGCCTGCCTTCGCCGTACTCCACGGCGAATTTCTTCTCGGCGTCAAACTCTGCAAGCTCGTCTCGCAGTGCAAGCCCGCTCGCATCAATCGCGCCGAGGCCGCGCCATAGGTCACGGCGCGGGACGAAGCACTCGTTTATTATCTTCTGCGCAAGCGGATTCCCCTCCGGGGCGACTGCACGCTTATATTCATTCTCAATTCTCGGCTCGCCGTCCGCTATCTGCTTTAAAAGCAGGTACACGGCGGTCAAGATATCCTCCGGCTCGAAGCCGCTTATCACCGCGGGCATATGGCAGTCACGCGGCAGGAACTCAAAGCCGCGCTCGCCGATTATCGTCGCCACATGGCCGGGGCAGAGGAAGCCCTGAATGTTAAAGTCCTCCGTCCGCATCAGCGCGCGCAGCGCCGGCTCCACGGTTTTCAGCATCGACCAGACCGAGAAATTCTTCACTCCCGCATCCCGCGCCGTCAGGACTGCGGCGGCAGTGCCGGGCGCGGTCGTCTCAAAGCCGACGCCGAGGAACACGACCTCTTTTTCGGGGTTCCGCTCCGCGATGTCTATCGCGTCGATCGGCGAATACACGATCTCGACCCTTGCACCGAGGGCGCGGCGGCGCTGCAGACTGTCCCCCGGAACGCTGCTGGGAACGCGCAGCATGTCGCCGTAGCTTGCAATAATAATATCCTGCCGCATCGCAAGCTCCAGCACCGCGTCGATGACGGCGGCAGGAGTGACGCACACGGGACATCCGGGGCCTGAGAGCAGGCGGATGTTCCCCGGCAGCATACTGCGTATGCCGGACTTGGCTATCGCCATGGTATGAGTGCCGCAGACCTCCATGATGCGCGTTTCACCCAGCGGGAGCGCGGCCATCTTCTCTATTATCCTGCTCACGGCAGCTTTATCGGAGGGCATTTTCAAGCTCCTCCCATGCGGCGATATCATCCAGCGCCTGACTCTCGGGCAGACGCTCGATAGCAAAGCCGGCGTGGACTATGACATAGTCCCCAAGCTTCGGCTCCGGGATGAAATCGACCCGAATCTTGCGGCTGACCCCCATGGCCTCGGCCACGGCGGTCTTGCCGTTCACCTCGATTATTTTAAGCGGCACTGCCAAGCACATTTCTTATTTCCTTTCAAGCTGATGCTGCGCAACCATGAGCTGGCCGAGGGAGATGCCCTCGTCGTTCGTCGAGACGCGGCTGTGATGATACACGGTAAAGCCCGCCTCGCGCAGCCGCTCCGGCAGCCGCCTCATCAGGTACATATTCTGAAAAGTTCCGCCTGACAGCACAACACTGTCAAGCCCCGTTTCGCTCCTCGCCGCGCCGCACTGGCGGGTAGCCATGTCGATGAGCGTGTTCATAAATCTCGCGGCAATCGCGCCGACGTCATCGCCGCGGTTCATATCCGTGACAATGCCGCGGATCATATCGCGCCAGTCGAATCTCAGCGGAGCACCGTCGAGCGTATAGTTATACACGCCGTCGTCCGCCGAGGCGGCGGCCTCAAGCAGCACCGCGCCCTGTCCCTCGTAGGAGCAGCGGCGTTTTATGCCGAGTATCGCGGCGACGCCGTCAAAGAGTCTCCCCATGCCGGAGGATGGCGGGCAGTTCAGCCCCGCGTCCAGCATCGCGCCGTATATCTCCGCGTTTTCTATCCACGGGAAATCGCCCGCGTCAAAACCTGCGTCTCTCAGCAGCGCAAACGCGACTCTGTCCGTCTCCTTCGTGGCCTTGTCGCCGCCGATGAGCGGTATCTCGCGGATGCTGCCCCGGCGCTCAAAGGCAGAGCAATCCCCCGTCAGGCACTCCGCGCCCCACGTCGTTCCGTCCGTCCCGTAGCCCGTGCCGTCCCAGATAAGGCCGATGACCGGGTGGTCTATATTGTTGTCCGCCATGCACGCGGCCATATGCGCGTGATGGTGCTGCACTCGCACGACGGGCACATTATCCGCCGCTCCGCGCTCGGCAGCGTATGCCGTGGACATATAGTCCGGATGCATATCGCAGGCGAGGGCGCGCGGCACTATATCGAACAGCCTTTCAAAATGCCGTATCTGCTGTTCGTAATTTTCAAACGTTTCAAGATTTTTCAGGTCACCTATATGCTGGCTCTGAAAAACATAGTCCTCCTTCGACAGGCAGAAGCTCGCCTTCTGCTCCGCCCCGCAGGCGAGGATGCGGCTTCGGCTGTCGGCCACCTTCACCGGGAAGGGAACGTATCCGCGCGAGCGGCGCGCGGGGTACTCTTTACCGTCGAGCACCCAGCACAGCGAATCATCACAGCGGGTCTGTATTTCGCGGTCGTGCAGCAGGAAGCCGTCTGCGATGCCGTGCAGCTTTTCGACCGCCTCGGCGTTTTTATACATGATTGGCGTGTCCGAGAGATTCGCGCTCGTCATAATGAGCATGTCGATATCGTCCCCGAACAGCAGGTAGTGCAGCGGCGTATACGGCAGCATCACGCCAACGTAATTGTTCTCGCTGATATGCTCCATGCCCGGCTCGCGCTTCTCAAGCAGAACTATCGGGCGGCGGAAGCCGTTGAGTATCTTCTCCTCGTCGGGCGAGACGCGGCATATTTTCTTTGCCGTCTCCACGTCGCGGCACATTATTGCAAAAGGCTTCTCGTCGCGCTGCTTGCGGCGGCGCAGCGTCATGGCAACCTCAGGCTCCGCACAGGAGCAGGCCAGATGCATTCCGCCAAGTCCCTTGACCGCGATTATTTTTCCGTTTTTCACATATTCGCGCGCAAGCTCTATCGCGTCGCCCTCAAGCCGGTTCCCCTCCGCGTCGAGGAAAAACACCTGCGGCCCGCAGACGGGACAGCAGTCGGGCTGGGCGTGATAGCGTCTGTCCTCGATGTCGTGGTATTCCCGGTCACAGTCCGGGCACATCGGGAACTCGCTCATCGAGGTCTTGCAGCGATCATACGGTACATCTTTTATTATAGTAAAGCGTGGACCGCAATTAGTACAATTTATAAACGGGTAGCGGTATCTCCGGTCGTTCCTGTCGCGCAGTTCGCGCAGGCAGTCGTCACAGATGCAGATATCCGGCGATATCAGTGTATTCCGGAACTCTTCCGTTTTGCTCTTGAGAATGCGAAAATCGGGATAATTCTTCAGCTCCGCCGTGAACTCCGCCTCGACGCTCTCTATCACCGCCAGCTTCGGCGCGCGCAGAGGCAGAGCCTCGGTGAAGCGTTCCAGCGTCTCGCGCTCACCCTCCAGCTCCAGCTCCACTCCGGAAGAAGTATTCTTGATAAAGCCGCGCAGGCCGTATTCCTGCACAAGCTTATGGATGAACGGGCGGAAACCGACCCCCTGCACAATGCCGTGAACGGCGATCTTCTCTCTTTCCAAAAGCAACGCTACTCCATTCGATTTTAGATCGTTAAATATCAAGCAATATTGTAATGCATATTTTAAATTTTGGCAAGTATTTCTTGTGCACTTTCACAAATGTTTGCTTTTTTTATATCAATTTAAGGTATGAGGACAGATATTTTGTCCATATTGAACAGTTTAAGCAAAGTATATATCCTTAACGGCTCTTTATCAAGAAAAGTAATTTTTTTCACACACTAAATCATACATATTTATAATATTGTATGATTTTTGGATATAAAAACAGCCTTCGCCGCGGCGAAGGCTGTTAAAAAGTATCAGATTTTATTTCGCCGCGGCCTTTGCCTTGTTGCCTACTGCGGCAACGATCCAGAAGAGGACGAGCAGAACGCCGGAGATTATGTACATCGTGTTCGGGTTTGCCTTGTTGAAGAAGGACTGGAGCTGACCTGCGAGAACGAAGGCCATGACGATGGGCACGACGAACATAATGCATACTTTATAGAATACGTCGAAGAACTTGGAGTTCTCACCGCTGTGTATCTCATCGAGCACATAATTGGGCTTGAGCTCCCAGCCTATCATCAGAGACATGAGCATTGCGCCGAGAGGCATTGCAATACCCTCAGACCAGCAGTCCATGAAGTCGAGGAAGCAGTCGTTCCATGCCTGATCGCCCCAGAACTTGAACACGCCCGATTTGCCCAGACCGTCAACCGCGACGAGAACAGCCTCAATGAGGATAAGAGCGGAGACCCAAAGGGTAACCCTGGTGCGCTCCGGAGACTTGCCAGCTTCTATGCGCTTGTCGATGAAGTGGGTAGCCATAACCTCCATCAGGGAGATTGCGGAGGAGATGGCGGCGAGGATAACGAGCAGATAGAAGATGATGCCGAACAGAGGACCGGTGGGACCCATGTTGTAGAAAACGTCCTGCAGGGTGACGAACAGGAGACCGGGGCCGCTGAGGGTTATCTCGGCATAGGGAGTGCCGTTTGCGATACCGTTTGCAACGGCTGCGGGGATGACCGCAAGACCAGCCATAATAGCAACGAGGGTATCGGCAAAGACGATGACGCCGGCATTTTTGACTATGTTATCCTTCTTTTCAAGATAAGAGCCGTAGGTGACCATTGCGCCCATTGCAAGCGACAGGGAGAAGAACATCTGACCGCCTGCGGTACCGAGAATTTCGATAAAGCCGGGGTTCTTTTCGATAAATCCCGCCTGAACCGCGTAGCCGGGGACGAACATGAACTTGAGACCTTCCGCCGAGCCGGGGAGGGAGAGTGCGCGCGCGATAACGATAACGAGCATGACAAACAGTGCGGGCATACCGACTTTATTGAACTTTTCAATACCGCTCGAGATACCGCCCTTGACTATGACCATGCAGATGCCGAGGAAGAGCGCCGTGAATATTGCAGCGCCGAAGGGAGCCTTGAGCATCGCGGTGAATACTGCGCCGCCGCCCGCGGTGCCGCCGAGACTGTTGCTGAGGTCAAAGCTGAGCTCCGCCATGTTAAGCGCCGTGTACTGGATGCAGTAGCCGCCGAGCACGGAATAAAAGCTCATAATAAGGAAGGGGGCGATGACGCCCAGCCAGCCGAGCCATGCAAACTTCTTGGTTGCCGCCTGATACGCCGCTATAACGCCTTTGCCGGTTTTACGACCGAGGGCAAGCTCGCTGCACATGATTATCATGCCAACGAAAACTGCGAGGGCAAGGTAAATGAGCAGGAACGCAAAGCCGCCGCTCTTACCCATCTTGTAGGGAAATCCCCAGATGTTGCCGAGGCCCACTGCGGAGCCTACTGCCGCCATGATGAAGCCAAATGTGCTTCCCCATGATCCACGATCATTCTCCATAATGAATCTCCTTTTCTCACATCAAATTGTTAAAGTATATGCGATTATAACATTTCACTTGCAATTCGCCAAGTTCTGAATTATTATATATGTAATTAGTTTTTGTCATGGATTAATTTTAATATGGGAAAGCGAAATATTTAACTATGGATAGTAAAAAGATTTATGCACTTTTAGCAGCAATTGACTGCGGCAGCCTCACCGCCGCGGCGGAAAAACTTGGCTACACGCAGTCTGGGCTGACGCATATGATGAACTCGCTTGAGAACGAACTGGGGCTGAATCTGCTTGTCCGCAGTAAGAGCGGCGTGCATCTCTCGCCCGCCGGGCAGGAGCTGCTGCCCGCCATGCGCGCTTTCAGCGAGGCGGCAGACGGGCTTGAGCAGGCGGCGGACAAGCTGCGGCAGCACAGCTTCACGACACTGCGCCTCGGCGCGTACACGAGCGTCACGCGGCAGTGGCTCCCTGCCATTCTCGCCGCCTACCGCGACATCTGTCCGGACACCGAGGTCTCCATCTCGATGGGCGACAGCGTCGGCACCTACGAAGCCGTCCGCAACGACGAGCTTGACTGCGCGGTAGTGAGCTATCAGCCGCATCTGTGTCAGGGGCTGAGCTGGACGCACCTGCGCGACGACGAGCTTGTCGCAATCCTGCCCGCCGACTGCGGCGGGGACAACGGCAGCTACCGGGTCGAGAACTTCACCGGCCAGCACTTCCTCATGCCAAGCTCCGGCTTCGACCTTGACATCCTGCCCGCGCTCAGCGTCCACGGCAGGAAGGCAGCGCCCGTCATCCGCAACACGTATATGGACGACCCCTCGATCGTCTCGATGGTAGAACACAAGCTCGGCGTTTCGATTCTCTCCAATCTCGTCATGCAGAGCATCGACGGCGACGTGAACATTCTCCCGCTCGACCCGCCGGCCTACCGCAAACTCGGCATCATCACAACGCCGCATCACCTGAACGGAAAAAATGTGCGCCGCTTCATCCGCTGCGCGCAGGATACTCTCGCCAAGCTCTACAACGAGTGATAACGAAACCGCGCCTCCGATCTTTTGATCGGAGGCGCGGTTTTTACATATCAATGAGATCGAGCCGCCGCTCACAGCCTTGCTATATCGCCGAGCAGCGCATCGACTTCAGCCTGGCTCGTTGCCCAGCTCGTGCAGAAGCGCACGACTGTGCCCTTCTGCGTTGTGCCTTCCTCTTCAAAGTAATAGCCCTGAGCCAGCATTTTCTTTTGCTGCTCGGTCAGAATGACAAACTGCTGATTGGTCGGTGAATCCAGATAGAAACGGCAGCCTTTTTCTGCCAGTCCTTTCTTTAAATAATCTGCCATTGCTATCGCATGTCTGCTGATTTCAAAGTACAGGTTATCTGTGAACAGTGTGTCAAACTGGATTCCGAGCAATCTGCCTTTTGCAAGCAGTGCTCCCCGCTGTTTGATCAGCGTCAGGAAATGTTTCGGTGTTCTGTTGCCCGAAAATACGACGGCTTCTCCACACAGTGCTCCGACTTTTGTCCCGCCGATATAGAACACATCCGTCAGTTCGGCAAAATCACGCAGCGTCAGATCATTGTTCTCCGCCCCGAGACCGTAGCCCATGCGCGCCCCGTCCACAAAAAGATACATGCCGTATTTTCTGCAGACGCTGCTGATATCGCTGAGCTCACGCTTCGAATACAGTGTTCCCTTTTCGGTCGGGAATGACAGGTACACCATCTTCGGCTCCGTCAGATACTCCGGAGCACCGCCGCCGTAATATTCCGCTGCACACTCGTCGATCTGCCGCGCGGTTATCTTGCCGTCGGTGTTCGGAAGCACCAGTATTTTGTGCCCCGCGCCCTCGATGGACGCCGCCTCATGGCAATTTATATGTCCGGTATCGGCCGCAATAACGCTCTGGATCTGGGAGAGTGCCGCCGAGATCACAACTATATTCGCCTGCGTTGCGCCGGGGATAAATTTTATCAGCGCATCGTCTCTGGAGATCAGCTTTTTTATGTCGTCCTCGGCTCTGGCGCACCACTCGTCTTCGCCATAGCCCGCGTAGCTGGCCGTGTTGGTCGCAGCCAGCCCGTTCAGTATCGACTCGAACGCGCCATGGTTGTAATCATTATTGAATCTAATCATTTTCAGAAACTCCGTATTTTATTTATGCTTATTCCACGGATTTCAGCGACTCGGCCATATTCACGCGGTCGAGCTTCGGCCGCATGGAGAAGTTCGCCGCCAGCGCGAACACGACCGTCACCGCGAACGCGAGCGCATAGCTCAGCGCGCTTATGCGCACGTCGTAATGCATGTAATCCACTTGGATTATCGCCATCATGAAGCGGTGGAACAGCTTGCCGAGGAACAGCCCCGCCGCGCCGCCGAGGACGGACAGCATCAGATTCTCGCGCAGGACGTACGACGCCGTCTCCAGCGGATAGAAGCCGAGAACCTTTATCGTTGCGATCTCGCGCACACGCTCCATGATGTTTATGTTCGTGAGGTTATACAGCGTTATGAACGCCAGCGCCGCCGAGCAGCCGACTATCAGCGCTACAACGATGTCGAGACTGGCCATCGAATCGGCCATCATATCCCGCTCCTGCTGCACAACGGATACGTAGCTCACGCCCGTCTGCGAGCGCAGATACGCCGCAAGGCTTTCGCCCCCGTCTTCAGCGCCGATCTGCAGGAATGCCGCGTTGTTCTCCGGCGAGCCTACGGTCTCCGGCGCGACGTAGACGTAGTGGTTCAGATAATTTTTGCATATGCCGCTGACCGTGACGCGCACATTTTGCTTATCCAGCTCAAGCGTCAGCGTGTCGCCGGTTTTTATCTTGAGCTGTTCGGCAAGCCCCTCGCTTATTATGGCCTCTCCGGCCTTCGGGAAGGCCAGTGCCTTGCCGTCATAGTGCAGGTCTATCACGCCCTTCATCGCGCTCTCATCCATTGCGACGAGCTGGGCTTCATGGCTGCCGCCGTCGGTTCTGACCGTGGCCTCCTCCTGATAGCTCAGGGAATAATTCTCCGTCCGGCTGCCGAGCAGGGACTGCAGCTCCTCGCTTTGGATGCGCGCCGGGTCATAGTTTACGACGACGTCGTACAGCATTACCTCGCCATATTGGAAGTCGAGTACGTCGCCGATCGAGTCCTTTATGCCGAAGCCGGTGACAAGCAGCGCCGTGCAGCCGCCGATACCGATGAGCATCATCAGCACTCTCTGCCGGTAGCGGAACGCGTTGCGAAGCGTCACTTTGCTCAGGAAGGACAGCTTGCTCCACAGCGGCTTGATATGCTCAAGCAGGATGCGGCGTCCGCCGTCGGGCGCTTTCGGTCGGATAAGCTCCGCGGGCTTCCCGGCAAGCTCCCGCCGGCAGGCGAGCCACGTGACAAATATTATGCCGATCACCGCGACGCCGAGACAACCGAGCCACATAGCCGCGCTGAAATAGAATCTGAGCTGCGTGTAGCTGTAAATTATCTCGTACGCTACCCAGACGATATACGGTATCGCGGTCACGCCCAGCGCGAAGCCGAGCACACAGCCGATAAACGCCGCGCTGCCCGAATACCACAGGTATTTGCGTATTATCGCGCCGGAAGAATAGCCCATCGCCTTGAGCGTGCCTATCTGGGTGCGCTCTTCGTTTATCATGCGGGTCATGGTCGTGGTGCAGACCAGCGCCGCGATGAGCGCAAAGAACACAGGGAACGCGTCCCCGACCGCGCTTACGATTGTTACGTCGTTTTCAAAGGTCGCACAGCCGGAATTCTCGTCGCGCGTGAGGACATACAGGTTGAGCTTCAGCTGCTCATCCGCGTCGGCCTTCGCCTGATCCAGCTCCGCCTGTGCGTCGATGAGCTTCTGCCGCCCCGCCGCAAGCTGATCCAGTGCGCTGCTGCGCGCGGCCTCAAGCGTCTTTCGGTTTTCCGCAACCTCGGCGGCGGCGCTGTCAAGCTCCGCCCGTCCCGCCGCTATCTGCTCGCGGTTGGCCTCTGCCTGCTGTTCGGCGTCGTTCAGCTCCGCCTCCGCGGCGTCAAGCTGGGCGCGCGCGGAATCTATCTGCTGCTGTCCCGCGTCAAGCTCGGCCTTTGCCGAAGCGATCTCCGCCTTTGCCGCGGCAAGCTGGGCTTCGCCGTCGGCCAGCTGTGCCTCCTGATCGGCAAACTGCGCGGCGGCGTTATCGAGGTTCTGCTGTGCCTGCGTGAGTTCGGACTGCAAACGCTCCAGCCGCGACTGGAGCACCGACAGCGTCAGCTCCCAGCCGAAATGCGACCGGTCGAGCGCGTCTATCGCCGCCTGAGTCGTGCTTATCTCGCTCTGGAGCCGGTTGACGACCGCCTTATACGGCGCAAGCGTAAGCTCCTTCGCGGTCTCAAGCTTGCGGCGCGCCGACGCCAGCTCCGCCTCCTGCTGTGCGATCTGCGCCTCGGCGGGTGCAAGCTCCGCGCGCCCCGCGTCTATCTCCTGCTGCTTTTCGTCCAGCAGGGCGCGGTTCTGCTCTATCTCCTGCCGCGCGGCAGGAATACTCGCCAGTCCGTCCTCAAGCTGCTTTTCCGCATCGTCGAGCGCGGCGCGGTTCTGCTCTATCTCACTCTCCGCCGCCTCGATCTGCGCAAGGCCGTCGTTTATCTGGCTGAGCGCCGACGATTCGTTGGCGTAATACTCGTCCCAACCGTCGTTTATCTCAAGCTGTGCGTCGGCAAGCTTTGCGTCGGTCTCGGCGCGGAGCGTCTCATACCGGCGCGCGCCGCATCGGTTCAGAAGCTGCTGTATGCGCGGCTTCAGTTTATCCCGCGCGGTGTCGTACTCGCTTGAAAACAGTGCGCCGTCAAAATTGCAGTAGAGCAGTATTTCATGGTACACCTCGCTGTTGAACGCGGCGGCGGGCAGAATGATGAAGCCCTTGAGACTGCCGGAGCCGAGAGAGGTGCTGCCGCGGTCGTTGCTTATGTAGCGCGGCGATTTTGCGATGCCGACTATCTTATAACTGCGGGAGGTGAACATGTCGAGCGTGTCGGCGTCGTTATCCTCCGAAAGCTGCACGGTTTTCCCGATGTCCTTCTCGGAGAACGCGCCCGCGTCGGCAAGACATTCGCCGTCAGTCTCCGGCATACGCCCCGCAACCAGCAGCGGCACTGCGACGTTTTCCGTCACCGACATGAACCGGTACGGCTCCTCGGTTTTTCCGACCGCCGCCATCGCGTCGACGCCGTACGCCCCTTCGGCATACTTCACGCCGTCAAGCTGTGCGAAGGCCGCGCGGTCACTCTCCGTCAGGCCAAGGCTCGACATGAGCTGGAAGTCGAACATGCGGTTATCGCGCATATATTCGTCCACCGTGCTCTGCATGGCGGGCTGAGAGCTTTTCAGCCCCGCGAAGATGCCCACGCCCAGCGCCACGATCGCAAGTATCGCAAGGTAGCGCCCCAGCGAGGATCTTATACTGCGGAGCAGCATTTTCAAACCGTACTTATCCATCTTACCACTCAATATCCTCAACCGGGACTACCCGCTCGTTCTTCTCGACCGACTGCACCGTGCCGCTCTTGATATGCACGACCCGATCTGCCATCGCGCACAACGCTTTGTTGTGCGTTATGATGACCACGGTCATGCCGCTGCTGCGGCAGGTGTCCTGAAGGAGCTTCAATATCGCCTTGCCGGTCTGGTAATCCAGCGCGCCGGTGGGTTCGTCGCACAGCAGGATTTTTGGATTTTTGGCCAGCGCACGGGCAATCGATACCCGCTGCTGCTCCCCGCCTGATAACTGCGCAGGGAAGTTATTCATACGCCCCTCAAGCCCCACGCTTTTAAGCGCCGCGGCAGCGTCAAGCGGCTCGCGGCATATTTCGGACGCTAATTCCACATTTTCAAGCGCCGTAAGGTTCTGCACCAAATTATAAAACTGGAAAACAAATCCTACATCATAACGGCGGTATTCGGTAAGGCGGCGGGTACTGTATTCGCTTACCCTTTCGCCGTCCAAAATTATATCGCCGCTGTCGCACCTGTCCATGCCGCCGAGCATATTAAGCACGGTGGTCTTTCCCGCTCCGCTCGGACCCACAATTACCACAAGCTCCCCCTTTTCGGCGGTGAAGCTGATTCCGTCCGACGCGCGGGTGATATTTTCCCCGTTTTTATAAAATTTGCAAACATTATCAAAGCATATATAGCTCATGCTTATACGCCCCTTCCTTTTTGTTCCAACACGATTTTAACATATATCGGCGCCGATTTTGAGTACAGATTATGAATTTTTTGTATTCCGTAAAAAATACTTGATTTTATCGAATCCATATTGTATAATAGCATATGTCACATTTGCCGGTGTGATGGAATTGGCAGACGTAGTGGACTCAAAATCCACCGTTGGCAACAACGTGCGAGTTCGAGTCTCGCCTCGGGCACCATTCATGCAAGCGAGCGTTCAAGGGGGTCAAGGCCTCTTTTTCGTGTACGTAATGTGATAACGCGCTGTACGTGTTATTATTCGCAAGGCGTTGTTCCCGCAATGCCCTAAAGAGGAACCTGAGGGTTCCCACCTTTTGGCGCCAATGAGCAGCTGACTGGTCATACAACTTAGATTCCCTTCCTCAAATCGAGGATGTCTATGTGTACGACCTGGTTGCTGAGAAGCGCCGGGTCATTTTTTTATGAATGGAGGTAGGGAAAATAGCTAAGTCTGATGACACCCGCATCAACGACGAGATCACTGCATCTTCGTGTCGTTTGATTGGCGTCGATGGCTCTCAGCTCGGCCTGTTCGCCATCCGCGATGCCCAGCGCGTCGCCGACGATCAGGGTCTCGACCTGGTCGAGATCGCTCCCAACGCGGAGCCGCCGGTCTGCAAGGTCATGGACTACGGTAAGTTCAAGTACCAGCAGGCCATGAAGGCCAAGGCTGCTCGTAAGAACCAGTCCAAGGTCGAGGTCAAGGAAATGAAGTTCCGACCCAAGATCGACGTTGGCGACTACGAGACCAAGAAGGGCCACGTTCTGCGTTTCCTCAAGAAGGGCGCACGCGTTAAGATCACCATCATGTTCCGCGGCCGTGAGATGGCACATACCAGCCTGGGTCTGGATGTCCACAAGCGT
>ERZ773116.2429-NODE-2429-length-14957-cov-8.761039_pt1 | contig 14957 bp, 14 predicted proteins | sample MGYA00580563_ERZ773116 | MGnify/ENA primary metagenome ERZ773116 (study PRJEB29015, sample SAMEA2737864) | human gut metagenome | biome: human gut; feature: human-associated habitat; material: faeces | place: China | collected 2012 ... | reverse complement strand
GGCGGGAGCCCCGCCGATGACCCGGGCGACGCCACCCTGTTTGGCCGGAGCAAGAAGCCGGTAGCCCCCTACGACAGCTGGCAGGAAGTAACGCTCCCCGCCTCGACGCCGCCCGCGTGGGCCTGCGCCGACCCGCTGAGCCTCGCGTTCTTTACCCGGATGCTCTACTCCTGCCTCGTGGACGCCGACTTCATCGACACCGAGACCTTCATGGACGGCAAGGCCGCACCCCGGGGCAGCGGCACGGACATCGCCGCACTGCGGGACATCGTTTCCGCACAGGCGCAGCGTTATCTCAGGGCCGAATCGCCCTCGCCCGTCAGCGTCCAGCGCAACACCGTCCTCCGCGCCTGCCTCGAGAAAGGCGCGCACGGCCCACAGGGGCTCTACACCCTCACCGTACCCACCGGCGGCGGCAAGACCTTTGCCTCCCTCGCCTTTGCGCTGGAGCACGCCGCCGCCCAGAAGATGAAGCGGGTCATCTACGTCATTCCTTATATGTCCATCATCGATCAGACCGCCGCCGTCTTCTCGGGCCTGCTGGGCGCAGAAAATGTTCTGGCCGACTTCTCCAACGCCGAGTATAAGACTGTTGAGCAGGACGACCTGACCCCCGCCCAGTACCGCCAGATGCTGGCCAGTGAAAACTGGGACGCCCCCGTCGTGGTGACGACGGCGGTGCAGTTCTTCGAGTCGCTCTACGCCAATCGCAGCAGCCGCTGCCGCAAGCTCCACAACATCGCCGACAGCGTCATCATCTTCGACGAGGCGCAGACCCTCCCGGGCGACTACCTTGCCCCCTGCGTCAGTGCCATCGCCCAGCTCATCCAGCATTACCACTCCACGGCCGTCCTCTGCACGGCCACCCAGCCTGCCCTTGAGCCGCTGTTCCGGCGCTTTGCGCCTGAGCTCCACCCGCAGGAGATCACGCCCGACGCGGCCCGCCTCTACGAAGTGCTCCGGCGCACCACACTGCAAGACCTCGGCACCCTGCCGCAGGAGGAGTTCGCCTCCCGGCTGGCAAATCACCCGCAGGTGCTCTGCGTGGTCAACCGCCGCAAGACGGCCCAGCAACTCTATGAGTCCCTGCCCGCCGAGGGCAGCTACTGCCTGACCACCCTGCTCTGCGCCGCCGACCGCCGCCGTCAGCTGGACGACATCCGCCAGCGGCTGAAAGAGGGTCTGCCCTGCCGGGTGGTGTCCACCTCTCTCATCGAGGCGGGCGTGGACGTGGATTTTCCCGTCGCTTACCGCGAGCAGTGCGGTCTTGACTCGCTCTTACAGACTGCCGGGCGCTGCAACCGCGAGGGGCGGCGGGGCGCAGAGGAAAGCATCGTCTACCGGTTCCGGCTGGACGAGTGTTCCACGCCCCAGATGCTCAGGCAGAACGTCAGCGCGCTGGACTACACCGCCCGGCATCAGGACACACTGGACACGCCCCGGGCCATTCAGCTCTACTTCAACGAGCTTTCCGACCTGCGCGGCCCCGACGCCGTGGACAAGCACGGCATTCTGGATGCCTTTCTCCGGGGCATCCGGGGCGGCCAGTTCCCCTTTGCACAGGTGGCGGAGGAATTCCGCCTCATCGAGAACGCTGCCCGCACGGTCTATCTGCCCGTCGGCGAGGGCGCAGCCCTCTGTGAGCAGCTGCGCAGCGGTCATGTTACCCGGACGCTGCTGCGGAATCTGGGCGTTTACAGCGTCTCCTGCTATAAGGACCAGTTCGACAAGCTTGACGCCGCCGGGGCGCTGGAACTGCGGCCCGATGGTTCCGCCATCCTCACCGACACCAGCTGCTACAGTGAAAAGACCGGCCTTGCCATGGATGTGGAGACCGGCATCGGCCTTTACTTCTAAAAGAAAGAGGTGGTTTCAATGACCGATATTCATCTTAGACCGAAAGTTCAACTTCACCCGGAAAGGAGGCGATGCTGATGTCCATGCTCATTGAAGTATGGGGCGACTATGCCTGTTTCACTCGTCCGGAAATGAAGACCGAGCGTGTGAGCTACGACATGATCACTCCATCCGCTGCGCGGGGCCTTGTGGAAGCCATCTACTGGCACCCCGGGCTGCGTTATACGGTTGACCGCATCTATCTGCTCAAGCCCTTCGGCCTTGACCCCGAGGATGAAGCGTCCACCGAGGAATACACCCAGCGGCCCATCCGGTTCACCAACATCCGGCGCAACGAGGTCAAGTCCACCCTGCTGTCCTCCGCCGCCCTCAGTGCGGCCAAAGGCTGCACGCCGCCGGTGCTCTACATCTCGGAGGACATCCAGCAGCGGGCCGCGATGGTCCTGCAGGACGTCCACTACGTCATCGAGTGCCACTTCGATTTGACGGACAAGGCCGCCCCCAGCGATAATCCCGGCAAGTTCCAGGACATCCTGCGCCGACGCCTGCGCAAAGGTCAGTGCTATCACCAGCCCTGTTTCGGGTGCCGGGAGTTCCCGGCCAACTTCCGGGAGTGGCCGGGCGGCAGCATTCCGGCGCTGAAGGTCACGCAGGACCTCGGCTTCATGCTCCACAGCCTCGATTACTCTGATTCGGCCAACATCCGCAGCCAGTTCTTCCGCGCAAAGCTGGTGGACGGCGTGATGGAATGCCGGGACGTGGAGGTGTTTACATGATACTCCAAGCACTCACCGCCTATTATGAACAGCTTTTGAAGCAGGGCAAGGTGGAGGCCCCCGGCTGGGACAGTAAGTTCAAAGTCAGCTATGAACTGCGCCTCGGCCCCGACGGTCAGCTCCTCGCCCTCAACGACCTGCGGCAGGAAGTCCCCAAGGGCAAAAAGACCGTCATCGCCCCCCGTGATCTCCCTGTCCCCCACCGGGTCAAGCGTGCCTCCGGCGTCGCCGCGAATTTTTTGTGCGACAATACGTCCTATCTGCTGGGCGCAGACGAAAAGGGCAAGCCCGAGCGTTCCCGCCAGTGCTTCGAAGCCTGTGCCGCCCTTCACCACAAGGTTCTCGACGGCGTGGACTCCCCTGCCGCCAAAGCCATCCTCGCCTTTTTTGACAGCTGGGAGCCAGATACAGCCCCCACCCACCCGCTGCTGGCAGAGCAGTGGGCTGACCTGAACAACAACGCGAACCTTGTGTTCGGCTACGAATCCCCCGACGGCGCCCACTGGCTGGCCACCACAGATGACGCCATCCGGACCGCATGGCAGTCCGCCTTTGACACCTCCGACGCAGACGCCGAGACGGCCCGCTGCCTCATCACCGGCAAAGAAGCCGGCATCGCCCGCATCCACCCCGCCATCAAGGGTGTGATGGGCGCACAGGCCGCCGGTGCGGCACTGGTCTCCTTCAACGCGCCCGCTTTCTGCTCCTATGGCCATGAGCAGGGTGCCAACGCCCCTGTCAGCGAGTACGCGGCCTTCGCCTACACCACGGCCCTCAATCTGCTGCTGGCTGACCGGAACTGCTGCCAGCGCATCGGCGACACCACCATCGTCTGCTGGGCCGAAAACGCCGCTCCCGCCTACTCAAACGCCATGCTGATGTTTTTCTGCGGCGGTGCCGAGGCGCGCGGCGTCTCGGAAAGCGACCTTGCCGCCGCACTGAAAGCCCTTTCTCAAGGACGCCCCGTTTCCTTCCTCGATGACAAGCTGGACCCGAACCAGAACTTCTATGTGCTGGGCATCTCGCCCAACGCGGCCCGGCTCTCCGTCCGGTTCTTCCTGCACAGCAGTTTCGGACAGTTTGCCAAAAATCTGCAGGACCACGCCGACCGGCTCAGCATCACCCGCCCCGCCTTCGACAAGTGGGAAAACCTGTCGGTCTGGGCGCTGGCGCAGGAGACGGTCAACCAGAAATCCCGGGACAAAACTCCATCGCCCCAGCTGGTGGGCGACCTGCTCCGGGCCATCCTCACCGGCGGGCCGTACCCCGCCACTCTGCTCAACGGCGTGACCCTCCGCATCCGGGCCGAACGGGAAGTCACCCGGGGCCGCGCCGCCATCCTGAAAGCCTACTATCTCCGCAACTACCCCACCGAGCTCAACAAGGAGGTATTTACCGTGAGCCTGAACGAAAGCAGCAATGTCCCCTATGTTCTGGGGCGTCTCTTCTCTGTGCTGGAGACGATCCAGAGCGTCGCCAATCCCGGCATCAACGCCACCATCAAAGACCGGTACTTCAACTCGGCCTGTGCCACCCCGGCAACGGCCTTCCCTACGCTGGTCAAGCTGGCTCAGAAGCATCTGCAGAAGATGAGCACCCCCAACGAGGTGCATTTCAGCAAACAGCTCACCGAGCTGATGGCCCAGCTGCCCGAGACAGGCTTCCCGGCGCGGCTCAGCCTGCCGGAGCAGGGTGCCTTTGAGATCGGCTACTACCACCAGACCCAGAAACGCTACGCCAAAAAGAATGAGGAGGAATAAACCATGTCTGAGCCCATCAAGAACCGCTATGATTTCGTTATCCTGTTCGACGTCGAGAACGGCAACCCCAACGGCGACCCCGATGCAGGCAATATGCCCCGTATCGACCCCGAGACGGGCTACGGTCTGGTGACCGACGTCTGCCTCAAGCGGAAGATCCGCAACTATGTCGAGACCCTGAAAGAGGACGAAAAAGGCTATCGTATCTACATCAAGGACGGCGTTCCCCTCAACCGCAGCGATGCCGAGGCCATCAAAACTCTGGGCATCGACCCCGACCTGAAAGCTGCCAAAAAGGCCGACCCCGACATCGATGCCAAGCTGCGGGACTATATGTGTGAGAACTACTTCGACATCCGCACCTTCGGTGCTGTCATGACCACCTTCGTCAAGGGTGCGCTGAACTGCGGTCAGGTGCGCGGCCCCGTCCAGCTGAGCTTTGCCCGCTCGGTAGACCCCATCGTCCCGCAGGAAGTCACCATCACCCGCGTGGCCATCACTACCGAGGCCGATGCCGAGAAGAAGGGTACTGAGATGGGCCGCAAGCACATCGTGCCTTACGCCCTCTACCGCGCCGAGGGCTATGTTTCGGCCAACCTCGCCCGGAAGACCACCGGCTTCTCCGAGGATGATTTGAAACTTCTGTGGACTGCCATTCTGAACATGTTCGAGAACGACCACAGCGCTGCCCGGGGCAAGATGGCCGTGCGGGAGCTCATCGTGTTCAAGCACGATTCTGAGCTGGGCAATGCCCCGGCCTATAAGCTCTTCGACTCCGTCGCCGTCCAGCGCAAGCCCGATGTGGACGCCGCCCGCAGCTACCGCGACTACACCGTCACGGTGGCAGACACTCTGCCGGAAGGAGTCACCTGCGAGAGGCTGTCCTGATGGGCGGCGCAGACGACTGGCTGCCCCTGTCGGGCATCCAGCACTTCTGCTTCTGCCGCCGCCAGTGGGCGCTCATCCATCTGGAACAGCAGTGGGCGGAGAACCGCCGCACCGTCGAAGGCCAGCTCGACCACGCCCGCTGCCATGACACAAACCAGACCGAACGGCGCGGCGGCCTGCTCATCACCCGAGGGATGCAGGTGGTCAGCCGTCGGCTTGGCCTGAGCGGAAACTGCGATGTCGTCGAGTTCCGGGCCGACCCGGAGGGCATCCCCCTGCAAAGCACGGAAGGGCTTTGGAAGCCCATGCCTGTCGAGTACAAGCATGGCCGCGCCAAGGCCAGCGACGCTGATCGGCTGCAGCTCTGCGCACAGGCCATGGCGCTGGAAGAGATGCTGGTGTGCAGCATCCCGGAGGGTGCGCTCTTCTACGAAGAGACGCGGCGGCGGGAGGTCGTGCCGCTGACCGAAGAACTGCGCCAGGCCACCCAGAAGATGGCCGATGAGATGCACGCCTATTTTGCCCGGGGCTATACCCCCAAGTCAAAGCCCGGCACTCACTGCAACGCCTGCTCCCTCAAAGAGCTCTGCCTCCCCGTGCTGTATCAGCGTGCCGACCCGAAAGCCTATCTCCGCGCCCATCTGGACGAGATGCAGGAGGCCGCGCCATGAGAAAGTTTTTGAACACGCTCTACGTCCTCAACAAGGACGCCTACCTTTCCCTCGAGGGGGAGAACATCGTCCTGCTCTGCAACAAGGCTGAAATTGGCCGGGTCCCGCTCCACACGCTGGAAGGCATCGTCTGCTTCAGCTATCCCGGCGCAAGCCCTGCCTTGATGGGTAAATGCGCCAGCCTCGGGGTCGATTTGAGCTTTTTCAGCCCGCAGGGCCGCTTTCTGGCCCGGGCCGTAGGCGAAGAGCGGGGCAACGTCCTGCTGCGGCAGACCCAGTACCGCATCGCAGACAGCGAGGCAGAGAGCTGTCTCTATGCGCGCAATTTCATCCTGGGCAAAGTCTATAACGCCCGCTGGGTGCTGGAACGGGCCACCCGCGACCACCCCCAGCGGGTGCCGGTGGAACAGCTCAAGCGCACCAGCGCCCAGCTGGCGGCGGCGCTGCCCCTCATCGAGCAGTGTGACGACCTCGACCAGCTTCGCGGTCTGGAGGGCGAGGCGGCACAGCGGTATTTCGACTGCTTTGATTCACTCATCCTGCAGCAGCACGATGATTTTGCCTTCACCGGTCGGAGCCGCCGCCCGCCGCTGGACAATACCAATGCCCTGCTCTCTTTCGCTTATTCGCTTCTGGCCTCCGACTGCACGGCGGCTCTTCAGAGTGTGGGCCTCGACCCCTACGTCGGCTTTCTCCACCGCGCCCGGCCCGGGCGCAGGAGCCTCGCCCTCGACCTCATGGAAGAGCTGCGTGCAGTTTATGCCGACCGCTTCGTGCTCTCCTGCATCAACCAGAAAATCATGACGCCGAAGCATTTCCAGAAGCAGGAGAACGGGGCCGTCCTTCTCACCGATGAGGGCCGCCGCGCCTTTCTGGGCGGGTGGCAGACCCGCAAGCAGGAGACTATCACCCACCCGTTCCTGAACGAAAAGCTTCCGTGGGGCCTCGTGCCTTATGTGCAGGCTCTGCTTCTGGCCCGCACCCTGCGGGGCGATATGGAGCTTTACCCGCCATTTTTCTGGAAGTGAGGGATGTGTATGCTGGTCCTTATCACCTACGACGTCAATACCGAAACTCCTGCCGGGCGCAAACGTCTGCGCAAAGTCGCCAAGCGCTGTGTGGACCACGGCCAGCGGGTGCAGAACTCCGTGTTCGAGTGTCTGCTGGATGCCGCGCAGTATGCCGTTCTCAAGGCGGAGCTGACGTCTCTCATCGACCCTGCGCTGGACAGTCTGCGCTTCTACCAGCTGGGCAACAGCTATAAGAGCAAGGTGGAGCATATCGGCGTTCATCCGCCCTTCGAGCAGGACGGCCTGCTGTTGTTCTGAGTTTCCCACCCCGGTGCGAAGGGCGAGTTCTCAGTATTTTTCCGGCACCTTCGCACCGGATTTTTGTGTCATTTTGCATGATTTGGATAGCTCTTTGACCCGTTGTAAATCAAGGCTCTTCTAAATTCGTGCAGAATGTTGTATAATTTGTTTGAAAATAGAGATTTTGTCTCTGTTTTTGCTGTCGCCCTCCTCGCAGAGGGCGTGGATAGAAATTTGTTTTATGATGCTTTTAATTAGCCGTGGATAGGTCGCCCTCCTCGCAGAGGGCGTGGATAGAAATCTTCAGGAGTCCCATTTTGTCGGCCCATTCTGCCGTCGCCCTCCTCGCAGAGGGCGTGGATAGAAATGTTGTAGATCAGGCCGTATGCCCGGCCCGGCAGAGGTCGCCCTCCTCGCAGAGGGCGTGGATAGAAATCGTAAAGGATTTGGTAAACATAGGTTTGTTCATGGTGTCGCCCTCCTCGCAGAGGGCGTGGATAGAAATAACCAAAATAATACAAGCGCCAAAAAAACAGAAAGTCGCCCTCCTCGCAGAGGGCGTGGATAGAAATACAGCGTCAAGGTCAACGGCACCCTGCGCGTCACGTCGCCCTCCTCGCAGAGGGCGTGGATAGAAATCAAAGAGGGAGCCTATGTTCAGACGCAGACCACAGTCGCCCTCCTCGCAGAGGGCGTGGATAGAAATGCTCTTTCCGCCGCCGCTCATATTGCGCAGTTCGGGTCGCCCTCCTCGCAGAGGGCGTGGATAGAAATAAAGAAATTTGGCCGCTCTTTTTCCGAGGAAGCGGTCGCCCTCCTCGCAGAGGGCGTGGATAGAAATATGTGTCTGCCACTCATACGATGCTCACCTCCTCGTCGCCCTCCTCGCAGAGGGCGTGGATAGAAATCAGCTTTTTCCAATAGTACTCCGGTATGGCTGCGTCGCCCTCCTCGCAGAGGGCGTGGATAGAAATTCACTTGGTTACTCCTCGGGCTTGTTGCCCTCTAGTCGCCCTCCTCGCAGAGGGCGTGGATAGAAATCATTTTACGTCGACGAGGTGCTACCGGGCGACACCGTCGCCCTCCTCGCAGAGGGCGTGGATAGAAATAGGAGCGCATACAGCGGTCAGGTAAGGCATACGAGTCGCCCTCCTCGCAGAGGGCGTGGATAGAAATTGAACAAGGAAATCTATGCACAGGGAAGCGCAAAGTCGCCCTCCTCGCAGAGGGCGTGGATAGAAATACGGTGGACGAGCTTTCCCGGGCAATCCGGCCGGTCGCCCTCCTCGCAGAGGGCGTGGATAGAAATTCGGCAACGCAGCTCATCAGGTAGCCGCCGCCGGGTCGCCCTCCTCGCAGAGGGCGTGGATAGAAATCGCTCCTATGCCGAGGCCCTACACGGCCAAGGAAGTCGCCCTCCTCGCAGAGGGCGTGGATAGAAATACATGAATGTTTTATAGGAGACAGCACAATGAGCGTCGCCCTCCTCGCAGAGGGCGTGGATAGAAATAAGACGCTGAACCAGAGCGCGGGCAGCGGGCGCAGTCGCCCTCCTCGCAGAGGGCGTGGATAGAAATTTGTACCCTTATTATAGACCCTAAAAGGGACAATGGTCGCCCTCCTCGCAGAGGGCGTGGATAGAAATGCCCTGATTGGAGCTGACGGAAATACCTACTACGTCGCCCTCCTCGCAGAGGGCGTGGATAGAAATTTGTTTGTCATGTTTAGCCCTCCTATACCATCGGTCGCCCTCCTCGCAGAGGGCGTGGATAGAAATCGGGAGACTACGAAGGCCGCAGTCATCGCGCTTGCGTCGCCCTCCTCGCAGAGGGCGTGGATAGAAATTCCTTCTGTTGGCATTGAACCGCCCGATCACTCGCGTCGCCCTCCTCGCAGAGGGCGTGGATAGAAATCAGACAGCCCCGGCGGCGAACCGGGGATGACTGGAGTCGCCCTCCTCGCAGAGGGCGTGGATAGAAATAGCCAGTCCTTGATGCAGTGGAAGCAATGTTCCCGTCGCCCTCCTCGCAGAGGGCGTGGATAGAAATATCCCGGCGATAGCACTCTGTCCAGACATCCATGTCGCCCTCCTCGCAGAGGGCGTGGATAGAAATATGTGTCTGTCGCTCATACGGTACTCACCTCCTGTCGCCCTCCTCGCAGAGGGCGTGGATAGAAATAACCTTGAAGAAGAATTTGTTGAAAAAGCAGTACGTCGCCCTCCTCGCAGAGGGCGTGGATAGAAATATCATCGCTGAGATATATGCACTGACCGTCCGGCATGTCGCCCTCCTCGCAGAGGGCGTGGATAGAAATCCTTCCAGAGCCTCAAGGTGGCCGTCATCAACTAGTCGCCCTCCTCGCAGAGGGCGTGGATAGAAATCGTGGACGTGTGGCAGCACACCGCCGACGGATCGCGGGTCGCCCTCCTCGCAGAGGGCGTGGATAGAAATCGTGGACGTGTGGCAGCACACCGCCGACGGATCGCGTCGCCCTCCTCGCAGAGGGCGTGGATAGAAATGTTGTAAATCAGGCCATATGCTCGGCCCGGCAGAGTCGCCCTCCTCGCAGAGGGCGTGGATAGAAATAAGTGAGTTGTGCAAGACCACTCATAAGGGTATAGTCGCCCTCCTCGCAGAGGGCGTGGATAGAAATTCTCATGTTCTTCGGGCTGACGTTGACAGCCTTGGTCGTCGCCCTCCTCGCAGAGGGCGTGGATAGAAATAGCTGCTTGCAGGTTGAAAGCAGCAAGCCCGCCCCGTCGCCCTCCTCGCAGAGGGCGTGGATAGAAATAACAACACCCTCGGGAACATCGGCCCGATCTACGTCGCCCTCCTCGCAGAGGGCGTGGATAGAAATCACCTGAGCACGCTGGCCGTGGTCGAGCTCATGCGTCGCCCTCCTCGCAGAGGGCGTGGATAGAAATATCTCGTCGGCATCCTCGATGGCAGCTTTCGCCCGTCGCCCTCCTCGCAGAGGGCGTGGATAGAAATATATAATTACAGCCGGGTGCGGATACACTCGGCTGTCGCCCTCCTCGCAGAGGGCGTGGATAGAAATACCAAGGAGCTGTATATGAGCAAGGCCGAAATCGTCGCCCTCCTCGCAGAGGGCGTGGATAGAAATACATCAACGATGTGGCCCAAATCAATGGAGCATCCGTCGCCCTCCTCGCGGAGGGCGTGGATAGAAATTTCCCGATTGCAGAGCAAAGAGAAAGCCAAGGAAGGTCGCCCTCCTCGCGGAGGGCGTGGATAGAAATATGCAGACCCGCACAATGAGGGCATTTGTGGGCAGTCGCCCTCCTCGCGGAGGGCGTGGATAGAAATCTAGGACAAAGCCAGCAAGCGCAAGGAATGCAAAGTCGCCCTCCTCGCGGAGGGCGTGGATAGAAATAGCCTTTGTCTTGCTGTAGTTTGCTACTGTGCCGGAGTCGCCCTCCTCGCGGAGGGCGTGGATAGAAATCGTATGTCTTTTTGGTTACGTATCCTGCCACATAAGGTCGCCCTCCTCGCGGAGGGCGTGGATAGAAATCCAATCGACTGCTCTGGGAGCACTGGAAAGAATTGTCGCCCTCCTCGCGGAGGGCGTGGATAGAAATAATTTGTTGCCGTACCGCTGCCACGCCTACCGGGTCGCCCTCCTCGCGGAGGGCGTGGATAGAAATCGGGATGCTGGTGACGCTGGTCCGTTCAGCGGACAGTCGCCCTCCTCGCGGAGGGCGTGGATAGAAATCAGTACAAGAGTAACACAGAAATGAAAAGAAGTCGTCGCCCTCCTCGCGGAGGGCGTGGATAGAAATAGCTTGTCCAGTGCCAGCACAAAGGCGGCGGCTTGTCGCCCTCCTCGCGGAGGGCGTGGATAGAAATTTGCATATCCCTACGGTGACCCCGAAAACAAGCGTCGCCCTCCTCGCGGAGGGCGTGGATAGAAATCTCTGGTTTAAGTGGGGCTCGACTACTGTGACTACGTCGCCCTCCTCGCGGAGGGCGTGGATAGAAATACCTATGGCTACTCCATGTGACCAAGCATTGCAAAGTCGCCCTCCTCGCGGAGGGCGTGGATAGAAATAATGTGCTCCATCAGAACTCGATCCTCTTTGCCGGTCGCCCTCCTCGCGGAGGGCGTGGATAGAAATTGGCCGACATCACCGGTATGCTGAAGCAGGTCGGTCGCCCTCCTCGCGGAGGGCGTGGATAGAAATAATGTGCTCCATCAGAACTCGATCCTCTTTGCCGGTCGCCCTCCTCGCGGAGGGCGTGGATAGAAATTGGCCGACATCACCGGTATGCTGAAGCAGGTCGGTCGCCCTCCTCGCGGAGGGCGTGGATAGAAATCAGAGCGGCGAGCGGTACGAGCGTACCGAGGAAAGTCGCCCTCCTCGCGGAGGGCGTGGATAGAAATATGCTCGGCCCTTGTGATAGGCTGGTCCATCCGGTCGCCCTCCTCGCGGAGGGCGTGGATAGAAATCTCGTTCATGGTCCCGCGAAACTCTATCGGTCTAGTCGCCCTCCTCGCGGAGGGCGTGGATAGAAATATTCAGGCAGCCGCCATTGTTTACAAAATCCTTGGGTCGCCCTCCTCGCGGAGGGCGTGGATAGAAATGACAAATCGCCACCCCCTCGGCTCCGCCACAAGGTCGCCCTCCTCGCGGAGGGCGTGGATAGAAATACGCACAGGGAGGTTGAGGTAAAAGTCTGCCCCCGTCGCCCTCCTCGCGGAGGGCGTGGATAGAAATCTCAACAAGGAGGTCGTTGTTGACATCCACCATGGGTCGCTCTCCTCGCGGAGGGCGTGGATAGAAATCTTGGTGCGGCGGATCTTCTTCCAGCCTGCATCCGTCGCCCTCCTCGCGGAGGGCGTGGATAGAAATCGACCGCTTGCCAAAAGTGAAATCGTCCAGAGCGCGTCGCCCTCCTCGCGGAGGGCGTGGATAGAAATTTCGGGTCGGTCAGCATAATAACGTCGTCGGGCGGTCGCCCTCCTCGCGGAGGGCGTGGATAGAAATCCTCGTGATACCACGCTGAAGCAGCTGAACGCAATGTCGCCCTCCTCGCGGAGGGCGTGGATAGAAATTTCACCGGCAAGCGTGTACGGGAAGGCGCCGCCGGTCGCCCTCCTCGCGGAGGGCGTGGATAGAAATTTTCACGATTCCGGGTGGATGCCCAGCTGCTGCAGTCGCCCTCCTCGCGGAGGGCGTGGATAGAAATCATTATGCCTGAGCAGATCGCGGTCAAGTACGGAGGTCGCCCTCCTCGCGGAGGGCGTGGATAGAAATCACAACCCGTCCGCAGCCTTCCCGGCAATCATGGAGTCGCCCTCCTCACGGAGGGCGCAGGTAGAAATCGACACAAAAATATGGTAAACTCTTATTAAGTTGTTGCCATGCGCTCTCTAAGGAACCGAGTATTTTGACCTATAATTCCGTCTCTTAAAGACGTTGGTTGAAATCAGTTTGTGTTCCCCAGTGCATTTTTCGACTTGAAGTCGCTCCTATTTGAGGGGTGTGGATAGAATAACATAATAATCATATCGCGGTTCTCAAAGACGTAACCAAGTCGTCCTCTTCACCGAGGGCGTAGATAGAAATTGTCACAACCACGCCGATCTTTTCAGCATCAAGGTTGCCCTCCCCGCAGAGGGTACGGATAGAAATCAGTTTCCACCTCGAATCGGGCATCGCCACAATTTTTCCAAAAAGGAGTTTTCCATGCATACCGTTCCCCTTACCCATCAGCTCGTCACCATCCAGGACGACTTTGACCTCGACAAGATCATCGAAAGCGGCCAGTGCTTCCGGCCGCAGAAACTGGCCGACGGGCGCTACCGTTTTCTTTCCGGCGGCGCACTCCTTTATCTGACTCCGCTGGGCGCTGGGCAATACGACGCTGCATGGTATGGCTCAGATTGGGAGTGCTGGGCCAACTACTTTGATTTGGGCCGGAACTATGCCGCGCTGCGGTGCAGCTTGGCGGGACAGAGCAACTATCTGGACAAATCGCTCGATTTCGGGCAGGGCATCCGAATCCTGCATCAGGATCCATGGGAAATGCTCATCACCTTTCTTATCTCCCAGCGCAAAAGCATTCCGGCCATCCGCACCGCCGTAGAACGCCTTGCCCGGTGCTGCGGCGAACCGCTCAGTGCCGAAGGCGATGAAGTCTTCCTCTTCCCCACCCCGCAGCAGCTCTGCGGCCTCTCTGGGGCGCAGCTGATGGGCTGTGGTCTGGGCTACCGCACCCGTTACATCCAGAACGCTGCCGCACAGGCTTCCAGCGGCACACTCGACCTCGGTGCTCTGGCGGCGCTGCCCGACGACGCTCTCTTTTCCCGCCTCCTCGGGCTGGATGGCGTCGGCAAAAAGGTAGCAAACTGTGTCTGCCTCTTTGGCTATGGCCGTACCGCGATGGCTCCCATTGATGTTTGGATACAGCGACTCATTGATGAGGAATTCGGCGGCCGCGACCCTTTTCCTTCCTATGGTCAGCAGGCTGGCATCGTACAGCAGTACCTGTTCTACTACAAGCGCAGCACCCGCCGCAGCGTCGCTCACAAAAAATAAAAAAGTTATTGACAACTCTCCTTTTGGCTGGTATAATAATATGCGTCGTCAGGAATGACACGCCAGCTATGGGGGATTAGCTCAGCTGGGAGAGCGCTTGCATGGCATGCAAGAGGTCAGCGGTTCGATCCCGCTATTCTCCACCAAAAAAGCACTGTACTTCGCATGAAGTACGGTGTTTTTCTTTTTTCGAGGCCAAATTTTTGGGGATGCATTGAGTTGCCTGCATGTCTTTTGGGCTTTTGCGGAAAACCGGGATGTTCCCTCAGATAAGCGGGTCTGCCTCATAACAAAAGAGACCGCGGTACAGCAAGCTGCTGCACAGCGGTCTCTTCTTCTTTTTTAGCTCCGCGGGATGGCCATTCGTCGCTCTGCTTTCTTTACGAGCCATGCTCCCGCCCATCCACAGGCAGCTCCCAAAATGACACCACCCAGAATATCCGTCGGGTAATGGACACAGAGGTACATCCGCGAGAATGCGATGAGAACACCTACCGGCAGAGCCGCCATCGCCCACTGCTTTTTCCCGGCCAGCCAGAGGGCTGTCACCGAGGCGAAGGACGCCGCCGTATGGCCCGAAGGGAAGGAGAAATCGTCCGGGTGCGGGATAAGCAGCTGTACCTCCGTGAGGATGTCGCATGGACGGACGCGGGCCACCAGCGGCTTGAGAAGAAGATTGCAGAGGACAGCGTCGATGAGGAGCGCCGCTGCCAGCACGCAGCCGACCCGCCGCGTTTTGCGGAACACCAGCAGCAGCGCTGTCAGCGTCACCCAGAGAATACCGGAGTCTCCCAGACGGGTAATAAAGCCCATGCTTCCATCCAGCATGGGGCTGTGCAGGGATTGCAGGGCGGTCAGGAAGGTGAGTTCGGCGTTCATAAGGCTCCCTCTTTCTCGTTTCGTTGTGTACAGGATACCAGAAGTTTATGAACAGAAAAGCACAAAGTCTTAAACAGTAGTTAAAACAGTCAGCCCCGCCGCTGAATTTTGCAGCATTTCAGTTCCCGGCGTTCCTGATGGACAAGGGAAAAATTAAAAAGAAAAGCAGCCCGAAATTTTCATCTCAGACTGCTTTCACTATGCCGGTGGTGGGGGTCGAACCCACACGTGTTATTAGCACAAGGGATTTTGAG
>ERZ773116.2411-NODE-2411-length-15061-cov-4.954885_pt1 | contig 15061 bp, 18 predicted proteins | sample MGYA00580563_ERZ773116 | MGnify/ENA primary metagenome ERZ773116 (study PRJEB29015, sample SAMEA2737864) | human gut metagenome | biome: human gut; feature: human-associated habitat; material: faeces | place: China | collected 2012 ... | reverse complement strand
TAATCCAGATATTTCTTAATGGTAGCGGAAGTGATTCTGGATTTCTTTACCGTCTTGAAAGTATTCTTCAATTTTTCCGGATTGGTCAGCGAACCAATGGCAGAGGAAAGAATGTTCAAAAGATCTTCCAGTTCTCCGATGTTCTTCACTCGGTTACGTTTGGTAATATCTCGAAGATAAATCTCATTGAACAAATTCTGTAATGCAACTGCTTTATCGTTTGCTCCATCACGAAGAACAACCAGGGGGATACCGCCATATAGCATATATTCAGATAATCCCATGTACTTATCACCATTGTAAACGGTCATAAACTCGGCAAAACTCAGGGGATACATATGAACCTCGTCACCACGACCGGCGAACTCAGTAGCTATATCTTTGGACAAAAGTTTTGCGTTACTTCCGGTCACAAATACATCCATATTATCTTTGCGAAGATAGCCATTTAGAACAGCTTCAAAGCAATCCAACATCTGAATCTCATCAAGAAGCAGATAATACATTCCTTCGTCTACGACTTTGGAACGGATATATGCCATGAACTTTTCGGGGTCAACTCCACGCTTTTTCTTTTCAATCTGAATCAGGTTTTCACCAATGAGATGAAGATCATCTGCTGAATCAAAGGCAAAACGGATAATATGGTCAGCATCGACTCCGCTTTCCAACAAGTGATGATAAAACAGATTATTCAATAAATAGGATTTGCCACATCGACGAATACCCGTAATTACCTTAATCAGTCCATTATTTTTTCTTTTTATCAACTTATCCAAATAAAAATCTCTGCGAATTTCCATCTCAAAGCCTCCTTGTGAAAGATTTTTGCAACATGTTGCACTTTTCTATTCTATTATATCCAGATGGACTTCAAGAATCAATATATCAGCAGTACATTGAAATAGATTTTTGCGACATGTTGCATTTTTCTATTCTGCAATTATATTATATGCTTTCATGGAAATTATTATCCCGCATGTTAATCGTGTTCTTAAAAAAGAAGCAGCTGCTATTGCTGACGGCCTTTGTCGGCCGACAAAGGCCGTCAGCAATAACAGTATGGTCTGTGAGCATGACGAAAGAAAGCATCCTCCGCAGCGATTTGAACAGGCATCTTTCTGAGAAAACTGTTACGGCCGAAAAATACCAAGAGCTTTGTAACTGGGTGGCATCCGGAAACAGTGTCTATGCTAACCCGTGGTGTATGGCTGGTGAGGATAGTGGTGAGCTTGATTTCCTGACCGCCAAGCAGGTAATGTTGGAACTGCTGGCAGAGAAATGATTGAAAACCGGTGGGGCTCCGCCTGTGCAGAATTGGGGCTCCCTACCGGGCCTCATGGTGCTGGCTGGGCTATGTATTTTTTGGAGCTTCTGCATTTTTATCTTGACGAAACCAATGCCATGAGATCTACAAGTGTGCCAGAATACCTGTTTCTGCTTTCCGGGCGAAAAATCATTCAGTGGGAAGGGTAGGCCCATGCTGGACTGAATGGAACTTCATTAAAAAATAGCAGGGATTTCGTTCTGCAATGAATGAAATCCCTGCTGTTTTTGCCCACTTATTGTTTTGACCGGCATACTCTGATATGTACCATTACCGGAGAACTTAACTCACCTACCAGACGGCTGAAACACTCTTCCGGTTCGGGTAAGACCTCACGGATCACTAAGTGCGTGTGGGTTTTGGTCCAGCCACATAACAAGAAGTGGCCATGTTCTGTTAGCTCTATTGTGCGCCAGACAGGGTCACGGCCATCTCGCTTAATGGAACAGCCAATCAAGCGGCAATGCAGCGGCATTGTGGGGTCAGGCAGTTCTATGATTACACACGTGCGGTCGACAGTGCGAAAGTCTTTTACTGTGAAATCGGCAGAAGAATATTCGATGAAATCGCTGTCACCTTCTGAATCCGGCTCAACGTAGTTATATGCGGTAGCAAAAAAATCGCCTTTTCTTTTCAATGCTTGCCGGATGAAGCGTTCAGGCTGCACAAAAAAGGCGTGCGGCAAATGAATGTGCTCATTGTAGTATCTTTGCAATGCGGATTGAACCATGTGTTACCTCCTCAAAAAAATGATCTGTGGGAGTGATCTGTACACTTAATTCAGAGGTTTCCTCAGGTCTCGTTTGAGAAAATCTCCATGTGCGATATAGGGGGCGATTACTTCTGTACCTTGACTCTGCAGGACCCGAAGCTTAAAGTCCAGCAACTCGGGTGGGACATATAGATATTTCGCGGTCTGGAAAAAGTCCATTTGCATCTCAAGCGATTCCAGAACAGCGTCATCGCTGAGCATGAATTCCGCCGCAAATACATTGGCCTCATATTCCATTTGGTTCGCGTCTTCAAACATTGCAAATTCATGGAAAGCGCTGATGGCCAAGCTGCCGTGTAGGACTGCGTGCCCTAACTCATGCGCAATAATAATCCGCTGAATACTATCAGGTAAATCACTGTTGATCATGATCAGCTTGCACCGGGAAGAGGCCAGGAAAAAACCCTTGCAGGCTCCTGAGTTTGTACCCATAGGCCGTTTCAGTACCTGGATATCCATGCACCTGCAGATTTCATACGGGTCATCTGTTTGATATTTCATTTTCAGCCGGCTCACTGCTTGCTTGATCATCGCCGTCAGCAATCCACTCACCTCACTTTGAAAGCAGTCGGTCATTCGTATGGCGTAACGGTATCATAAAGACTGTCCAAAAATCCGTACACCACAAAAATCGGGTTATTTTTTATAATCCTTGCGGGTGAACTTTTCACTCGCACGCTGCTTATTGGCGAAATACGCTTCTGTGACTGCCTGGAAGAACAACTCCTTATCCGCCTCGGGGATATCGCCACCGGCAAAGAGTGCCCGCGTCTGCGTCAGCAGCAGCTCGACATCGGTTGCACCCTTGCGGCCATAGGCGGTCCTTGCGCTTTCAATATAAGGCGATTCTTCGAGACCGTAATGGGGATCGACGATCTCATCATCGCTCAGGTATGCTGTGGAGACACCGAGCACTTCCGCCAACTTCTGAAGATTAACGCCACGAGGCATTACACCCTGTTTTTCGTATTTGGAAATGGTACGCAGAGTGACGCCAATTTTTTCTCCCAACTCTGTTTGGGTGAGGCCTAGATGTGTGCGGCCCTCTCGAATCTTTTCAGCAGTAGTTTTCATAACCAGCCCTTTCCTTTCGGCAGGATGGAAAGTTTTCAAAAGTTCTATTGACAAACCGTTTCCGAACCTGCTATTTTATTGTTAGAACTTACTTGGAACTTAATGGAAACCTGTTGGAACTGCAACCCCATTGTATTCCGAGAATTAGAACTTGTCAATAGGAATTTTTACGAACTTGTTAGAACTGGACTTCGAGAGTAATGCCATCATCTTTTAAATCATAAAGTTTGGCGGAAAGGAACGCGCATGAGCAAATTTGAAAACTACTTAAAGACATTTGATATTGGAAGTACCCTGACGGAGGAAGACATGGAAAAAACCATGGCCCTCCTTCAGATCTATGGCCCTACGGTGCGGCGAACAGCTGCGAGGATCGATGAGTTTGAGGAAGAATGCTATGAGAGCAGGCGGCAATCCATTTCGGATTTTATTAGCCTGGCTATTGACTATGACCGTGATACGGACCGTAAGCGCATCTCAGACCGCCTTGCGGAGATGGGTCACTGTATGCAGCTGCTGTCTATCATGGAAGAAGCTCTGGTATTGGTAAAAGAGACCCCGCCAAATGGAAGAACTTATTACAATATTTTGCAGGCCCGATATTTTGATGTATACTGCACGTCCAATGAACAGGCATTCCTGCATCTCGGGATGTCCTCATCCACCTACTATCGCAATATCAAGCCGGCAATCCGAGCCTTTGCCGCAAACCTATGGTGTGTCGTGATCCCGGACCTGATCATCAGGGAACAGATGCGGGATCATGGGAGCCAACTGGGAGTCTCGCGAGAGACAGATGGGAGGAAAAAAGGTAAGAATCAGAGAGAAAATTGGAAGTCAAGCGAAATTGTAGTATAGAGAGTCAACCCTTATAATGGATTATGCTGAAGCACCTATAGCCTCTCGGGGAATTGCCCCGAGGGGCTTTTTTCATCCCCCTGTGCGACAGCCAATACAGGAACAGAATGCCGACCATTCTCGCAAGAGAATGGCCGGCTTTTTTGTTGCCTTGACTGGGAGTGTAATCCATGCCCCACAGCAACAAATGTGCGCGTGGTCCGCCTTCAAATCGTTCGTCTGCATCCGCAAACAAAACGATTTGGAGGTAAAAAATGAAAACGATCAAGATGAAAGACTATTATGGCGTTTATCAGGAGATCCCCGTCAGTGATGAATTGTATGATGAGTGGCGTGCCTTGCAGAATGAGACCCAGCGTATTCACCGCAAAGAAGTTTATCATCGCGATTGGACACCAATCGAAGATGTTTTGGAAATGCCGAAAACGTATGAACGGAACCCGCTGGAAGACGCCCTGATATGGGATGAACAAGTCGCGAAGCTGTATGAAGCAATCGCTCAGCTGACCCCGATTCAACAGCGTAGAATCCGCATGCTGATGGAAAATATGTCGATCCGGGAAATCGCTCGTGAGGAAGGCTGCTATATGAATGCTACCAGAAAATCCGTCAATCACGCACTCAGAAAGCTCCATGACCTTTTGAAAGACTGCCCATAAATAAAAGCGTAAAGACTTGAGCCGGGTTCTTTCTGTTGATAATGGGCGCGCAATCACTTATAATGACATTCAGAGACGGTATGGTTTGGCAGTGAGCGAAGCCGCTCATTTGCAAAGAAACAAAAGCGGAACTGATACAAATGAGAAGGATGCTTAGAAAAGAGGGGTGTCGAGTAAGCGTACTCGATGAGGCGATATGAAGAAAACGAAAGTAACTGCAAAAGATGTCGCAAAGTATGCGGGGGTCTCTGCAACGACCGTGTCCATGGTATTGAGCGGAAAAAGCGAGCGCCGCTTCCCGGAAAAAACCTGCCGCCGTATTTTGGATGCATGCAGCGAATTGGGGTATGTACGCAACCCTACGGCGGTGAATGCGATGGAGGAGAAAACGCTGGCGGCAATCACACCCACACTCTCCAACATGTACTATGTTCACATGGCAGAGTCGATGCAATGGCGGGCGAGAGAACTGGGGTACTCTCTGATGGTATTCAATACCTTCCGGGAGATCCATCAGGAAACACAGGTGATGCAGCTCTGCCGGCAACTCCCGATTGCGGGGATGTTTTTCCTCTACCCGCCTGAAAATACGATGCTGCTTCAGCAGATAGGCTGGACGAAGCCGGTCATCCATATTTACGATAAAAACAGCAAGAGCGATATGGATGTGTTTGAGATTGACGGATTCCTGATTGGAAGGATCATTGCCGAGCACCTGATCGAGCTTGGTCATGAACGGATCGCGCTGATCAGCTCTACGTTTGAAACCAAACAGGTAACAAGACTCCGCCGGTTGGAAGGTCTGCGGGCGGTTTATGCGGAGCACGGATTTGACCCGGAACAGAGTGTGATCGTTTATTTGCCTGAAAAAGACCTGACGGATATGAAAACACCGCCGGAGGGCTACGATCTCGGATATCTGCTGACAAAGCGGCTGCTTGAGCGGGGCGAGAATGTAACCGCCTTTGTTGCGGTCAATGATATCATGGCGATCGGCGTTATGGATGCGGTGATCGATTCGGGAAAACGGATCCCGGAGGATTATTCCGTCTGCGGATGCGACAACACCAGCGTCTGCAAGTTCCGTGGAGTGTCGCTGACCTCTGTTGAGAGCTATGCAAAGCAAACGGGCAGGGAAGCGGTGGATGTTCTGATCCGGAAGATCGAAAGCGGCAACAGCTCGCTTGAGGTTGGAGACAGTCCAGACGGCATTACGCGGGTGGAATACTTTCCGAAGCTGATCGTTCGAAAGAGTACGGGACCGAGAAGGGGCTAAAACACGATATAAAAGCAATGAGAAATTGAGAAACTTATACAGTTTCTCAATTTCCTTTTGTGCAAAAGGTAGATTAAAAACCGTTGAAAAAGCGACAGGCAAATAATTTAGTAAATAGTTTACTAACGGGGGAAGAGAAGAACGGATCCCTTGAAAGCTGTTCACATATGAAATCATCGCAAAAAAATTACAGGCCGGTCTTCCAAAAAACAATTTAGTAAATAGCAGCTAAAAATTTACTGAATTATTTACAATGTTTGCTTGAATTCTGCGGAGAAAGGGGGTGGAAAGATTACATTTGATTTAAAATTGCACAAGGGCTATGATGAATTTACAGAAAAAACTGTCACATTTCTCTGTCAGTCAGGAATCCTTTCCGGAAGTAGGAGATCGTTCATATGAAAATGCCTTCGTGCCCCATGGATTTGAACACCTATCTGAATCAGCGCTTCACCTGTGAATGCGGGAGAGAGCACTATGCATCTCTCCGGGTCGTTCGGGTAGGCGCTCAGGCGCTGAACGAGCTGCCTGTGCTGGTGAAGCTGATGGGGTTTCAAAGCGTATATCTGATCAGTGACTCGATTACTTACGAAATTGCCGGAAAAACCTGCGATCAGCTTCTGGAGGATGCAGGGATCCAGCATGAGATCGTACAGATCTCCCATCTGGGATTTGACGAAGCCACCCTGGGAGAACTGGCCATCCACATGCCGGACGGCTGTGATCTGGTGGTCGCGGTCGGCACCGGAGCGATCAACGACATGACCCGGTACTTCAGTTATAAAATGGGCCTGCCGTTTTACACAGTCGCAACGGCGGCTCCCATGGACGGGTTTGCCTCCAGCATTGCGGCCATTCAGGTCAATCACCTTAAAACCACATTTGACGCACAGACGCCGATTGCAATTATCGGAGATACCGATGTTCTGAAAAATGCGCCGTACCGCATGATCGCCGCAGGCCTGGGAGACCTTCTTGGAAAGTTTACCTGCCTGTGCGATTGGAAGCTGGCACGCATCATCACAGGTGAGCATTATTGCGAGCGTATTGTGGAACTGGTGGAAAGCTGCGTAAAGAATGTGCTTTCCGATGCGGACAAGGCCATTGACCGTGACCCCGAAACGCTGGGGAAGATCATGGAAGGACTTGTGTTGGCCGGCGTTGCGATGAGCCTGTATGGGAACTCCAGACCGGCCTCCGGCTGCGAACACCATATGTCCCACTACTGGGAAATGATGTTTGAGCAGGCAGGGAAGCGTCCGGTTCCCCATGGCACGCAGGTTGGCGTAGGAACGGTACTGGTGCTGAAGCTGGTCGAGCATTTGCTCAGGGCCGATGTTGACTTTGCGGCGGCAAGAGCGGCGGCGAAGCGATATGATCCCGCACGCTGGGAGAAGGAAATCCGTGCGGCATACGGCCCTGCCGCAGACGGCGTGATCGAAATGGAAGCCAAAGCGCAGAAGAATGAAACTTCGGCCCGGCTGGACCGCATTAACGCCATGGAAGCACACTGGGATGAGATCCGTGCCCTGCTGAGCGAGCTGCCGTCCTCGGAGAAGATCCGAGATCTTCTGCATACGCTGGGTTCTCCGTGTACGCCTGCGGAGATCGGCGTTGACGCGCAGCTGCTTAAAAACACGTTCCTGTACTGCAAGGAGGTACGTGCCCGCTACACGATTTTGCAGATGGTTTGGGATCTGGATCTGCTCGATCAGCTTTCTGATGAAGTGATTGCGGAACTGGATCGAAACAAAGAATGACCAACTTGTTGTTAACCCCCTTTGCGGGATAACAAAATAAATTCAGGAAGAGAAAGGAACGACAACATGAAAAAGCTGTTTGCTCTTGCACTCGCCATGGTTATGACCCTGAGCCTTGCATCCTGCGGAGGGAAGGCCGAACCTGCTCCCGGTACGCCTGAGACCCCTTCCAACACGGAAAAACCCGCTGATCCCATCACCATCAGCATTTCCCATTCCTATACGGAACTGGATCAGGTCAGCGTGGAGCTGAACGCCGCCAAGAAGAACATTGAAGAGCGCACCAACGGCGCTGTGCTCGTGAACCTGTATCCCAACAACACCTTCGGAAACCTGGTCGACGGTGTTGAGGCTGTTATGGCAGATTCTCCGCTGATGCTGATGGCTGCTTACAGCCAGTGGGAAGACCTCTATTTCGATGCAAGCGCCCTCCAGTGCGGTTTTGTGTTTGAAAAGGGTGAGGAATTCCTGGACGTCATGAACACCCCGCTGTTTGAGAAGATCGTATCCGAGATGGACAAGGTCAATGTCCACGCTCTGAACTGCGCCTTTGTCGGCGGTATGCGCCATGTTATCGGCAAGAAGCCCTATACGACTCCCGCTGAGATCAAGGGCCTGAAGCTGCGTGTTCCCAACTCCACTACATATCTGGAGTGCTTTGAGGCGATGGGCGCCAGCCCCATGGGCATGGCTGCTTCCGAGCAGCTGAGCGCACTGTCCGCCGGCACGATCGACGCGCTGGATCAGTCCATCAGCCTGATGTATTCCACCAAGAGCTATGAAATGGTGAATCACGTGACCCTGCTGGCTCAGCAGCCTCTGGCTGACGCTCTGTTCTGCTCCACCAAGTGGTGGAACACCATCCCCGCTGAGTATCAGGAGATCATTGAGGATGAGCTGCATCAGGCCGGTATCCGCTACAATCAGTACTCCGTGGAGAACGAAGGCAAGATGCGCGAAGAGATGGAAGCAGCCGGCGTTGAGTTCCATGAGGCTGACCGTCAGGCCTTCCTGGATATGGGCTGCGGTGATCTGGTGCTGAAGTACAGCATCGGCCAGGAACTGCTGGATACTCTGGCTGAGATCCGCTCCAAGTAACCCGACACCATTCAAAATCTGATAGGATCGGATTTCCAAGGCATCGTCCGAGGAGGGCTTGGCCTTCCTCGGATGATATTCTTTCACAACACGTCATCAGGATTTGAGGGGCCTATGAAAAAAATAATCGCTTATTTCCGGGATGGTAAATTTGAAGAGCTGCTGGGCTGTCTGATGATCGTGATGGTCATCGTGCCGGTGGTTATAAATATTATCAACCGTTCCGTCCTGAACAAGTATTCCATCAGTCTGGAAGCCACCGCATTGCTGGCCTATGTCTGGATCGGCTACGGCTTCTTCGGCTATCTGTACCGCAAGGATGCCCATGTGGACGTAAAATTCATCGTGAACAAGATGCCCCCCAAGGTGCGGGCGTTCTTTGACCTGCTGCGGGATCTGTTTATCCTGCTGTTCTCTGCCTATATGGTTTACTGGGGCTATAAGCTTTTCAGCAGCAATCTGAACCGTTATGCCACGGGTACGAAGATCCCGTTGGCTGTAGGGTACGCAAGTATTATATTTGGATATTTCAGCGGCGCGGCCCGCAGCTTTTGGGCGATTATAAGCCGTCTTTTCGGAAGAGGGGAGGATCAAAAATGAGTGGTATCGGTATTTGGCTGCCGTTGATCCTTGTTATGGTCCTTCTGGCACTGCGGATCCCCGTATCGATGGCCTTCCTCAGCGGCGCCGTCTTTTATTTCGGCTTTATTGCCACGGAGATGCCCTTGAACATGATCCTGTCCAAGATGGTCTCCGCCGGCATGAATATGAACTTAATGGCGATCCCGTTCTTCATTACAGCGGGACTGCTGATGAACTATACCGGCATTACCTCCCGCATGATGAAGTTCGCGGATCTCTGCGTGGGCCATATGTGGGGCGGTCTGGCACAGGTGAATGTGCTGCTATCCACGCTGATGGGCGGATTGTGCGGTTCCTCCAATGCAGATGCCGCTATGCAGTGCAAAATGCTGGTGCCTGAAATGGAGCAGCGGGGCTTCAACAGAGCGTTCTCTGCCGCCGTTACCGCATCCTCGGCGCTGATTTCTCCCATGATCCCGCCGGGGGTCATGCTGATCCTGTACGCATCCATTACGGAAAATTCTGTGCTGGATATGTTTATGGCCGGTTACCTGCCCGGCGTTCTGATGTGCATTGTGCTGATGCTGGCGGTAGCGTATGTCTCCCACCGGGACGGCTATAAGCCTACCCGCGAAAAGCGGGCCTCCCTGGGAGAGATATTCCGCGGCCTGATCGAGTGCTTCTGGGCCATTTTGATGATCATCGTGCTGATCGTCGGTCTGCGCAGCGGTATCGTGACCGCCACGGAGGGCGGCGCGGTTTTGTGCATCCTCTGCCTGTTTGTCGGCATTGTGATCTATCGGGAGATGCACCCCAGACAGCTGGTGATGGTTGCGAAGGAAGCCTTTGCGTCCGTGGCCAATATTTTCGGCATCATCATTTCCGCAACGGTCTTCGGCCTGTATCTGACCTATGCCCAGATCCCGCAGCAGATCACCCGGATGATCCTGGGGATGAACGTGGGCCGGATCGGCTTCCTGATGGTGGTGAATCTCATTCTGCTCATTATGGGTATGTTTGTGGACAGCTCTGCCGTGCTGATGATCGCCGTTCCGCTGCTGTACCCTGTAGCGATGCAGCTGGGAATCCATCCGATCCATTTTGGAATCGTTTGTATTCTGAATCTGGCCATCGGCGCCCTGACGCCGCCGTTCGGCGCAGTCATGTATCAGTGCTGCAACCTGTGTAAGATTGAAATGCCGGAATTTTTGAAGCAGGGCAAGGAATTGATCGGCGCATTGTTCATTTCTCTGCTGCTGGTCACATTCATTCCTGCGATTTCCACCTTCCTGCCGACGATCTTTAAGTAATGGTATTTACTGGAATTGAGGCTGTGCTATGAAAAAATCGTATTTCCCCGAGGATGGTATTTGGCTCAAGGGAAATCCCCATAGTCATTCCACTGTGTCGGACGGAATGTTTACGCCGGAAGAGCTGGCTGCGTCTTACGCTTCCGCCGGGTATGATTTCCTCTCCATGACGGACCACAATATACTGGAATCCCATGACGGCCTGATTGGAGACAGACTGCTTCTGCTTACGGGGCTGGAGCATGATATCGAATACAGTCCAGATAAATGCACCCATGTGATCGGATTGTCTGCGGCAGGGAAGTGTACCACGGATTATCCGTGTAGGCGGTATTCCTCCGCGGAGCTGACGGACCAGCAGCTGGTGGACATGATGCGCCGTGACGGGCAGTTCGTGTCGCTGGCGCACCCGGTATGGTCCAGAATGACCTGGGAAGAGATCGAGTCGCTGAACGGCTGCCATGCCATTGAGATCTACAACAACGGTACGGAGCATCTTTGCCACGGCGGCAATGCGGAAGTGCTGTGGGATCTGCTGCTGCGGCAGGGGAAAAAGCTGTATGCCATGGCTGTGGACGATGTCCATGTCCCCGATGACCTGTTTGGCGGCTGGATCTGGGTCAAAGCGGCGAGCCGCACGAAGGAGGCGGTGCTGGACGCACTCTTCCAAGGCGCGTTTTACGCCACAAGCGGCCCCGTGATCCATGACTTTGGCATGGATGGCGACTGCGTGTATGTGTCCTGCTCCGATTGCAGGGAGATCCACTTTGTAACGTATACCCCCAGAGGCAAATCCTTCTTTGCCGGAGCGGGCAAACCGCTGACGGCGGCATCCTATCGCCTGACGGGGAAAGAGTCCTATGTGCGCGTTGTCTGCGTGGATGAAAACGGCCATTCCGCATGGAGCAATCCCATTTTCTTTGATGGCCGAACATGAGATGAGCCATTTATCACATTTGCATGACTATTCCCTGAGATATATCGAAAGAACAAACGCAATTTGCGCTGAATAAAACAAGGAATTTCTTTTACCCTGAGCTTCGGCTTTATATGTATGGCACTTGGTACAAACAAAGTATTGATAAGGTTTTGACTAATTTGCTCATGGATATTATAGGAGGAGAATTCTATGGTAAAAAAAGGGTGCTTTCGTAGAATTATATCGCTGGCCCTCTTTGCTACATCGGTTTTAACGATTACTGTAACAGCTGCGTACTATAACACCTATTCGACAGTTGCAACAATTCCAAATGGTAATGGCTGCAATCGGGCACAAGGGTTTGCAGTAGGTTCATCTTATGTTTACACCGCCAAGTGTAATGACGATGAAAGCAAGCAAGTGATTTATCGGACTAAAATTAGCGATGGATCTACCACTCTCATGACAAATGGAAAAACATCTGCTACCTATATTACTTCATTAGGTCACGCCAATGACATGGATACATGCACAATAGGAAATAAATATCATCTATTCGTTGCTACGATGAAGACTGGAAGTGAGAGCCTTGTCAAATTGCAATATTCTGGGAATACTTATACTCAATTGGGAGGATATACCTTAAAGCATAATGGACAGAATGTAGCTATTTCAGGCGCAAAAAAATATGCAAAGGATTCTAGCTATATTTACTTCCTTTTCTTTGTGACTGATGGTACTGAAAATTGCGTTGGCGTGTACAGAGGAAAAGTGCCGCTCAATTCGAACAGCGGGGTTGTGAATATTTCCCATGCGTTTGATTTGAATATTGGTAACGCTCTTGTCAACGGCTCCACTGTTCCTGGTTTAGCAGACTATACTAGACAGGGTATTGGTTATATTGCAAGCACAGACCAACTCCTTGTTCCGTTGACTAAGAAAAATGTGAGCATTATTCTGGTTTATGATCATGCATCCACGGCTACAGGCACAGTAAGCGCAAATTCGAACCTCTCTTTTCGCATCACTTCATCTACCTATCCGACTCTTTTTGAAATTGAAGGATGCGATGAAACGAATGGCAAATTGTATTTCAACTGCAATAGAAAGAAGAGTTCCAGTGATATAGCAAATGATGCAGTTTGCTTCTTCAAAAATTATTCAATCTGAAGTGCGCATAAAACACTGTGCATGGTATACATCTGCTTGCCTGCATGGGGTTCAGCGCGCGTGGAATTTTAGCTGTGACATCTCAAATGCCATGGCTGCAACAGACCTCCCAAAAAACATTGAAAACAGTGGTGCAGTCCGTAAAAGGAAACTGCATCACTGTTTTTTGCGTATCACTTTTGAAAATCACTTTGGGATTTGCCACGGGTGACGCAGAAGAAAAACATTTAGTGTAGTTGTTGTTCTATGAGAACACTATGCGTAATTTATTACAGGTACATCGAGTGCAGTATTTAACGCACTCTGGTTCAATGATTAAGGAGGTCCGTTTTTATGATTATTTCCGTCGATCACGGTAACAAATCGATCAAGACACCCAATACGTTATTCACATCTGGCCTGATTGTTTCCGAAGGCTTACAAGGCTTTAAAACGGATTACATCTGTTGGAACAATCGGTATTATACACTGACAGAGCAACGTATTGCCTATCTCCGGGACAAAACTGAAGATGATCGATTCTACGTCCTTACCCTTTTTGCGATTGCCAAGGAGTTGGAGCGGCGTAAGATTCCTGAAACCCTGGATCCTATTGATATCACGCTGCTGGTCGGACTTCCTCCGGCACATTATGAGCAGTTGCATAGTCGATTTGAGCAGTACTTTCTCCGCCGGTGCGAGACGATCGACTTTGAATACAACGGCAAATACTACTCAATTCGGGTCAATAAGGTCCTGAGCTATCCACAGGCATTTGCAGCCGCTGTGACACAGTATGGCATCCTCAAGACCTACTCTGTTGCCTATATCATCGATATCGGTGGGTTTACCATTGATGTTCTCAAACTCCGTAACGGGCACCCAGATCTAGCGGTAGTTGAAAGTTTTGAAAAGGGTGTCATCACCCTTTACAACAACATTTCTAGCAAATGCAACGCTCTCTATGCCCGGATTTTAGAGGATTGTGACATTGATGAAGTTATCCGTAATCAGCCCACTGTGCTTCCCGGTGAAGTGCAGCAAATGATTCGCAACATGACAGGAGATTTCCTTTCGGAGTTTTACAACTTCCTGCGCGAGCGTGGCATTGATGTTGCCACCAGTAAATGTGTTTTTGCCGGTGGCGGTTCACTTCTCCTGCGCGGGATGATTGAACGGGCAAATAAAGTGGCTTTCCCCATTTTCATCGAAGACATTCACGCCAACGCACGTGGTTATGAACTCCTCCATCAAAGTGAGGTTGTTGCGAATGGCCAGTAATCATAAAACACGTGTCGTTCTCCAGTTCAATGAAATGGACTTCCGGCATCGACGGGTACTCGACATTTTACGGCAGCGACCGCGTAGCATGTCTGAATTGGTTGTTAATGCAGTTCTGCACTACACAAGTTGCCCAGAGGCGGCCAATGAATTTGGCCGCGACTGGGTGGCAAGCATCGTCAAAGATGTAGTACGCGAAATGGTCGCAAACGGCGAACTCCAAGCTGTATCACAGCCCATGCCCTCAAAGCCAGAGAGCCCAACACTGGCGGCTGATGATCTTGCAGATCTTGGTGGTGTCATGGGCATGTTCCGGTCGAAGGAGTGAAGCTCATGAGTAACAAAAAGTTTGGTTATGCTCGTGTTTCTACAGCGGAGCAAAATGAAGATCGTCAGGTCCTTGATTTACTGGAATACGGCATTGAGGAACGAGACATCTATGTAGATAAACAGAGCGGTCGTAATTTTGAACGGACAAACTACCTGGCTCTGCGCAATACCATTTTGCGAAGCGGAGACATTCTGGTTGTCAAAAGCATTGATCGCTTTGGGAGAAACTATGCCGGTATCCGCACAGAATGGGAATTTTTAACAAAAACCCTCGGGGTTGATATCGTGGTTCTGGATACACCCATTCTGGATACGACTCGCTACAAAGACCTACTTGGCAGTGTTATCACGGATATTGTTCTTGCGGTGCTTTCCTTTGGCGCCCAGCTGGAGGTCGATACCAAGTCCAAAGCACAGGCAGAAGGAATCGCAGCGGCACATCTGAAAGGTGTCAAGTTTGGGCGACCCAGATGTATGGTCAAAGACTGGGATATCTACTATTCGCAGTCAATAACCCCCACCAAATCTAACGATTTGGAGGGGGCTTGCGAAAAATCGTAAGCACAGATTGACTACCCTAAGTGTTTCAAGCACTACGTTACTCAAGAATATAAGAATAGGCACCGGCGGGCGTGAATCCGAACCTGCCGCACTGCGGTGTGTGAT
>ERZ773116.2403-NODE-2403-length-15096-cov-5.460608_pt1 | contig 15096 bp, 10 predicted proteins | sample MGYA00580563_ERZ773116 | MGnify/ENA primary metagenome ERZ773116 (study PRJEB29015, sample SAMEA2737864) | human gut metagenome | biome: human gut; feature: human-associated habitat; material: faeces | place: China | collected 2012 ... | reverse complement strand
GGGCAGCACGGCCAGACCCATGACCTCAATGAGGCCGATGTTTTCCTTCTTGATATGGTGCTTGTCCGCATGGGGATGGAACACACCCAGCGGGTGCTCTTCCGTGGTGACATTGCAGCGCAGCACCAGGTCCAGCTCAAACAGCTCTCCTCTGCGGCGGGCAATGGGCGTAATGGTATTGTGAGGCTCCCCATCGGAGAAGGCGAGAATCCCCCGCCCCTCATCGGAATAGCCCCGCCAGGCATTCAGGATCTTCTCGGCCAGTTCAGACAGGCGACGGGGATCGCTGCCATCCAGGCGAATGACGCTCATAGGCCACTTCACAATTCCTGCCTGAATGTCCTCGAAGCCCCGGAAAGCAACCGGAGTCTCCACAGGAGCCGTCTCCATGGCGAAGGTATAGTGGCCGCCCTGGAAATGCTCATGGCTCAGGATGGAGCCGCCCACAATGGGCAGGTCCGCATTGGAGCCCACAAAATAGTGGGGGAACAGCGTTACAAAATCCAGCAGCTTATCGAAGGCGGACCGATCAATTTTCATAGGCACGTGCCGGCCGTTGAAGACGATGCAGTGCTCATTGTAATAGACATAGGGAGAATATTGCAGGTACCAGTCCGCCCCGGCGATGGTAATGGGGATGATGCGGTGATTTGCCCGGGCGGGATGGTTCATTCGGCCGGCATAGCCCTCGTTTTCCCGGCACAGCTGGCACTTGGGGTAGCCGGACTGGGGGGCATTCTTGGCGGCAGCAATGGCCTTGGGGTCCTTTTCAGGCTTGGACAGGTTGATGGTGATGTCCATCTCACCGTATTCACTGGCATATTTCCAGCGCATGTCCTTGGCAATGCGGTAACGGCGAATGTAATCCGTATCGCAGCTCAGGCGGTAATACCAGTCCGTAGCCTCCTGGGGGGACACGGCATATTTCTCCCGAAAAGTGCGGATGATCTCTCGCGGCATGGGGGTCACAGCCCCCATAATACGGGTATCGAAAATGTCCCGAGCCGTAACATTGTCCTCGCACAGGCCCTTTTCACAGGCATAGTCCAGAATGCCTTTCAGGATTTCCTCCAGGTCCTCGCTCTGGGGCTCGTCGGAGGGCGCATAGTCCTCCTTATGCAGGATGTCCAGGATGCGGTTTACCAGCACCTGATGGTCCACAGGCTCGGCAAGCCCCCGGTTCATGGCATAGGAAACCAGGGAATCAATGTAGGTTTCGATCTGCATGGCTTATGCCTCCACTTCCATCTCCACACCGCCCTGGGGACGGATGGACAGCACGTGGCAGGCTCCCTGGCCCAGAACGGCATCGATGCCGGCCCGGAAACTTTCCAGGATCTCAAAGGGCACAAAGGCCTGGACGGTTCCGGCAAAGCCGCCGCCATGGACCCGGTAAGCGCCCTTGCCCTGCAAATAGTGCTCGCACAGGGCAAGACTCAGGGCAACATCCTGATGCTCGGTGTAACCGGCGGGGATGACGTTCTGCAAATACATATAGGAGGAGTAGCCGCTCTGCTTGACCAGCTCCAGAAAGCGCCGGAAATTGCCCTCCCGCAGCGCTGCCACCTGCTGGGGCACCCGAGCATTCTCCTGATAGAAGTGAATGGCCCGCAGGACCGCCCGGTCCGGGCAGACCTTCCGCAGTGCAGGGATGGCGGCAAAGAATTCCTGCTCGTCGATCTGGGTCAGGACCTCCTTGCCAAAGTAGGCGCAGACCTGCTTCAGCTCCCCGGGAATGGCGGCGTATTCATCCGTCAGGTCCGCGTGGCTGGCCTGGCTGTCGATGATGCACAGGGCGTGGCCGCAGGCAGAGAAATCAAAATCCACCGGCTCGATGACAGGATGCTCCTTGTCGAAGAAATCAATGGTCACCAGATTGCCCACGGCAGAGGCCGTCTGGTCCATCAGGCCGCAGGGCTTGCCAAAGAAGACATTCTCGGCATACTGGCCAATTTGGGCAATTTCCGGCTGACTGACCTTCCCCTCAAAAAACAGGCCGTTGACAATGGTTCCGATGAGCACCTCAAAGGCAGCGGAGGAGCTCAGGCCGGACCCGGGCAGCACCGTGCTCTCGCAGTAGGCATCAAAGCCCGCCACCCGGCAGCCCAGCTCTGCAAAGCGGGCGCAGACGCCCCGCACCAAGGCGGGGGTAGAATTGATTTCCTCCTTCTGGGGCACCAGGCTGTCCAGCGACACGGTGCACAGAGGATAGCCCTTGGAGAGAATGCGCACGGTCTGAGTCCCATTGACCCGGACCGCAGCCTGGGTATCCAGATTTACGGCAGCCGCCAAGACCCGGCCCCGCTGATGATCCGTATGGTTGCCGCCGATCTCCGTGCGGCCGGGCGCGGAGAAATAGCGTTCCGGCTTTCCGCCGAAAGCCGAAGCAAACCCCCTGTCCAGAATTTCCTGCTGTGCCTTTGCAAGATGCAGCGTCTGTAAAGACATACGAAAAACCTCCCAATCAAAATATCCGGCAAAGCCGGGATGAACCCTTGCCACCATTATACATGATTCTTCCGAAAAAGGAAAGACACAAAGCTTTCTTTTGTATATCTTTTTATTTTTCCCCTGCTTCCGTCCCTCAGCTTCTTTTGCCGCCCCGGCACAGTGCATGGACTGCCAGACTGAGCAGCAGCATTGCCGCCGCCACGCTGACCCAGCCAAAGCCCAGCTTGTACATAGGCAGCCCATGCAGCAGCGTATTCACACCGCCAAGGGGCACTCCCGCTTCGCCCAAGGCGAACAGCACGCTGACCGCCGCTGTGCCCGCTACGGTCATGGGATAGGCAAAGCGGTTGTTCTTCCACAGGTCGTGGCTCAACCCCAGCAGGATCAGAACGATTGCCACGGGGTAAATTGCGTTCAGCACCGGGATGGAGATACTGAGGATCATGCTCAGGCCCAGATTGCACACCAGGAAGGAGAAAAATGTAATGATATAGGCCCAGGCGCGGTAGGAAACCTTCTGGAAAAGCATGGAAAAATACTGAGAAATGGAGTTGATCAGGCCCACACAGGTGGTCAGACAGGCCAGGGTGAAGATGGCAGCCAGCAGCACGGCACCGACGCTGCCGAACACCTGGTAGACGATGCAGCGCAGCGTCCAGGCACCGTTTTCTTGAATTTCATAGACCCCGGAGCTGCACATTCCCATATAGGACAGCATGGCATACACCAGGGCCAGGATGGTACCGGCCAGCAGGCCTGCCAGAACCGTATAGCGCATTTTGTCCCGCTTTTGCTCCAGGCCAAAGGTCCCCAGGGTCGTGGAGATCACCAGGCCAAAATTCAGCGCGGCGATGGTATCCATGGTGTTATAGCCCTCGGTAAAGCCCTTGAGCAGCGGCGCGTGGGCGTAGCTCTCCTGAGGCGGCGCAACCTGCTTTTCCCCCCGGAACAGGAAGCAGACAAACAGCAGCGTCAGCAGCACCAGCAGCACCGGCGTAAGGCCCCGACCGATGCGGTCTACCAGCTTGCCGGGGTTCAGGCACAGCCAGAGCGCCACCAGGAAAAACACCAGGGAATACGCCGCCATCCACAGCGCCGCATTGCTGTTCTCCGGCAGATAGGGGGCCACAGCCATCTCAAAGGGCACGGAGGCCGCTCTGGGAATGCCCAGTCCCGGACCGATGGACAGATAGATCAGCACTGCAAACACCAGTGCAAACCGCTTGCCCACCTGACGGCCCAGCTTTTCCAGCCCATCGAATCGGGCCACGACCACCACGCCCAGCACCGGCAATATCACCGCCGTCACCAGAAAGCCAACCATGGCCGGGAGGGTATTGGCTCCCGCATTCTGCCCCAAAAAGGGCGGAAAAATCAGATTCCCCGCCCCAAAGAACAGCGCAAAAAGCATGACGCTTACCACCAAAAGATTCTTTTTTCCCAGTTTCATAACATTTTCCTCTCTTTCCCGGAAAACTCCAAACAGATCGGCACGCAGTCCGGAGTCAAAATGCCAGTCCATTCACAGTTTCCCAAAATAAAAAAGACCCGTCTCAAATTTCTTTGAGACGAGTCTAAATTACCCGCGGTACCACTCAAATTGCGTGCAGCAACGCACGCCGCTTTCAGGCTCCAACAAGCCCTAGGCACTTACGCAGCCTGCGCGGAAGCCCCTACTTGCAGCGCTTTGGGGAACCTCAGCTCGGAAGGGATGGGATATTATGACTGCTGCCTGCCAGGCTTCCACCGTCCCCGGCTCTCTATATGGTGCGCAACCAAATCCGTCTTCGTCATAGCTTTTTCTATTCACTTGTCCTCATTGTACAGACAAAACAGCACTTTGTCAAGAATTTTTCCTTGGTGGAAGAACGTCCGCCATACAGGGACAAATCAGGCAGCCCCGGAAGGAGCTGCCTGAAAAGGGATCGGTTTTTACTTGTTTCTGTTCTCCAGGTAGGCCTTCTTAGCGGCAGCCAAACCGGCCTTGGCTCCGGCGAAGCCTGCCTTGGCGGCATCGGCTACGTCAGCGGCCACAACTGCGGCAGCCTCCCTGGCGTTCTCGGCGAACTCCTTGGCAGCCTCCTTAGCAGCTTCCTTGGCCTTCTCGCGGTCGGCAGCCTTGGCTTCCTCGGCAGCCTTTTCCGCATTGGCCTTTTCAGCCTCCTGCTTAATGGCAGCCTGGGCAGCGGCCAGACGGGCGATGGGCACGCGGAAGGGGCTGCAGGACACATAGTCCAGGCCCAGAGCATTGCAGAACTCCACGGAAGCGGGGTCGCCGCCATGCTCGCCGCAGATGCCGCAGTGCAGGTTGGGCCGGGTCTTCTTGCCCAGCTCCATGGCAACCTTCATCAGCTTGCCAACGCCGTTCTGGTCCAGCTTGGCGAAGGGATCGTTCTCGTAGATCTTGGCCTCATAGTAGGCGTTCAGGAACTTGCCTGCATCGTCGCGGGAGAAGCCGAAGGTCATCTGGGTCAGATCGTTGGTGCCGAAGCAGAAGAACTCGGCTTCCTTGGCGATCTCGTCAGCAGTCAGAGCTGCGCGAGGAATCTCGATCATGGTACCAACCTCGTAGGTCAGCTCCACACCGGCAGCGGCAATTTCCGCATTGGCCGTCTCCACGACTACCTTCTTCACAAAGGCCAGCTCCTTGGTCTCGCCAACCAGGGGGATCATGATCTCGGGCTTGATTTCCCAATCGGGATGGGCCTTTTTGACATTGATGGCGGCCCGGATGATGGCCTTGGTCTGCATTTTGGCAATCTCCGGATAGGTGACGGTCAGACGGCAGCCGCGGTGACCCATCATGGGGTTGAACTCATGCAGGGAGGCGATGATGGCCTTGATGGCCTCTACGCTCTTGCCCTGGGCCGCAGCCAGCTGCTCGATCTCAGCCTGGGTGGTGGGAACGAACTCATGCAGAGGGGGGTCCAGGAAGCGGATGCACACAGGGCTTCCCTCCAGGGCCTCATAGAGTTTCTCAAAGTCACCCTGCTGATAGGGCAGGATCTTGTCCAGAGCGGTCTCCCGCTCTGCAACGGTATCGGAGCAGATCATCTCCCGGAAAGCAGCGATCCGCTCGGGGTCAAAGAACATATGCTCGGTACGGCACAGGCCAATGCCCTCTGCGCCCAGCTCCTTTGCCTTCTTGGCATCGGTGGGGGTATCGGCATTGGTGCGGACCTTCATGGTGCGGTACTTGTCGGCCAGAGCCATAATGCGGCCGAATTCACCGGCGATTTCGGCATCCACAGTGGGGATAACGCCTTCATAAATATTGCCGGTTGAACCATCGATGGAAATGAAGTCGCCCTCGTGGTAGGTCTTGCCGCCCAGCGTAAACTGCTTGTGCTCTTCATCCATATTGATCTCGCCGCAGCCGGAGACGCAGCAGGAACCCATGCCCCGGGCCACAACGGCAGCGTGAGAGGTCATGCCGCCGCGAACAGTCAGGATGCCCTGGGCAACCTTCATGCCGGTGATATCCTCAGGAGAAGTCTCCAGACGAACCAGAACAACCTTCTCGCCTCTGGCGGCCCACTTTTCCGCATCCTCAGCAGAGAACACGACCTTGCCGCAGGCAGCTCCGGGAGAAGCGCCCAGACCACGGCCGATGGGGGTAGCCTCCTTCAGAGCCTTGGCATCGAACTGGGGGTGCAGCAGGGTATCCAGATTCCGGGGGTCGATCATAGCAACGGCCTTCTTCTCATCGATCATGCCCTCGTCCAAGAGGTCACAGGCGATCTTCAGAGCGGCCTTGGCGGTACGCTTGCCGTTACGGGTCTGGAGCATATACAGCTTGCCGGCTTCCACGGTGAACTCCATGTCCTGCATGTCGTGGTAGTGGCTTTCCAGGATCTGGCAGACCTTGGTAAACTGGGCAAAGGCCTCGGGGAATTTCTCCGCCATTTCGGAGATGGGCATGGGGGTGCGGACGCCCGCCACCACGTCTTCGCCCTGGGCGTTGGTCAGAAATTCGCCGAACAGCTTCTTCTCGCCGGTGGCAGGATTCCGGGTGAAGGCAACGCCGGTGCCGCAGTCGTCGCCCATGTTGCCGAAGGCCATGGACTGGACGTTGACGGCGGTGCCCCAGGAATAGGGAATGTCGTTTTCACGACGGTAAATGTTGGCGCGGGGGTTATCCCAGGAGCGGAACACGGCCTTGATGGCGCCCATCAGCTGCTCCTTGGGGTCGGTGGGGAAATCCACGCCCAGCTTGCTCTTATATTCGGCCTTGAACTGGGAGGCCAGCTCCTTCAGGTCGTCCGCGTCCAGCTCCACGTCCTGGGTCACGCCCTTGCGCTCCTTCATCCGGTCGATGAGGGCTTCAAAATACTTCTTGCCCACTTCCATGACCACGTCGGAGTACATCTGGATGAACCGGCGGTAGCAGTCCCACGCCCAGCGGGGATTGCCGGACTTGGCGGCCATGACGTTCACCACGTCCTCGTTTAAGCCCAGGTTCAGGATGGTATCCATCATGCCGGGCATGGACGCCCGGGCGCCGGAACGGACGGAAACCAGCAGCGGATTCTCGTGGTCGCCGAACTTCTTGCCGGTGATCTCCTCCAGCTTGTCCACGTAGGACATGATCTCGGCCTTGATATCGTCGTTGATCTGACGACCGTCTTCATAATATTTGGTACAGGCTTCCGTGGAAATAGTAAACCCCTGGGGGACCGGCAGTCCAATGTTGGTCATTTCGGCCAAATTAGCGCCTTTTCCGCCCAGGAGTTCCCGCATTCTACCGTTTCCTTCGGTGAATAGGTATACATACTTGTGAGACATACTTCCATTACCCCTTTCAGTTCTTTGCGTGTGCCATTTTCAATTTTAATGTTGCATTTTTGAATCCTATTTTGTGTCGCTCACACAGTATAACACGCTCTTTCACAAAATGCAAACCTTTTTGCAATTTTTATGCAGAATTCCAAAAAAAGCCGTTTGGGAATATGCAGTTTGACAGCTTTCCTGCAACACATGGAGGTTTCGTGCCGCAGATGCAAAAAAAGGACACGCAAAAGCGTGTCCTTTTGGGGTATGTATTGAGGTCATGCGCCGGGGGTGTAGGTGTATTGCAGCACCTCGCCGCTGCTGTCGTTGCAGACGATCACGGCCGTACCCAGGCGGGTCAGGTTCTCGTTCTTGGCCGCCGGGGTCTTTTTCAGACTCCAAAGCCCTGTCTGGTCAAAATTCTCTGCGGCGGAGCCGTCGGCGGGGGTGATGGCGTAGTAAGCCACGGTGTAGGTCACTTCCTTACTCAGGAAGGGCTTTTTCGCATACTCGACCACGGCCACGGAGGGCTTGTTCCCCCGGGTTCGCTCGGAAATAATGCCGTACATCTCCTGGTTCTTCTCCACCACCTGCTCGGCAGAGTAATTCTTCGTCAGGGAGTTGTTCTCATAGTAGTAGCCCAGGTATCCCGCCACGCAGCCGCAGCCCAGGACAAACAGCACCGCCAGGGTGGCGATCTGCTTCTTATTGAATTTCAGGGCTTCCTTGGAGCGACCTACGCTGTAGGTCAGGCCGAGACGGTTGGTGATGGGCAGCATCACGCCCAAAAACAGCGTCAGCAGCACGGACTCGATGGGGAACATAAAAATGTTCTTGATCATGCCGGGGACGACCATGGCAAGGGTATACTGCTTGCCGTCCATGTAAAGGGCATAGTACCACATCATAATGGGGGTCTGGAGCAGCACATTGATGACCAGGCTGACGGTGAACCGGCTGAGCATGACCCGGGTGGTGGTAACCTTTGCCCGGTACAGGAACAGGGCGAACACCAGGGAACCGCCGATCTCCGTCAGGATAAAGGGCAGGAAATAGATACCCTCCGGCCGGATGATGTAGCCCAGCACGTCCGTGATGCCGGCAGCCAGCATGGCCATTACGGGGCCAAAGACCATGGCACCCAGGGCATTGATGAAGAATGCGGTGTTGATCTTCAGGAAGGGCGTAATGGGAATGGCCAGCTGCTTCATAACCAGACGCAGGGCGATCATGAGCGCCGCGAACACCAGCATATGGGTGTCCTTCAGCTCAGCGGCGGCGTCACGCCAGTAGGCTTTGGAAAACGGATGGGAATACAGGGTATTGCTCTTTTGTAATCTGGACATAAAAAGTCCTCCTTTCATGCAGCGATGATCCCATGCTCCCACATTGACCCTACGGAATCGTGTATGCAAAAACTCCCCTCGCGGCTTTTCGCCGAAAGGGGAGGCAGATTGCAGACACATATAACCCGTGGGGAAGGGCAACGCTAAAAGCCGCGACCATTCGCCCGACCGAGTATCGTTGCTACATAAAGGAGGTTATCCCATATGCAACAGCGGGTGCGGTGACCCCATCGTGGAACATTCCTTCGTCCTTCGGGCAAACTCCCCGTCCCGATGGCACTTAACGCGAGGTCTCCTACTCTGTTCGCAGTCAAATATACACGAAAGAAGCGAAAAAGTAAATAGGTTTTTTACATTTTTTCGGGAATTTTTGCGGCCTCCGGGGTGTCCGTTTTGGCCATGGCCGCCCGCATCAGCACCATCCGGTAAATCTCCCCGTAGGACAGGCGCTCCACCGCCTGCGCCGCGACCAACGGAACCTCCTTCAGAACCTGGTCGCCGGATTTCACCGTAAGCGTCCCCAGACGCTGCCCCCGGCTGACGGGGGCCGTGACGGTGGGCTCCAGCGTCACCTCGCTGGTGACGCCGCTTTTCTGCGCCTTGTCAATGAGCAGCGCCATATCCGCTTCCGGCACCGCGCTCACCCCGGCGTCCTTCCCAAGACGCACCGGAATTTGATTCTCACAGTCGCTCAAGTCCGGGCTGACCACCGCGAAATTGGCGAAGCCGTAGTCCAGCAATGACTTGCAGGCGGCGTTCCGGGACTGGCTGGTCTCCGCCCCCATGACCACGGCGATCAGCTCCATACCGTCCCGCATCGCCGACGCCGACAGGCAGTACCCCGCCCCGGAGGTAAAGCCGGTTTTCAGTCCCGTGGCGCCGGAGTAGAAGCGGATGAGCTTGTTGGTGTTGGACAGGCCGAAGGCGCCGCCCCGCACGGTGTCCATCCAGATGGTGGTGTAGTTTTTGATGAGGGGATGGTATTTCAGCAGCTGCCGGGACATAAGGGCGATGTCGTAGGCGGAAGTTCGGTGATTCACGGCGTCCGCCCCGTCGTCCAGGCCGGTGCAGTTGACGAAGGTGGTGTCGTTCATCCCCAGCTCCTGCGCCCGCCGGTTCATCATGGCGACGAAGGCGCTTTCGCTGCCCGCGATATGCTCCGCCATGGCGCAGGCGCAGTCGTTGGCCGAGGACACCGCGATGGATTTGAGCATGTCGGAAACGGGCATGGTCTCCCCCGCCTTCAGGTAAATCTGACTGCCCCCCTTGGCGGCGGCGGTCTCGGAGGCCGTCACCGTATCCGTCAGGGCGATCTTCCCGGAATCCACCGCTTCCATAATCAGCAGCATGGTCATGACCTTGGTCACGCTGGCAGGGGCAAGGCGCTCATGGGAATTGGACTCATACAGAATGGTTCCGGTGGCGACATCCATCAGCACCGCGCTCTTCCCCGCCACGTCCAGCGCTGCCGCCGACACCGGCAGCGCAAGCCGGCACAGCGACAGGATCAGCGCCGCGGTACATATCATCCGCTTCATAATCATCCCTCCAAACGATTCGTAGTACAACCTATGTCCGCAGGATATGAATATGCGGGATTTTTTCTATGGAAACTTTCCGTCTGATGTGGTACAATGGCTCTGCCAGAGTATCCACCGGGAGGGGGCGCCGCCCTTCTCCCCCCGCAGCTTATACGGAGGAAATACCACATGAGAGGAATCCCATCGCTGATCACAGACATTCGCAAAAACGTATTCACCGAGGTCGCCCGCATGGCCTACAACGGCGGCGACTACACCCAGGCGGAGGACCTGCCCTTCAAGATCGTCCCCGGCGACCAGCCCCTGCACCGGGAGTCTATTTTCCTGGAACGCGCCATCGCCGGAGAGCGGGTGCGGCTTGCCATGGGTCTGTCCATCCGCCCCATCCAGACCCGCAGCCTGATGACCGAGGGCATGGACGCCGCCGCCATTGCCGAGCAGTATTACGAGCCGCCGCTGATTAACATTATTCCCTATGCCTGTCACGCCTGCCCTACAAATCAGTACCGGGTGACGGAGAACTGCCAGAACTGTCTGGCCGCCTCCTGCCAGAAGGTCTGCCCCAAGGGCGCAGTCTCCTTCGTCAACGGCAAAAGCCACATTGACCCGGAAAAGTGTATCAAGTGCGGCAAGTGCGCGGGCGCCTGTCCCTACCACGCCATCATCCACATGGAGCGCCCCTGTCAGGCGGCCTGCGGCATGGACGCCATCGGCTCCGACGAGCATGGCAAGGCCGTCATCCATCAGGATAAGTGCGTCGCCTGCGGACAGTGTCTGGTGTCCTGCCCCTTCGGCGCCATTGTGGACAAGGGTCAGATCTTCCAGGTCATTCAGTCCATTCTCAAGGGCGACCGGGTCATCGCCATCGTCGCCCCCGCATTCATCGGCCAGTTCGGCAAGCTCTCCACCCCCGGCAAATTCGTCAGCGCCATGAAGGTGCTGGGCTTTGACCGGGTGGTGGAGGTCGCCGTGGGCGCGGATATGTGTACCATCGAGGAAGCCAAGGACTTTCTGGAAAAGGTGCCGGAGCAGCAGGATTACATGGCAACCTCCTGTTGTCCCGCCTGGCACTCCATGATTGAGAAGCTGTACCCCGGAGAAATGAAGAAAATCTCCATGACCCTGACCCCCATGGTATTCACCGCCCGGCTGGTGAAGAAGGAGCTTCCCGGCTGCAAGGTGGTGTTCGTCGGCCCCTGCGCCGCGAAAAAGCTGGAGGCCATCCGGGCGGACATCCGCTCCGACGTGGATTTCGTGCTGACCTTTGAGGAATTGCAGGGCATGTTCGAGGCCAAGGGTGTGGACTTTGCCGCGGTTCCCGAGGAGAACGCCCTGAACGAAGGCACCGCCGCCGGCCGCGGCTTCGCCGTATCCGGCGGTGTCGCCGGTGCGGTGACGGCGCTCATCGGTCAGGAGCATCCGGAGCTGGAGGTCAAGACCGCCCGGGCAGAGGGGCTGCGGGAATGCCGCAAGCTGATGCTGATGGCCAAGGCGGGCAAGTACAAGGGCTATCTGCTGGAGGGCATGGCCTGTCCCGGCGGCTGCGTCGCCGGCGCGGGAACGCTGCTTCCGGTAGACCTGGCTGCAAAGGTAGTCGGCAGGTACCAGTCCGAGGCCAGCGCCGCCTCCCCGCTGGAAAGCGCCTACCGGGACGAGGGAGAGCATCTGGATTGAGGAGCATACGCCATGTATGAACGCATTCGGAACCTGCGGGAGGATCGTGACCTCAAGCAGGAGGATATCGCGCGGCTGCTTCACTGCACCCAGGCTTGCTACTCCCATTACGAGACCGGCAAGCGGGACATCCCAACGGAGGTGCTTCGCACATTGGCGGACTTCTACCACGTCAGCATCGACTATCTGCTGGGGCAGACCGGCAGGAAAGAAACGTACCCCAAATAGCATTCGTCCCCGGCAAGCGGTATGCCTGCCGGGGACTTTTCCGCATAGGGTGCGCCGTCGAGCGCCCTATGCGGGATATTTTTCGCGGTGCGCCTGCCCACTGCACATTTTTTCGCCTCCGGAATACGATGGAATGAGCGGCAAAGCTCAAAATTCGATATCGGAGGTAACTTCTATGTGCAACAACAACGGTCTGTGCGGCTGCCTGAACAACAACTGGTGGTGGATCGTCATTCTGATCCTCCTGCTGTGCAACTGCGGCGGCTGGAACGGCTGCGAGAACAACAATAACGGCTGCGGCTGCGGCTGCTAAGCAAAGAACGGGCGCCCTTTCCGGGCGCCCATCCATATTTCAAGAGCCTCGCAGAGGAAAGTCACCCGCAGGCGGCAAATAAAGCTTATAGACTATGTGATTCCATAAATCTGTATCATTTTGTTGAATAAACGGCATATTGTTCGGCAAATGGACTGCCGTGCGGCGGTAAAGCCTGTAATTTGCAAAGAGAAAGCCGAGAATAGGATTCGGTTGATTTCAACGTGTATTGTTTTTTCCTAATTTTCATCTAAGTTGAAACCAACAGGAATGTAAAATGTGCAACGAGGGCATTGCCAAACATCCCCCTTGTCTTTCTTCGCCCGAACTAACTGCACTTTACAATTAGGGCATTTTTCAATCTTCGGCAGTGGGTTATTGCTGTTGGAAATTCGCTCCTCTTTGGAAATAAGAAAATCTTTTTTTGTTGCAATCCGTTCTCGCCCGGAACACAGAATATATCCTTCATGGGCATAAGAAAAACAGTATTCGCAACCCGTGCAGTCGTCAACAAAGTTTGCGTAATTTTTTCCCTTCCAGTTTCGGATTCCAATAGGGCACCCATCGACATGTAGCGCTAATCCGCGCTGCGTTAAGGGCATTTTATCTGAGGCTTTTTCAAATTGCTGATACCATTTTTCAGACACAGCATTATATTTCCACGATTTTTGAGGGCTGGTTTTGAGCAGAATATCCGACAATTCTTCAACGGAAATATCTCTTTTTTCTTTGCTTAAATCAATTTCAATGGTGGAAATCTTTTTCTCCTTCAACTTTTTCAGCTTTTCATCGTCAATGGGATGGGTAACATAGATTTCTATAAAGAAATGTTCATCACCAGAATCTACTACGATATCCGGTATGATGTCATCAAAACGGTTTTCCAGTTTGACATCGTCAATGGAAATCTCTCTTTCCTTGCTTATCAGTTCTTTCGACTTGCCGGACTGCGGGAATTCGACATAGACGGGAGGAATGACCATTTTCTTTGCGCGCGAAAGAATGTCTTTTGCTGCCAAATGTAAGGAAGACTCATATCCATATTCGCAGTCCTCATTTGAACGGTGCGCAAAGTGATGCATACGCTTCTGCCCTTTGCGCGCTATAAGTTCGTCACCGCACGCAGGACAAACACACCCGCATTCCTTTCCGCTTGGTACATCATCAATACTTACGATATTGCCATCTTTTAATGCATATATCAATTTCGAGTGCTTTGTCACTGTACTATCATTCCTTCCTAAAAATTTTATCTTGTTATGTTAAAGCGTCAGCCCTTCACTCCCGCGAGGGCGAGGAACTTCTTGTCAGACTGAATGGCGTGGGTCACGAACTTCCCGTCCCGGAACAGCGCGTAGGTGGTCACCGGGGCGGGGAGATTCCGGGCGGTTTCTTTGTCTGCGATCCGGACGGTTTTCAGGGGAATGCCGTGCTCTGCGGCGGCCTCCGCCACCCGGGGCACCCAGTAATAGGTGAACGGACACTGATCCGTATAGTAGAGAACGAAGCCGTCCTCCTTGATTTCCGGATGTCTGGCGCATTCCTTAAACTTTGGCTTCTCCGCCGACGGCGTCAGCGGCAGATACATGAGGGTGATCCCGCAAGCCGAAGTGTCCGCGACGGTGAAGCCCTTGTTGGCCAGATACTTGGGGTCGGAAAGAAACTCCCTCTTTCTCCCCTCCGCGGAAAGAATGCAGATCCCCTTCCGCCCCTGAGCCTGGGCGTCCCGGATGCACTCGGTAAGCAGATCGGAGGAATACCCATGCCCCTTCATGGAACCGGCGACCCACAGGCAGTCGATGTAAAGATACCCCGGCGCGACGATGGGAACCCAGGCGTTCTCCGCCGGGATGTACTCGATGAAGCATTTCCCCCGTTCCTCGCTCCGGTAAAAAACCAGCCCCTCCGCGAACCGCTCCCTGAGCCATGCCTTCTTTGCGACGCTCTGCTTCCCCGACATGGCGCAGCAGATGTGCTCAAAGTCAATGTTTTCCTTTGTGATGCGGATGTAGCGCATATGGTTTCTCCCCTTTTACGACATTTTGATAAGCAAAGTGTAGCACAGCCTGTTCCGGAATGCAATCGGCGAATTGCTGCGGGCGAAAAAATCAGGCAGTTGACGGTATTGTGCCGTGCAGCTGCCTGATAAAATGTTATGCGGGGGTGTATTGTCTTCCGGAATATCAAGAGGAAAACGCCGGTGTCAATCAGCAGGACTCCCGCGTTAGGTGGCGGGCGAAGTATCATGCTGAATGGGCTTCAAATAGCCTTCTTTTCTGCGCTGCGGTTTTCCAGTAGTGCCTGCGCGCATATTGCGTAGGCAGCCGCTCCGACGGACAATGCACTTTCATCATATCGCACGGATGGATGGTGGTTGCCATAGCAAAAGCCGTCCTTTGCTTCGCCGGTGCCGATGGTCAGATAGACCGAGGGAATCTGTTGGGCGAACAGCGCAAAGTCCTCCGAGGCAGAGAGCCGCTGGGGCGTATCGTCCACGGCGTCGCCGCCCAAATTTTCACGAAGGGCGTTAATGAATGTCGGACACAGCTCCGGCGCATTGTAAAGAACCGGCACGCCGGTGACCATTTTCAGCTCTGCCCGGGTTCGGAAGGTACGGGCAATCCCTTCCGAAATATCTTTCAATCTAAGGCACAGGTGCTGTCGGTCGGCTTCTCTGGCGGAACGGATGGTTCCCTCCAGCACGGCTGTTGCCGGGATACTGTTGGCGGCATCTCCTGCATGGAAGGAGCCGATGGTAACGACCGCTCCGGAT
>ERZ773116.2397-NODE-2397-length-15118-cov-3.863108_pt1 | contig 15118 bp, 20 predicted proteins | sample MGYA00580563_ERZ773116 | MGnify/ENA primary metagenome ERZ773116 (study PRJEB29015, sample SAMEA2737864) | human gut metagenome | biome: human gut; feature: human-associated habitat; material: faeces | place: China | collected 2012 ... | reverse complement strand
TTCTTTTCCCAGAATAGCTTTTTGACTTCCTCAAGCAGAATTGTAGCAACGTTATCTTGAACTTTGATGAGCTTGGTATCTAGGACATAATAATCAAAAGTGGCTTGTGTTAGTTCCTCTTTGGCCAGCTCTAAGAGCTTATTCCAAAAAAAATGCTCTTTTTCGGTCATTCCATCAATTCTCCTTCTTTATTCTTGTTCTCTGATTCTATCATAAAACAAAAAAGTTTTCCACAGGTCCGAAGATAAAAGTTTCCTAAGTTATCCACAAGGAAAATTTTTCTAAATTCCTTCATTTTACATTTTTTACCATTCATTCAATTCTTCCTAATAATCTAAAGTAATTTATCTGTTTTCCTTTATTTTCCTAAAGTGTTTACCTATAATTGTTCTACAGTTTACCTATATTAACCAATACCATATAACCGTTGCAACTACTGCATCCTATACCTATAATGGGTATATTGTAAAGCGTGAAACCATTGAAACTGCTACATTCTTCTATTTTCTTCTATTTGTGTATACCTATGTATGGTATTCAATCCTAGTTATATCAACGGTTTCACTGTTTTCCTGTATATTTTCCTAAGTCCTGTAATGCTTGATAATGCTAGATAGTTAATAAATATACCTATGATAATTAAGATAATAAAGCATAATGTTAATTTATATTAATTAATTAAGCTATTCTCTTTTGTTCTCTTTATTATATAAAGTATGTATATATTTGTCGAATTAATCTAAAGCTAGTAATATCAACGATTACAGTATTTTATAATAACTTTACAATATAAAACAATCTTTATATTTTCCCTAATTAAATAAAGCTAATCCTTGATTTATCTTAATATTTTAAAGGAGATATTATCATTCTGCTTTATTTAATTAAGTTAAACTTATTAATTAATACCAACTTTATTTATTAAACTTTAAAATCAATTTTAAAATGGAGTATTCCATAAAAATAATTTTGTACGATAAAATACTTTTTTATAGCTTTACTAAAATAAGTAAATTGTACTATCCACTTTAATAAAATTTGTGACCCTATTTTTTACTATCAATAAATAAAGTATTCGACACTATAGACTTTATTTATATAAAGTATTTAACATTAATTCATACCATATAAATTATTTTTTTTATGCAATCATTATCTTTTATGATACAATTATATTTTAATATATAAATTATTTTTTATGTAAAGAATTAATTATTTAGAGGGCGTAAACTTTAATAAATAAAGTGACCCTATTTTTTACTATCATTAATTAAAGTAAAACTTGTCGAACACTTTACTATTTGCCCGTGGAATCTATCTTTTGCTTTAAAAATTAAAGTGTTTACCTGTAAAAATTAATTTATATATAAACTTTTATTTTTATTACTATCTAAAATATAGCTCAATCCGTTGATATTACTAACTTGTAGCGTTTTTGATTGTTGTTTTCTATCTATATATTTTTTTAGGAAAAAATAAATTTTAAAAATCCAAAAAAATGTTTGACAATGAATATAAAGTGTACTACTATTGAATTAAGATATAACAAACAACAAAGTAAGGCATAAGTATCAGACAAGGGAGAACGCCCAATAGTTCATTAAGTAATAAAAATAATTAATAAAAATTCAAAAAAGTTGTTGACAAGTAAATATAACTTGTGCTACAATTGAATTAATAATCAATCGACAACCTTGTTATACATGAGCAACAAAATCAAATCTAAAACTTAAGCGTTTGATATCCTCTATCAAAACATTTAAGAAAAAAATAATTAATTAGGAGGGTTTAAAATGAAAAATATATTAGGATTATCACAAAAACAAATTTATTATTTAGCATCTATAGATTTTATAAACAGATATAATGGTGTATATGAATATGTACATTGTGAGGATATAATGGCGCAATTAGAATGTACTGTAAGGGGATACAAAGTATTAACAACAAAACTTATAAAAAGAGGATTTGTTGAAAGAAAGATAAAAAATGATAGAATTCAATATGTAAGATTTACAGAACTTGGATATAAAGTTTTTTGTAGTATACTTTACAATGAAGAATAATTAATAAAAATAAAAAAAAAGTTTGACAACTATAAAAATTAGTACTATCATTAAAGTATAAAAATAATTAATAAACAGGGGAGGATATAAAAATGTTAAAAGGTGAAATAAGAAAAGGGACAGTTCGTAAAACAGAAAATCAAGAAAAGAAATATATTAAACAGTTCAAAGGTAATGACTTACAAAAATGTATTATAGCAATAAACAACATGCTACATCAACGTATATACGCATCAAGCCACTTAAGAAAAAAATCAGCCGTTAGCTACAACATGAAAGTTATATGCAATATGTTGAAATATGGTGAATTTGATATAATAGAGTACAATTACACAAGAGGGCAAGGAAGAATATTAATAGAAAGTTGGGAAATATTCCCAGTAAATATCGACGGTAAAATAACAGATTGCGTAATGAAGGTCGTTATTGAACCAAAAACAAGTCAAGTTATTACAGTGTACTATAATAGCGTTGACGATATTCACGCAACATTGAATATGAAACGCTATAATAAGGACTTAGAAGTTATATTCTAGTCCTCTAGCTCAAAAGCTATTAGAATGATACTAAATTATATTAATAAAAGGTAGGTTGATATTATGTATAAATACTTTAAAAACTGTAAAACAAAAGAAGACGCTAAAAAATTATATAAAAAGTTAGCTTTTAAACATCACCCGGATAAAGGAGGAGATGTTGAAATAATGAAAGCCATCAATAATGAATTTGATGACTTTATGAAGAACTTTAAGGAAGAAAAAGATAGTAAAAAAGAATATGAATTTACTGCGACTACATATAGAAAACTTATAGAACAATTAATAAAATTTGATAATATAGTTATTGATATAGTAGGGTGTTTTATATGGGTAACTGGCAATACATACTCTATAAAAGAAGAACTTAAACAACTTGGATTTAGATATAGTAAAAATAAAAAATCATGGTATGTTGCACCAGAAGAATACATGAAAAATAGAGTCAATTATAAGAAAAAATACAGCATGAATGAAATAAAAAATAAATATGGATGTACTTCTATAAAATCAAAAGGAGGATACAAGAAGGAAAAAGATAATATAATAATGATAGGATAATATTTGGGCGTGACTAATACGCCCAACGGCTCAAGCTATCTCAAAAGATAGCAAAAATAATTAATAAAGTTGTTGACAAAAGATAGTACAATATGATATTATATAGTCATGGTAATAAAAAATAATTAATAAAAGGAAGGTTGATATTATGTTGAAAATTAAATTTAATCAAGTAAAAGCAATTATAAGAAGAGAAGTTAAAAACGGTAATTATTTTGAAATATATGTATTACCTTGCAAGGTGATGTATAATAACGCATGGATTAAACCTTATAGAATAATGGCTAACTCATTAGAAACATTTCAAAATGAAATTAATAGCTATGAATATTATAATTGTAATAGTGAATTAGGAGAACATCTTAATTATTATATAACTGAAGAATATTCTAACTATCTAAAATCAGAATATGATGTAAAACATTAGGACTTTAAAGTCCTAATAGCTCAAAGTATCACTTGAATGATACTAAAATATATTAATTAGGAGTGATTAAGTTATGAAGAATAAAATATTATATATGTTAATAGTATTAATAGGAGTTGTTATATTCAAAAATGAAATATCAATTATGTTTATGTATGTAGTTGATTTTATAGGCTATACATTCAATATTAATGTAGTTGATGTAATTGATTTTCTTAATACTATATACTATTTGTAGTAGTATTAAGAATGATAATATAACATTAGGAGGGCAACCTCCTACTAGCTCAATACTATTTTAAATGATAGTAAAAATAATTAATATTTTTTTAAAAAGCTCTTGAATTCTTAGTTTAAATCATATATAATAAATATATAAAAATAATTAATAAAAAGGAGAATGATATTATGAAAAATTTAAGAAATCAATTATTAGAAATGGGTAAAAAAGAAACTGGTATAAAATTATTTGTTATAAATGACCTAACAGACCTTGACAATGATGAAGAAATAAAAGGTTATATTAATGACGTGTTAACTTATGGTTGCCAAAGTGGTATAGTTACAAGTTTAATATATACAAGTGACACTAAAAACTTTACTAAAAACTATCTTGAAGAATGTTTAGAAATATTAAATGAGCTATTTCAAGAGATAGGAGACCTAGTATTTCCAATAGATAGTAATAGAATAGCTTGGTTAGCGTATGAAAAAACATTAAGAGATTTAGTTATAAAATTAGATTTAGATATATAGAGGGATAAATCCCTCTAGCTCAAAACTATCTTAAATGATAGTAAATTATATTAAATAGGAGTGGTAAATATGAATAAAAAAACATTATGGATTATATTAGGTATAACAAGTAACGCTATATTTCTAATAGGATTATTATTAATAATAGTATCATTTAAATATGATACTCATAAAGAATATGCATATACAGAAACGACTAGCATAAACATACAAAAAGATGACAAAATAACAGCTAATGAACGTCCTCTTGATGATAGTCAAGAGCATGACAATAGAGTTAATAATGATAATAAAGATTATGCTACTAATAACACTAGTGATTATGTTATAAAAACAACTACAAAAAAATCTACATACAATAATAGCAAAAACAATAGTAATGATAATAAAAACTATAGTAATACTAATACTAATAATAGTAATAATAAGAATGATAGCAATAATAGTAATACTAATAATACTAATAATAGTAATAACAATAATACTAATAATAGTAACAACAATAATAACTATACAGTTGAATATACAAATACCAGTTATTGTGGATTTTGTGGTAAACAATTAAATAACAACGACGGTATTTGTCAAGACTGTAGAGAAATAAGAAGTAAATTAGGAGAATAATTTTCTCCTTTGTTCAAGCTATCATAATGATAGTAAAATATGATATTATATAAATATAAAAGGTTTACTGGTTTATCCTTAAAACCAGTAATAAAAACAATTAATAAAAAAGCTCTTGACAAATAATAACACAACATGATATACTTAATATATAAAATTAATTAGGAGGAGATAATATGGGGGCTAAAATAGATAGAACTGGAGAAACAAAAGTTAATAATTTTGGAAGTAAAATGGTAATAATAAAATATAAAAAATGGGAAGATGTTGATATTTATTTTCCAGAATATAATTGGACTGCTAAAAATAAAACATATCAAAATTTTAAAAATGGTCAAATAAAATGCCCATATGAAAGAAATATTTATGCTATTGGTTATATTGGTGAAGGTAAGTATAAAGTAAGTGAAAATGGTAAAAATACTAGAGCTTATAAGACTTGGAATCATATGTTGGAAAGATGTTATAATGAAAAGAATAGACATAAAAATCCAACATACAAAAATTGTAATGTTTCAAAAGAATTTCATAATTTCCAAAACTTTGGATATTGGGACGAAAATAATTATTATGATATAGAAGGCGAGAAAATGTGCTTAGACAAAGATATATTAGTCAAACATAATAAAATTTATAGCCCAGATACTTGTGTTTATGTACCAAATACAATTAATACTTTATTTACTAAAAATGATAGTAAAAGAGGTACTAATCCAATAGGTGTTTCAAATTATAAAAATGGAAAATATGTCTCTCAATGTAATTTGATTAATCCCAAAACAGGTAAATCAAAAAATAAATATTTAGGTTTATATGAAACACAAGAAAAAGCATTTGAGGTTTATAAATATTATAAAGAAAAGAATATTAAAGAGGTTGCGGATTATTATAAAGGACAGATTCCACAAGAAGTATATGATGCATTATACGCTTATGAAGTTGAAATTGATGATTAAAAATAATTAATAAAAGGAGAGATGAAATTATGGAAAAATATATTAAAAGCCCTCTTAATTACACAGGCGGAAAAGGGAAATTATTAAATCAAATATTACCACTATTTCCCAAAAATATAAACACTTTTGTAGATTTATTTACAGGTGGTTGTAATGTAGCAGTGAATGTTAATGCTAATAAAATAATAGCCAATGATTTATGCACTCAAGTAATAGACATGTATAAGGGAGTACAAAATAATAATACGGAAAAAGCTATCGAAATGATAGATAATACGATTAACAAGTATAAACTAACTAAAGAAAATAAAAAAGGTTATTTAGAATTAAGAAATACTTATAATAATAGTAATAAAGGATGGGATATATTTTATACTTTATTATGTCACTCATTTAATAATCAAATAAGATTTAATAAAAAGGGTGAATTTAATATGCCGTTTGGAAAAAGATGTTTTAATATAGCATTAAAAAAGAAATTTAAAGATTTTTCAATAGCAATTCATAACAAAAATATAAAATTTACAAATAACGATTTTAAAAAATTAAATATAGATAAATTAGGAGAAAATGACTTTGTATATTTAGACCCACCATATTTAGTAACAGAAGCTACTTACAATACAGGTTGGAATGAAGAAACTGAAAAAGAATTATTATCATTATGCGATAAATTAAACGACAAAGGTATAAAGTTTGCAATATCTAATGTACTAGAACATAATGGAAGTAAGAATGAAATATTAATAGACTGGAGCAAAAAATACAATGTAAATTATTTAAATTATGATTATTCAAACTGTAATTACCACAAAAAAGATAATGGACATAAATCTGTAGAAGTTTTAATTACTAACTACAAAAATAATTAATAAAACTCTTGACAATGATGGTTAAACATGATATTGTTTATATATAAAAATAAAAAGGTGGTTGATATTATGAATAAAACTGAAAAATTTTTAGGATTTTTAAATGATGACAAAATATTTGGTGAAATACAAGAATTATATCACGAACTACATCTAAATTTATGGACTGACGGTCATATAAAACATGATATAATATTGACTATAGACGGAGATGTTGAATATACAAGTTATATAGGTAATCAGTCTAGAATGGATGTATATGAAGGTGATGCAATGGTTATATGTACTATAGACGAATATCCAGAAGTATTTGATGAAGATTTAGGAGAATTATCAGAAGTTGACAATTATAATGAATACCTTGAATGGTTAGAAAAAGATGCTAAAATCAATTATGAATATGAAACAACAGAAGAAGTTGAAGAGCATATTGAAGAGTATGCTGACGACTGGGAAAAATATTCGGAATTTGATTTAATAACATACGAAGAATGTCAATTAGAAACATGGAGAAATATATGTAATGAATATGATTTTGATTATATTGTCTGGAAAATTCATCAAAAAATATACGACTTAGAAGAATGTCTTCAAGGAGGGTTTTAAATAACCTTCCAGCTCTTGAAATGATAGTAAAAATAATTAATATCAAGATAAAGATAATTGAAAAGGAGAGGATAATATGAGTAAATATATAACATTACCTAGCACAGTAACAATGACTACTTTAGCATTAACAAAAAGTTTATCAGCTAAACCAGTATCAGCATCACCAGTAATAACATACATTACTCCAGCAACTGTAAAACCACACATAAGCAAAGTAATTTGCACTCTAAAAGCATCTAGTACTCCAGCAACAATGTTGCCTTACCTTGTAGGTTATAAAATAGCTTTACGTGGAACTCACCATAAATACGTATGCGTGCATAGTGCTAAAATTCCAACATCTTTGTTGATAGTATCAACAACATCAACTGGTATTATTACTTATACAGGTATGAGCTACAGTGGTGGTTATGCACATTATCCAGTACATGTATTTCCATACACTAGCACAACAACATTAACTGGTTTAATAAAGATGCTAAAAAGTGGTATGTATACATTACTACCATAATATAAAAGGTTTGCAGGTAATCCTTTAAAACCTGCTAAAAAGATTATCAAAATAATTAATAAAAATAATTAATAAATTTTTTAAAAGCTCTTGGCAATAATAGTAAAAATAATTAATAAATAATATCAAGGGGGATTGAATGATGGGGAAAAATGTTAATAAAAATAAAGGGAAAACTTGGACACCAAAAGATATAAGAAGCTATATGAAGAATTTTGTTTCTACTTTAAACGAAGAAGATAAAATGATAATAGGAGATACGGTTAATACAATTCCAATAACTATAGACGGCAGACTAAAGTCGTCCATGGGATATTTCAGTGGAAAATATAAAAGAAATGGAGAATTTGTAGAACCTGTAAAATTTAAATTTTCCAAACGTATTAACTGTTATGACGATAACACTATAAAACATATTATAAATCACGAACTTTTACACTTATTATCAGACAAGAAGTATGGTAAAAGTACAAGTCATGGGGAAGAGTGGAAAGAATGTTGCCATAAATACGGAGTAAATGATGATGAATTCTTTGAATCCAATTTAGAATTAGAAAAAGAATTTTATAAATACCATATATATTGCACTAAATGTAATAAACTTGTAGGAGTTAGAGATAGATTATCCAAAGGGAAGATAATTGAATTATTACTATATGGTAGACATGGAGCTGATTGTGGAGAATTAAAAATATACGATAATAAAGAAAAAAAATATATTAAATTAAATAATATAATGGTGAATGATAGTAAAAATTATTAATAAAAGTGTTGACAAATGATAGTAAATTATGATATGATTAGTATATAAAGATAAATAGGAGGGGTAAACATGAAAAATATAATTGAAGGAAAAATAAAAGAGTTAGAAGAAAGAATAGAAAGTAATAATAAAGAAATCAAACATAATTTTAGCAGAATAGAAGGTATAATGCATAATTGGAGAGAAAAAGATATAAATGATATGTCTTATGAAGCTGAAAGCATTGCATTTGCAACAAAAGAAATACAAAAAAGACAAAATTATAATTTCATATATAAAAGTCAATTAAACGAACTTAAAAGTTGGTTAGTAAATGATGATGAAGAATAAGATGGCAAAAAGATAAGGAAAAGAATTAAAATGATAATAAAAATAATTAATTAGGAGGGATTTGATTATGAATTATATATTCAACTATAAAAAATATGAAGAAATAGAACAATTAGAAAAAGGATATGAAAGCGTATTAAAAGAATATGACGGTTGGGTAGTATATCCTTACGACGATAAGCCTGGCTATGGGGAGTTATGTGGGCTACTTGTAAAATTAACATGGTGTGATGCAGATTAAATGATAATAAAAACAATTAATTAGGAGGTGAGGAATCACCTTCTTTTATTATATAAAGAACAAAAATGATAATAAAAAATATTAAAATCATAGGTAATTATTACGATATCTATGTTAATATATAAATAAAGAAGGGGAGGTGATTAAATATGTAAAAGATAAACAAAAGAATTAAAATGATAATAAAAATAATTAACAATGAAAGGGAGTATATTATGAGTAAGATAGATAGAATGGGAGAAACGGGAATAAATACATTTGGAAGTGAGATGATAATTATTAATTATAAGAAAGCTATAGATATAGACGTATATTTTCCTCAATATGACTGGACGGCTAAAAATAGAACATATAGAAATTTTAAAAAGGGTGAAGTGAAATGTCCTTATGAACCTAAAGTATATGGTATTGGTTATATTGGAGAAGGAAAATATAAATGTAGAGAGAATGGTAAAGCTACTAGGATTTATGATGCTTGGTGTAATATGTTGCAAAGATGTTACGATGAAAAACTTCACGAAAAACATCCGACTTATATAAAGTGTAAAGTTTGTGATGAATGGCATAGCTTTCAGAATTTCGCTAAATGGTATGAAGATAACTATTATGAAGTTGGTAATGAGAGGATGCATTTAGATAAGGATATTTTGGTTAAACATAATAAGATATATTCACAAGAGACCTGCGTATTTGTACCTCAAACAATTAATAAATTATTTGTTAAAAGACAAAATAATAGAGGTGATTCAGTTATAGGAACAACTCCTAAAAATGGTAAATATGAAGTTAATTGTAGCCTTATCAATCCTCAAACTGGTAAATCTAAACAAGAGTATTTAGGATTATATGATACTCAAGAAAAAGCATTTAAAATATACAAGTATTATAAAGAAAAGAATATAAAAGAGGTAGCTGATTATTATAAAGAGCATATATCACAAAAGCTACATGATGCAATGTATGAATATGAAGTAGAAATAACAGATTGAAAAAGATGATAAAAATAAATTAATACAACTTACAGACTGGATTTTATCTAGTCTATTTTTATATATAGAGAACAAAAAAGATACTGAAAAATATTAATAAAACTATTGACTTTATTTTCCAGATAACATATAATATATATATAAGATATTAAAAGGGAGGAAAAAGATTATGGAAAAATTAATAAATAATTATATTAAATACCTACAAGAGATTAAAAACTTATCACCTAAAAGTATTAAATCATATATTCCAGTAGTAAAAGAAATGATTAAAGATTGTAACTTTAAAACAATTGAAGATATACAAAACTCTAATGTGGTAATATTACAAAATTGGCTAAAGAAGAAAGAAAGCGAAGGATTATCTAATCAAAGTATAAACAGAAGGATAGCTAGTTGTAAATCATTTTATGGTTATCTTGTTGCATTTAGGATCATTGATTTTAATGCCAGTAAGGAATTGAAACAATTAAGAATTGAAAGCAAAGGCAAGACTGGGAACACAGGACAAGTTGACAAAATAAGAACTTATTTAGAATCTGAATATAATAGAAAACCTAATTATATGAATATGAGAAATAGATTGATTGTTGAAGTCATGCTTAATTGTGCTTTAAGAAATAGTGAATTAAGACAATTAAACATAGATAGCATTAATCCTAACACTGGAGAATTTACAGTAATTCAAAAAGGTGGCACTAATAAACCTTGCGTATTATCTAGTAAAACATTACAACTATATAATGAGTACATGATAGAACGTAACAGAATCCCTTCTAAGGATAATTCTCTATTCCTTAGTAGTTATAAGAGTAGAATAAGTATTGGTGGCTTAGAAAAGCTTATACACAATATAACAGAGGTTACAGGACAGAAACTCAATCCCCACGATTTACGTCATATTTCAGCTACAAAATACGTGGAAGCTGGGTTTAGTTGTGATGAGGTCGCAAAACTACTAGGGCACTCAAGTAGTAATACAACCTTCAGATTTTATTATCACCAAGATAATGACAATAAAAAGAGAATGGTTGATGACGTGTGGTAAACAATCATTAACAAATATAAGAAAGGAGGTGATTAATTATTCATATAGGTAGTTATATCACTTATGATGATAAAAATAATTAATAAATGAAGGAGGAGATATTATGAGAGGTAATAAATATTTAAGTGAGGTAATGAAAAAGAAAAAGTTAAGTGAAGAAGAAAATAATCTTATTCTTGCCCCTATAGGTAGCGGAAAAACTTATTATTGTATAAATGTATTAATGAATGATGTTAATAAACAATATTTATATTTATGTGATAATAGTAATTTAAAAGCCCAAGTTTTAAAAGAAAAGAATACATATTCAACTGATAATAAAGATATTCAAGAAGAGCATCCAAATATATTAGTTATGACATATAAAGAATTTGGACGCAAGATATTATATGATGTTAATGAAGAATTTTCATCATATTTTGATTTAATTATTGCTGATGAAATACATAGTGCTATAGAATACTCTGAATTTAATCAAGATAGAGATTTAAGTTCAGCTTTATTCTTTTTATTTAGAAAACATTTAGGAACTCCAATAATTATGATGACAGTAACAGATTATTATTTAGAGCAAATGGTAAGAAAATATCCACAATTAGAAAATTTCAATGTGATTAATTTGTTAATCGATAAAGAAATAAAAAGATATATAGATAAGGTTAAATTATATATTAATAATATTTCACAAATTAAATTTTACTTACAGCAATCATTAGAAGGATTTTTATATGGAGGTATGAAAGCTGGAATATATACGAAACAAATAAATGACATGAAGAGAATAGAAACAATGTGTCTTGACTTAGGGTTAAACCCAATTTGTGTATGGAGTAGAAATAATGAAAAACATCCTTTAAATGAAGAGCAAATAAATTTCATGGATGAATTATTAACAACAGGTGAAATAAGAGAGCCTTATAATGTATTTATATTTAATAAATCTAGTGAAACAGGAATCAATGTTACAGATAAAGATGTTGATTTATGTATCGTCAATTCAACTAATATAACCGAACGCATACAAGCTAGGGGAAGATTTAGAAAAGATTTAAATTTAATAGTTGTTAAAACTAAAGAAAACGCATTACCACCTATGACAATAACTTTAGATGAAAAATATTTAAATAAATGGATAATAGTTGACGAAATACAACAAATTCCCAAAGATTTAAATATAAAAAATGTAAATGGTAAAAATATTAATTTGAATACATTTGTTAAAATATTAGGAGAGAGTCATTATGTAGTTCATAAGAAAAGAAAGACTGTCAACAAAATTAAAAATACATATTACTTTATACATAAAATATAAATACTAATTATAAAAAGAGGACAGGGTTCGTTACCTTTCAATTGTAGTGGAACGATGCTTGTCCACTTATGTTAAATATTATAGTTTTATCAAATTAATAAAAAAAGGAGGATATATTATGAATATATTAAAACAAAAACAAGTCAACGACTTTATAGAACACAGTAGAAAGAAATTGGAAGATACACTGATTGTTAATTATACGCTGAAGGAATTTGCTGAAATACTGAACATTCCAGCAAATGAACAATTGATAGTATTAGCTTTTCAAGATTTATATTATAATACTCAACTTACATGGTATCATCTACAATTAATGTATAATAAAAAGGATAATGATTTTCTAGTATTCAATTATATAGATAAAAATAATTAATAAAAGGGGTGATATTATGAGCAACAAAGTACAAGATTTATTCGATAAATTAATAGAAAAATATAATTTAAGAGCGATAACAATAGAAGGTGAAACATGGTATTCTGTAAACGACCTACCTTTAGGTAAGGATGCAGTAAGAAAAGCAATACAAAGATTAGAAAAAATTAGAATTACTAATATTTCAGACTCGACTTCAAGTCCAGTCCAAAATTATGTAGAAAATAATACTAAAGTCATTACCATTTCTATGGTGACTTCAAGTCATATTAAAAATTTTGACAAAGTTAATAATGCTGGTGAGAGATTTGGTAATTTTAAAATGGTAAACTACTTAATTATGAATAGTAGATTGGGTGCTGAATATAAAATAGAATTAATAGAGATATTAGACAAAATAAGACAAGACGGATTTTATGTAGACGACAATATATCAAAAGAACAATTAAATTCGCTTCAGAACAAAGTTAATAAGCTAAAAGATAGATTACATTATGAAAGACGTAGAAAGGCTTACGGTGCTACTCAAATAGTTAAAAAGATAAATATAGATAATTTGTTACCAAGTACATTATTTAGATACCTAGATGAATATTTGAATTTAGGAGATTATACAATAATAAACAAAAATAGAAGATTTAGACCTAATGATAATTTTGTTAACAAATGTGCTGATTTAGGTGTAGCCAGAATTGGAGTAAACAATAATATAATATTCTTTAGTGAATTTGCAGAACAAGTAAATAAAAACAAAGACATCCTTAATATATTGAAAATAATTAATAAAGAAGAATTACAAATAAGAGAGAAGGGAATTGAAAATAAAACTAAATAATCATTGCTTTCAAGAGGTTTTATACCTCTTATTTTTTTGTTTTATTTTTCAAAATAATTAATAAATTATGAATATTTAAACTCCGTTTTGTATATAATATAAACAAAGAAAATTAATAAAGTTAGTTGTCATTAAGGATATAATATGTTATACTAAGCAAGACAGACAACTAAGGAAGGAGTTAAAATGACTAAGATGTGTGATAAACAAATTAAAATGAATAGAATGGAAAATAAAGTGAATGATTTAATTAATGAAATAGGTGAAAAAAATATAAATGAAGAAGTAATAAAAGATTTCGCTGTAAAAAATCTAAAGACAATTAATAGAAGTAGTTTCTATGACGGTTTTAGAATTTTAAAAGAAGTACTAGATACAAAGGGAATTAAATATGATTTAAAAGAGGATGAATTAATGGAAAAATGTTTATATTTTGACGAATCTAAATACTTCACAAAAACTCAAATACTAGATGTAATTAATTCACTTATAAATGCACAAGATAAATTATTAATATACATGATATTTAATAAAGTGTTAGGCAAAGGATTTAAAGACCTATTAGAGATTAAGGTTTCTGACGTAGCCGAAGATTATAGTTATATTAATGTAAATGGAAATAAAATACTATGTGATGATATAATGAAAGAATTAGTTAAGGATACAATAGAACAAGAAGTATATGTTAATACAACAAGAAGTAGAAATGTGCTTTATTATGATTTAAACATGAATAGTGAATATTTATTCAAGACATTATGTAATAGATATACTAACAATGGCTTAGAACCAATGAAGCGTAGTAATTTAAGTGGAAAATTAACTGTTTTAACAAAGGAATTACAACATGGAGGATTAAATGTTACCTTAACGGCTACAGGAATATATCAGTCTGGAATCATTCATGATATGTTTGTATTACAAGTATTAGATAATATTATATGGACTATACAAAATACAAAAAATTATCTTGATATAAATGGATACAATATGAATGCTAATGAACTATCATTTAAGTATCACCATTTATATTATGGAACGAACTCTTCAAGAAATTAGAGGTTTTTCTCTAGTTTCTTTTTTTGTTTATAGGTAATTTTTGATATTCTAATGTTAATACAGTAATATAAGAAAGGAGTTGATGTAAATTGAGTGTAGAATAAAAATAATTAATAAAGTTAATGAAATATCAATAAAAATAATAAATAAAAAGGAGAATGATGAATATGTTAGAATTAAAAGAATGTAAAATGAATCACGTGCAATTGTGTGCTAAAATAAATGAATTAAGAAAAATGGAAGGGAG
>ERZ773116.2389-NODE-2389-length-15175-cov-5.021693_pt1 | contig 15175 bp, 19 predicted proteins | sample MGYA00580563_ERZ773116 | MGnify/ENA primary metagenome ERZ773116 (study PRJEB29015, sample SAMEA2737864) | human gut metagenome | biome: human gut; feature: human-associated habitat; material: faeces | place: China | collected 2012 ... | reverse complement strand
CGGCCTTGGGACTGTACAATTCCCGTATCGTGAAGTTGGTGAACAAGAAGGGACAACTGAAGTCTTCCATCATCATAGACGAGCTGCCCACGATTTACTTTCGCGGTATTGACAATCTCATTGCCACCGCACGAAGCAACAAGGTGGCGGTATGTCTCGGCTTCCAGGACTTCTCTCAGCTGACCCGTGACTACGGTGAAAAAGAAGCGAAGGTAATCCAAAATACGGTGGGCAACATCTTCAGCGGTCAGGTCGTGGGAGAAACGGCTAAGAACCTTTCGGAACGCTTCGGTAAGATACTCCAACAGCGGCAGTCCATTTCCATCAACCGGCAGGACACCTCCACCTCCATCAACACGCAGATGGATTCGCTCATTCCGGCATCGAAAATAGCCAACCTCTCACAGGGTACATTCGTGGGCAGCGTAGCGGATAACTTCGGGGAAGAGATTGACCAGAAGATTTTCCATGCCCGCATTATTGTCGATAATGAGAAGGTAGCAGCGGAAACCAAAGCCTACAAGAAAATACCCGTCATCAACGAGTTCAAGGATGCGGACGGCAACGACATCATGCAACAGCAGATAGACCGGAACTATTCCCAGATAAAAGCGGACGTGGTGCGGATAATCGAAGATGAGATGACCCGTATAAAGAACGACCCTGATTTGAAACACCTGATACCACAGGAAGAAAATGACAAGGATAATGAATAGCCATTGAAAGGCCGCTTTTTTATTTTAGCCTGCAAAGGTCGTCCCGTGCCTTTTGGATTGAGCAAGGTCGAGCCCTACGGGTTTTCGGGGAAATCTTCCGCGCTCCGCTTGCGGTATTTTCCCGAAAAGCCTTGCACAATCCGGCACGGAACGGTAAGGCAGGCAAGAAATAAAATACCGGCTCGCCGGTCGGAATTGTTTAACTAAAAAACAAGTTATGAGCAATACAAGAGTGGTCAATATCCGCAAGGAATCCTGTGATGTATATATAGGAAGAGCGGGACAAGGGAAAGACGGTTATTTCGGAAATCCGTTCAGGCTGGAAGCGACAATGACAAGGGGCGGCACGCTGGACCGTTACAGGAAGTATTTCTACTATCGTTTAAGTACGGATGAAAAGTTCCGCAGACGAATCGGAGAATTGCAGGGCAAGACATTGGGGTGTTTCTGCAAGCCGAATCCTTGTCATGGGGACATCATCAAGGAATACTTGGAACGCATGGAGGGATGTACCGATGAAATAGCCATAGAAAAGACCTACTGGAAAGGAGTGGCTTATCCAGTTCGGGAAATCCAAGTCGGTAATGACATTTTCAGGGTGTCAGTAAAAAGCCTGTGCGATGAGCTGGTGAACGATATGCATAACGGCATTTATGAAGCGATGGAAGCGAGCGAGGAGATTGACGGTTACTGCACGGATGAGGAACTATGTACACTGACCGATGATGACCTGTACAGAATGTGCTGCTGAAATAAAATTCAAACAATAAAAAACAGAAATGACATGAAAAAGAGAAGCAACTTTACACCGATGAAAAGATTCCATGAGATTCTTGACAATTATGGTCTGAAACTGATGGAGGTGGGAACCAACCACCTGAGAGTATTTTTTGGCAACCGGAAATTGTTCGACTACTATCCGCTGAGAATGAAACTGTTTGATTACCGGCAGTGGCAGCAACTGACCTATCCGTCGGTCATGGACGGTACGGACAAATGGGAAACGGAACTGGAAGGAATCATCAACAGCCTTATGGTATCACCGCAATAAACATTGACATTATGCACAAGAAAAACAGACAGACGCTCGTTTGGGATAACATTCCTGAATGGGCGATTTTCGCATTGGAGTACGGCATCGAGGAAGAATTGTTCCTGCCGAACGAGGATTTGGAAATGATAAGCCGGTTCATCGGCGAGAATTTCCCGAACGGCTACACGATGAGTGTGGATTGGGAATCATGCACGGAGTTCAACCCACGTCCGGCATTCGGGAAACCGTGCAAGACTCACAAGGTGACTTTTGTAACAAACTAAAACTACCTGCTATGAGAAAGATAACATTAAGCGAATACAATTCCATCCCGAAGGATTACCGAGGGATCTGGACCGTGGAGCGTTGGGACTTGCCGAATTGGGCGGAAATACGCGAAAAACACATGGGAAAGCGCACCATGATGGTATATGACAAGGGAACATGCCTGCTGGTGGAAGGACTCGGATTTGAAATCGTGGATGATAGTATCTGGAAAAAGGCGGATGAAGTCAAGAAGGAAATAGGTAGCCATTTCCTGAAATTCTACTGTGAGCAGGGACGTGAACCTCATTATGCGGACTGCACTATCCGGTGGTGCGACACGCTGGAAACGGAAGAAGTGAGGATTGCGCTGGCGATGGATTCCGACAACGAAAAGGACGATGAGATATTCTTCTACTGCGACAGCTTGGAAAATTTAAAATCACTGGCGGATAAAGGTAAGGAGGATTTCATCATAGCCGGATGCATTGGTTTCGGGATATACGAAGAATTGTTACAAACAACTTAAAAACATCAGACATGAAAATCAAATGTCAGGAACACTACGAGAATACCGTCAAGTATGCGAAAAGCATCGGTGATGAAACGTTGAGCAAATGTATTGAACGGCTCAAGCAATGGGAGGTCAACTCCAATGGCAGGTATGAAATCGAACTGTACACCGATTTCGCACCATATTCATTCGGTTTCGCTGAAGTGGCGAAAGACGGGACAAGGGGCGTTGTCGGAGGGCTTCTCTATCACGGCAAGCCGGATCGGTCATTTGCTGTAATGATTGGTGGACCGTTTCACGGCTGGAGCATACACACTTGAAAAATCGTTTCGCAGTTTGTGTTGAGCGAAAAAAGCGCAGAAGTACTCAAAATCTGATTACCTTTTACACTTTCTTCGCTCATATTTTATTTCCGTCTGCTCATTCTGAAATCTCCAAAATCAGAAAGCTAAAATCTGTATTTGACGGATTAAAAATCAATTCTCGCAGGTTTTCCGCAAAAATCAAAGATTAAATCGTTATATGGCAAATTTAGATACCGGCAATATTTCTTTTTCAGGTGTTACTTTTATTGATATGCTATTTTTGCAATCTGTCTATTAATTGAGAGCGAACAAGGTCGTACCCCAACTGAGGATTGAACTCCCTCTCCGGACGGATAAGATTTTGTGTATCTCCTAAGAACTCAGAGTCAGACATCTTCTCTTCCATATTATTAATGAACTGTTTGTATGTCGGTGGTTGTTGAACAACAAAAGACATATAACGGTGGTAACAACGCATAATTTCTTCGACATCAACTGATGCTTCAGACAAAGCGACATACAAGTCAAAAAGGTCTCGCCCCTTTTTCCTTTGGTACAAGGCTCTCAGTTTTGTTCCCAACAGTTCATTTAAACGATATGTTGTTACTCCGCACTTGCCTGAGAACCAACTATTTTCCATTTCAAATGGTATTTTGACTAATCCAAGTTCATTAAAATGCTCAAAACAGTTTATCTCGATTTTTAAGCGTAGAGGAATTGTGGGAGGTATTTCCGATTCCATACGAAACAACATCGTGTTATTATATCGTTTTTGTTTTGTTACTCTATCCGGCAAAAAATCCAAAACTTCCCCAAGTCTGAACATTATTGGCTTTATCGGTCCGGGAGTAATTTGAACTAAGTCAATATCTTCACTATATCTGGGCTGTGGCGTCAGATATAGTTTATGGAGTGCAGTTCCTCCCCTGAATGCTAATTGTGAAGCAAGAAACTCATCGCTAAAAATAGCGACTAACGCACGTGATATAATGAGGTCTTGCTCTACTTGTGCGTTGTCATTCCATGGAACTATCTTATTCCATTGAGTGATGGCTGTTCTGTTTATCATATTTCGTCAGTTTCTATTATCGTATTTACAAAAATTTTCCAACGGTTATTCCTTTCCGCGCAATCTTTTGGTTTATTTATAGTTAGAGGAATATATTTGAAACGCTTTACATATGAAGTCAATTCCATATATAGCGTATCTGCAATTTCTGCTGCATTTAGAACTTCATCCAGTATATATCCCAGTCGTTGTATAGTTGCGATTGATGTATAACCAAACAACTTATTGGAAGCACCACGAAAATCTAATTTTTCTGTAAGTTCTTCCAATATAGTAGATGCTCTTGAAAGTCCACCTATATATTGCTCATATTGTACAATGTCAAGAGCTGTCAATTCTGCATTCGAATAATATATCACTCCTGTTTCAGAATTTTTTGATAACAAAAAATCTGTTGGAATTTCCTTGCGGTATACCCAAACAAGTGTATTGTTCTTTGATTGCGAAACAGAAGACTTTGGAAATACCGACATTACAGAAAATTTCTGTGGACGTTGATGAGCTGCACCATGAATTTCTGCCGCATTTAAGAGACTAATATAATAAGGCTTGTTTAGATACGACATCAACTGATCTATGTAATATATCGGTGGTACCATTCTTTTGGCAGCATAATGAGGAGGAATAATAACGTAGAAACCTTTATAGACCGGATATATTATACCTTGTGATGATATACGGAACAAATCATTTTTAATGACCTGCTCTGAATAATGTGGCAATGCCAACCTAATTTCTTCAACCGAAAAAGTTGGAAATCCACTTATCTCTCTATCTCTAATCCATTCACGTATTGTCATAATGCGTAATTTTAGTGCAAAGGTACTCAAAAAATGATTACCATTGCACTAAAAAGATGCGCATTTTCGTTCAAAGGGTAATTTTTCCATATTCTTCCATAAACTACCATCCTAAGTCACGCTTCACTCACTAAGTCCCTCTGAGAAGGTAACTCGGAGGACGATACCTTTCACGTTCAGGCCTCCGGTTTTCGTACAAAAAATTCCCTGCGGTAATTTTTCTTCGAAAAAACGTTCCGGTATCGCCGTCCGAGTTGGGTGAAAAGGTCGGGACTTAGCAAGCGAAGCGACCTACGACGCATAGAACAAGGTCAAGACAAAACCTGACGGGAGTACTTTATAAAATTCAGACCGTCCCAATTGGAACATCTATCCTATCATAAATCCTTTTCCTTTCGGTCGCCTGTCTTATGAGAAATACAAGGAAGTAGGGACAAAAGCAGCTCGCTCTCAACTCTGCATAATATAGGTTTTCTTTTTCCCTCTTCGTCCCTTTCCCTGCTTCGGTTTCTCTCTGCCTTCCCGTACCTTGTGGCCCGCCCTTTTCCCTCTGTTTTTTCCCTTTTTCGTTTTCGTGCTGTCACCCTGCGGTGAAACGTGATGACAAATGATGTAATATGTAGTTCAACTAATTAAAAATCAATTATTTATCAAATTTTGCTATATATATTTGCGGTGACAATAGTAGTTATCAACTCTAAAAACTCAAAGTTATGGCAAAGAAAAATGTGAGGGACGAACCCCTGAAGCCGCAAGTGAGCGAGAACGAACAGATGAGTGACATCGTGTTCATACTCGACAAGATGGAACTGATTTTACAGGCGGTGTCAAAAATCGGAAAGGACGGGAAATACAGCACCGTTCCGGCAGACAAGGAACACAGCAACTCCTTCCTGAAAATCGACCGGTACGCCAACATGTTCGAGAATTTCGTGAAAAACTTCTGGAGCCAGCTCAAAGACCCGACCCGTTTCGGCATCCTCTCCGTCAAGGCGGATACGCTGGACAGCCCGGAAGTGAAGCAGGCCATCGAAGACCTCGCCGCCGGAAAGCAGACAAAAGCCGTGGAAGACTTCCTCAAAAAATACGAAATCGTTCCACGCGACAAGGAAAACCAAAGTATCAACAATCAAAATCAAGAAGAAATGGCAAAGAAAAATGAGACACAGCAGCAGGCCACCCAAGGTGACGGCACGCAGCAACCCAAGTACCGCTACAACGAGTCCATGATCAACTGGGAGGAACTGAAGAATTTCGGACTTTCCCGTGAATACCTCATGGAGCGCGGTCTCCTTGACCAGATGCTCAGGGGCTACAAGACCAACCAGGTGGTACCCATCAGCATGAATTTCGGCTCCGCCGTATTACGTACCGATGCACGACTGTCATTCCAGCAGTCCGTGGGAGGCCCTATCGTATTAGGTATCCACGGCATCCGCCAGAAACCCGAACTCGAACGCCCGTACTTCGGTCACATCTTCTCCGAAGAGGACAAGAAGAACCTGTTGGAGACAGGCAACATGGGGCGTGTGGTGGAACTGAAAGGGCGCAACGGCGAATACATCCCTTCTTTCATCAGCATCGACAAGCTCACCAACGAGGTGGTCGCCATGCGCGCGGAAAACGCCTACATCCCGCAAGAAATCAAAGGTGTGAAACTGACCGACCAGGAAATCAACGACCTGCGGGAAGGCAAGAAAGTGTTCATCGAAGGCATGATTTCCAATAACGGCAAGGAGTTCGACGCCCACATCCAGGTCAACGCCGAACGCAGGGGCATCGAATACATCTTCGAGAACGACAAACTCTTCAACCGACAGTCGCTGGGCGGAGTGGAACTTACCAAGCAGCAGATTGAAGACCTCAACGCGGGCAAGGCCATCTTCGTGGAGGGTATGGAGCGCAAGGACGGTGAGTTGTTCTCCTCGTATGTCAAGCTGGACGAGGCCACGGGCAGACCTTCCTACACACGCTACAATCCCGATTCCCCGGAGGGAGCGCGTGAAATTTACATCCCGAATGAAATAGGCGGCGTGAAAATCACCGCCGAGGAACAGCAACAACTGCGCGAGGGCAAAGTCATCTTCCTCAACGACATGGTGAACCGCAAGGGCGAGGAGTTCTCCTCCTTCATCAAGGCGGATTTGGAAACGGGACGCCTGAGCTACTCACGCACGCCGGACGGCTTCGAGCAGCGTGCCGAGTTCAAGATACCGGAAAAGGTATGGGACGTAAAACTGACGAGAAACCAGCGTGCCGACCTCCAGAGCGGCAAGGCGGTACTGGTCGAGGGCATCAAAGGCTACGATGGAAAGACCATCTCGCAGTATGTCAAGGCGAACTTCAACCAGGGCAGGCTGGACTTCTATAACGAGAACCCGGACCGCAAGCGTGACGCATCGCAGCGCAACGTGGTGGCGAACGCCCAGAAGCAGGGACAGGAACAGGCTGGCCGCAAATCCAAGGGGGCAAGCATTGCCTGAGCGTGAATCAGAATGAATGTCAAATCAAAAAAAACAGGAATATGAACGTAAACAATAAAAACAACACGCCATTCAAGGCGGAAGACGTGAACTGGGAAGAACTCGCGGGAATCGGGATCCTGAAGGACGAGCTGGAAATGTCGGGGGAACTTGATACGTTGCTCAAGGGAGAAAAGACAGGAGTGATGTCACTCAGCCTCGTGCTGCTGGGCGTGGACGTGGTGATGGACGCCACCCTGCAACTGGTGCGCAAGGACGACGGGGCACTGATTGAAATCCTCGGTGTCAAGCCGGTGGCCTGACAAACGCTCATCCATTATAACAAGTAAAAAATGTCAAACCGCCGTTTCCCGTTTTCCGGTTCCGGTAGCGGGGAACGGCTTAAATTTTATCCGAACATGAAAGCAATCATTGCAGAAAAACCGAGTGTCGGCATGGATATAGCCCGTGTGGTCGGGGCTACCGACAAGAAAGACGGCTACTGTACAGGTAACGGGTATATGGTCACGTGGGCGTTGGGACACCTGGTGTCGCTCGCCATGCCCGGTGCGTATGGCTACACGAAAACCTCCGCCGAAAACCTCCCGATGCTGCCGGACCCGTTCCGTCTGGTGTCCCGCCAGGTCAGGACGGACAAAGGGATGGTGACGGACATCGCCGCCGCCAAACAACTGAAAATCATCGACAGCGTGTTCGACCGGTGCGACAGCATCATCGTGGCTACCGACTGTGCCCGTGAAGGGGAACTTATCTTCCGCTGGATATATTCCTACTTAGGCTATACCAAACCGTTCAAACGCCTGTGGATCTCCTCTCTCACCGACGAGGCCATCCGCGAGGGTTTGGCGAACCTCCGGGACGGCAGCGACTACGACAGCCTGTATGCCGCCGCCGACTGCCGGGCAAAGGCGGACTGGCTGGTGGGCATGAACGCGAGCCGTGCCCTGGCGGTAGCCTCCGGCTCGGCGAACAACTCCATAGGACGTGTACAGACCCCGACGCTCGCCATGGTCTGTGCCCGCTTCAAGGAGAACCGGAATTTCGTCTCCACCCCTTACTGGCAGCTGCACCTCACGCTGAAACGGCAGGACGCGCACCGCATGTTCATCCACACGGAAGAGTTCAAGGAGAAGGATGCGGCAGAGGCGGCATACCGGAAAATCACTTCCGGTTCTGTGGCGACAGTCACTGGGTCGGAACACAAGAGGACTTTCCAACAGGCCCCGCTTCTGTACGACCTGACCACGCTCCAGAAAGATTGCAACGTCCATTATGACCTGACAGCGGAGAAGACCCTCTCCATCGCCCAATCCTTGTATGAAAAGAAGCTTATTTCTTATCCGAGGACGGGAAGCCGCCATATCCCGGAGGATGTCATGCGGCACATTCCTTCCTTGCTGGGAAAAGTGGTTTCCATGCCGGAATTCAGGGAATACGGACAGTCTTTCGACATGTCCGATCTGAATACCCGCAGCGTGGATGACACGAAAGTGACCGACCACCATGCCCTGATTATCACGGGCATTTCACCCGAAGGGTTGTCCGAGGCGGAATCTACCGTTTACACCCTGATAGCCGGAAGGATGCTGGAAGCATTCTCGCCACCCTGCGAGAAGGAACTTTTGGTCATGGAATGTGCCTGCGAGGGAATGGCGTTCCGTTCCCGCTCTTCCTCCATTGTCAGACCGGGCTGGCGCGGCGTGTTCGCCAGAAAGGAGGACAGAGAGAAGGACGAGCCGGAACGTGACGGGGGGACGGCGGAGTTTGCCGAAGGCGAGACTGTTCCGGTCATGGGACACGGGATGGCGCAGAAGAAGACCCTACCCAAGCCGCTGTACACGGAGGCCACGCTGCTGGCGGCGATGGAGACCTGCGGGAAAAACATCACGGACGAACAGGCGAAGGAGGCCATCAAGGATTTGGGCATAGGCACACCCGCCACCCGTGCCGCCATCATTACCACCCTTATCAAACGTGACTATATCGCCCGCTCCGGCAAAAGTATCATCCCGACCGAAAAAGGGATGTATATCTATGAGGCGGTGAAGGACATGCGTGTGGCGGACGTGGGACTGACGGGAAGCTGGGAGAAGACCCTGGCGCAGGTGGAGGGGCATACCCTCGATACGGAAACCTTCATGCAGTCCATCCGGGATTACACCCGCAGGGCAACCGAAGAGATCCTGCGTCTGGAATTCCCGGCCATGCAGGAAAGGGCGTTCACCTGCCCCAAGTGCAAGACGGGGAAAATCATCCTCCGTTCCAAAGTGGCCAGGTGCGACCATGACGGGTGCGGGCTGCTGGTGTTCCGCCGTATTCTGAACAAGGAACTGACCGACACCCACATGGAACAGCTTTTCTCCTCCGGCACCACCAGACTCATCAAGGGGTTCAAGGGAAAGAAAGGTGTACCGTTCGATGCCGCCGTCACCTTCGATGCGGAATACAACACGGTATTCTCGTTCCCGAAAACCGGGAACGGAAAGAAAAAATAACACCGTCATTCCAATTCGCGGGCAAAGGTAGCGCACCGCCTTTTTCCACCGGCAAGGTCAGGCCCTCCGGGTTTCGGGGAAAATCATCCTCGCGCCGCTCCGGTATTTTCCTCCGAAAACCTTGCCTGTGGAGGCGGTACGCATCCCGGCCCTTGAAATTGGAAAAGACTGTTTCACCCGTTAATACCGGAATGTCATGAAAACAAGGGAATATATCGACAAGATTCAAGCGAACAGATGGGTACGGACCATCGCATTGGGCTTTGCAGCCTTCATCGTGTTCAGTTATATGTACACACGGGGCATATCCCCCGTGTGGGCTGCGGTAGCCATCGTGTGTTTCAGGGGATTCTTCAGGTTCCTGTACCGGATAGCTTGCCTTCTGGTGGCTGCGGCCATACTTTTCTGCATACTCAGTTTTCTGGTATCCTGACAATATTTGACCATGAAACATAACTGCCATACAAAATCAAGTGGAACCTTACAGAACAGGGCTGTCTTCCGGGACGGCTCTTTTTGTTTTCCGCCCTCTGTGGAACCGGAAACCATAACGACAGGAATAAAAGGAAAAGGGATGAAAACACAGACTTGGCATACCGGAAACTACCGGGCAAAGTTGGCAAATGCCTTTGTTCGGACGGCAAGGTCAAGCCTTGCGGTTTCGGAAAAAATCATCCTCGCCGGAGGCTTGCGGTATTTTTCCCGAAAACCTTGCCTTACCGAAGGCATCTGCCGTCGGGCCCTTGTAGTTCACGGGCTGCCAAAGCCCGAATATTCACAATTAAAAAAATAAAGAGACATGAACCAAGCATTTGCAACAAGCGCACCGCCGGCTCCCATGAGGATGCCCATGCCGGTAACGAGAAGAAAAAGGACGGTGGAACCCGAACCTGCCGTCAAGTTCCCGCCACGGGGGACGACAGGACCGGTACACATTTCCACCCTGTTGAACCCGATACTGGAAATCAGCCGCCATCCCGACAGGAACAGGCTGCTGGCCAAACTGTTCAGTGAAGAATAAAACCCAGTAATAACTTTTAATACATCAAATTATGTTTTTTACAGCAATCCACCAGATGATGACCGAAGGCGTGGATCTCACGCTTGTCATCCGCAAAGCGAACGGACAACTGACAGTATCCTTACTGCCGAAGTCGAACGGGCTGAAGGACGAAGCCCAGAACCACCTCGTACCACTGACCGTCAGCGGGCTGCCGCAGGAACTGGACGCCGGCTTCTTGCAAGCCGTAGCACGTCCTATACAGAAGACTACCGGACTGATTTCCAACATGGCGCAATTCGAGGCGCAGGCTGAGAAGGCAGCGTCCGAGAGCAAGGCTGCCAAGGAGACCAAAGCGAAGGAAACGAAAGAGGAAAAGGAGAAGCGGGAGAAGTACGAGAAACATTTCAAGAAAGCGGAGGAACTGATCGCCGCCAAGAACCACAAGGAGGCGGTTACCGCGCTCGGGCAGGCACGTCTTTACGCCAAACCACAGGACCAGAAGAAAATCGACGAGATGGTGGCGGAACAGACAAAGGCGATGAACAAGGGCAGCCTGTTTGAACTGATGGATGAACCGGCTCCACAGCCACAACAGCCGCAGGCACAACCGGCAGCCGCACCCCAACAACCACGGCAGGCTCCACAATATCCTCCGCAACCGCAGGCGCAGAGACCGATGGCAACGCAGGCTCCCGGCGGACAGCAGAGACCGGCAGCCGGCCCTCAGCAACAGCAGGCAATGTGGCCGCCGCAACAACCGCCACAGGGACCGGCACAATATTACGCCCAGCCACAACCGCAACCCTATATGGGACAGCAGCCAGTACCGCAACAGGCTCCACAACCCGCACACGGAGGATACCATGGGACACATTGGCAGGAGCCGGCACAGCACCCGGAAGAACTGGTCCCACATTACCATGTCGGAGAGGATGAACCAAATTACCGTCCGGAGGATTACGAGGAATATCCCGATTTCCCGCAGTCCATGTTAGAAAATCATGTCTCACAATATCAAGCAGTATAAGATTATGGCACTCGAAATAACAGGAATGACGCGCTCATTCACATTCAAGAAAGGCAGCGGAATGGTAATGCTCGATGATCCCAACCCGTCGGACAGCCCCGAAATGGTCATGAGCTATTACTCCAACTTCTACCCGGAGCTGACAACGGCAACGGTACACGGACCGGTCATCAAGGACGACAAAGCCGTGTACGAGTTCAAGACCACCATCGGGACCAAAGGATAGGAAGCATGAAGAAGGAACGAAAGAAAAAGAACAACAAGAAAAGGAAACCATGTGTACCATTGGACGAACAACAGTCAAGGCAGCTGGCGAAGCTCATCATCGGTCAGACGCAAAGGCATGTACGGTACGGCGTGAACAGGGAAGAACGGATTGCGGCTCCAAGCGGGGCCGTAATTCTTTTCTAAGCACAGCCTTCATACCGCTGGCACAGAATAATCTTACCGTGGATTGTTACGACAGCGGCGAATGCAACAGTATAAACGTAATCACGCGGGATAACTACGAATTCCTGCGTGATTCGTATTTCAGGTATTCCCTGCTGTTGCAGAAGGAAGGAGTACACACGCCCGGAAACAGTGTCGGGGAAGGCATTGCCAATCTGTACGATGAAATGAACACGCTTGTCGGTGACGAACTGCATGTCAACATCGAGCAGGAAGCCGGCAGGCTTTTCTTCCGGCTGTGGAAATACCACAAGTGGGGAAGTTTCACGCTGTATTACTTTCCGGTGAAGTTTCTGGAATCGCTCAACCCTGTCTTGAGGAGGATTGCCATTACCTTTATCCATAAACTGATGAAAGCAAACGGCATTGATACATTCGTGGATTACGAAGAATCGGACTTTTTGTTTGAAATGCTTTCGGAGGATGACGGCAGCGACCCGGAGGAGTGGAAAGAACGCATGAAACTGCTGGACTCCTATCAGGAAGGGAAAATCGGCAGGCTGCTAAAGCATGTTGAAAAAAAGTCCTATTACAAGGATTTGCCGAAGGCACTTGAAAAATACACCCCGCAAAACGACTTCGAGCGTTCCATTGTCGGAGCGATGAAAAAGGGATTGCCCTTCCTTAACCCGGAACACGGTATCATGCAATACGGCTATGATGCCTTTTACGAGGAGGAACCGGATTTTCAGCCGATGCGTCTGGATCAGCAGATAAGGGTGGTCTATGACTGCGACGACATGGTGTCCGAATATCTGGTGGACTATTACAATAATAACAGCCAGGAGACATACGATATCATCCCGATTACCACCTGTGCCCTGTCACCGGAAACCGACCGCCTGTTTATCATGGATGACTATCCGGAACGGTTCTTCAAGTGGGCGGATGAATTTATTAACATTGTATATTGAAAGATTATGGTAGAAACGAATGAACTTACAAGAAAACTGAGGACGCTGCTTCATCCGAGGGCGGCGTTGATTGTCTATGCGGAAGAGAATGACAACCACAGCACGGATGACGACGGTTATTTTATCGAAGTCAGGGACATAGACGAAAATGGGACAATGGGCGAAGGCCGTCCGGTGACGGTGGAGTTCATGAACGAACTGGTACGGGGCTATTCCGAAAGCCACAGTGTGACACCATACGGCAGGATACCGTCCAACCTGCTGTGGTTTGACCCGCGCAAGGGCAGTGAGAAATACATCTGGTACAACCCGCCCCAAAAGCGCATGATGTTCTTCCATGACATCCTGAAGATTGAAAGCGCGGAATACAACCTGCCGGGCGTGATCTATGAGGCCGGAGAAAACCGTCTGAATGTCTATGCCTATACAGATGTTGAACTGACAGACAATTCGGACCTTTTTGCGGCTCCGTTCTTCAATGTGACGGGAGCGAGCGTCTGTCTGGGCTCCGCAAAAATTGAGAAGCCGAAAGACCTGACCTACACGAACCTGCTGGAGTATTGGGAAAAGAGGTTCTGGCTGACGGAGTTCTCCCATCTGGGTGGAGGTGGGAACCCCACGAAATCCAATCTGGTACTGGTAACGAAAGCGGCAAAGGACAAGCCGTTTGACCTTGACGAACTGCAACCTTTAAAAAAACTGAAACTAAAAGACATATTGCGATGAAAAGAGTACATTATACAGACAGTTACCTGATGAACCCGCAACATCCGGTGACGGTAAACATCATAGGCGCGGGCGGTACAGGCTCGCAAGTGCTGACCGGTATGGCAAGACTGGATGTCACGCTCCGTGCACTCGGACATCCGGGATTGTTCGTAACGGTCTACGATCCAGACATCGTGACGGACGCAAACATTGGGCGGCAGCTCTTCGGACCGTCGGACCTGGGACTGAACAAGTCACAATGTCTGGTCACAAGGATAAACAATTTTTTCGGAAACGACTGGAAAGCGGAGGCGAGTTTCTATCCGTCGGTATTGAAGGAGGTAAAGCGGACCGAAATTGCGAACATCACCATTACCTGTACGGATAATATAAAATCCAGACTCGATTTGTGGAACGTGCTTGCGAAAGTTCCTTCATCCTCCTATACGGACAATAACACGCCGCTCTACTGGATGGATTTCGGGAATACAAAGACCGCCGGGCAGGTTGTACTGGGAACCGTGCCGAAGAAAATCAAACAGCCGGTTTCCACGATGTATGAAACGGTCGGCTCACTGAAAGTCATTACCCGTTTTGTGAAATATGCGAGAGTGAAAGAAGTGGATTCCGGACCGAGTTGCTCACTGGCAGAGGCATTGGAAAAACAGGATCTGTTTATCAACTCCACGCTGGCGCAACTCGGCTGCAATATCCTCTGGAAAATGTTCCGCCACGGGATGATTGAGCATCACGGGCTGTTCCTGAACTTAGAAACGATGAAAGTCAATCCGATAGGGGTATAAGACAGGCAAAAGCAAATATGAAAAAGTGGAACCGCCTTGCCGGAAAAGTTTCTGCAAAATAATATCATTCAATTCATTGCGGAATGAGAAATTATTTGTACTTTTGCTATTGTATTTCGAGAATGTTTTGTTAACGATGTATGAACGGCAATAAAAGCACATATAAATACCACCCGTATATAACAAATATTTTTTGTTCAGGCGGTGCTTCGTCCTATAAGACGGAGGCTTTTTTCGTGTCATTACCGTTTCGTAAAGTTGTTTCCATATCCGGAAAATATTTGTCCGATGCGCTTAAAATGTGTGCCGATTATTTGGATATTCAGATAATTCGGTTACTCTCTCTCTCTCTCTCTCTCTCTCTCTCTCTCTCTCTCATGGCTACGCGCGTCAATATACAAAATATTCCTTAAATACCAATCACTTACGGAGAGTCCGTTTTCCGGAATATCTCTCCTTTCCACGTTATTATCCGAACCTTTACATGCCGCCCTCACCAATCGGGGGCGCGTATCGTCATATCCGTCGGCGGTGTATGCCGGAGCATGGAACAACAATGCCCGCATACGCCGCCGATATGCTTTTTTATTA
>ERZ773116.2379-NODE-2379-length-15215-cov-8.784235_pt1 | contig 15215 bp, 16 predicted proteins | sample MGYA00580563_ERZ773116 | MGnify/ENA primary metagenome ERZ773116 (study PRJEB29015, sample SAMEA2737864) | human gut metagenome | biome: human gut; feature: human-associated habitat; material: faeces | place: China | collected 2012 ... | reverse complement strand
AAAAAATGAATGAAAAAACAATGAGCTAGGGAGGCCTATGGTCTCCCAGCTCCGAATAAGGAGTGTTTATCATAAGCATAATAACAATAATAAAAGAAGTAAAAAATGTGCATCCAGAAGATATAACAATGATAAAAGTAGGTAACTTTTACAGGGTATACGGGAAAGACGCATATATTATAGCGTATTTATTCAAATACAAAATATCGGAGGAAAATGATATCATGGTATCAGGTTTTCCAACGAGTTCAATAAAAAGAATAGAAGCCAGACTTGAAAATAAGAAAATAAATTACATTGTTTTAGACAGAAAAGATAATTATGCTGTGAATGAAAGAACAGACTTTAAAAATTTAAATACATACCAAAAACACTTTAATCTGTCTAAAACATATGTAAGCAATGTAAGAAGAATAGAAAATATAAACGAGTATTTGCTAAGCTTAGCAAGCAAAGAAGAATTAAAAATTTTACTAAAGGATATAGAAGAGTGCATAGATGCAACAAGAAAAGTTTAAAGTAATTGGATACATTAGAAATTTAATAAATAATGTGGATAAGAATTTAGAAAATTTTCCTAAAAAGGATATAGAAATAAAAAATAGAATAAGAAATTCAAGTTATGATTTATTAGAGCTTGCTTATGAAGCTAATACAACGGAAGATGATGGAATAAAAATTTCAATTATAAATTAAAAGATAATTACATTCCTATACAAGTGGGAAAAACTAATACAGGAAATCAATTACCATACATTTCTGATGATACTGGAGACAATATTTCTGAAAAAAATTCAAATTATTGTGAATTAACAGCAATTTATTGGATTTGGAAAAATGTTAGTGATTATGAAAATATAGGAATTGTCCACTATAGAAGATATTTTGTTTATGGAATTAAATCTAAATTAGTTGATGATTATTATATTGATAAATATTTAAAAGAATATGATGTTATTTTACCGTACGAATATGTGACGGAGTCAAATGTTTATAATCATTTTATTAATAGTACAAGTGGCAGAGAAAAAGATTTAATTAATTTGAGAAAAGTAATTAGTGAAGAATATCCAAATTATATTAATGATTATGATTATATTATGAATTCAAAGTCTATATCTTATTGCAATATGTTTATTATGTCAAAAAATAATTTCGTAAGATATTGTGAATGGTTATTTGATATTTTATTTGCTTTAGAAAAAATTACAGATTTATCAGGATATACTAAACAAGAACAAAGAATATATGGTTTTCTATCAGAATTTTTATTAAATGTCTGGGTGAAACATAATAAAATGAAAGTAAAACATTGTAGTATGTATTATATTGAACATAATAAGATGAAAAATTTCCTAAAAAAAATAAAATTAGGTTTAAGAGGTTGTTTAAAAAATAAAGGAGAATAATACTAATTTATAAAAAAATATTTTAAAAGTTTATTTATGCTAATGGTAAGAAAGGTGAAAGGAATATGAATTATGAAAAAATATGACTATTTGGTGGTGGGATCAGGTTTATTTGGAGCCACTTTTGCTAATTTAGCAAAAAAAGATAATAAAAATGTATTAGTTATTGAAAAAAGAAATAATATAGCAGGAAATATATATACAGAAGAAATAGAAGGAATACAAGTACATAAGTATGGAGCACATATATTTCATACGAATTATAAAGATGTATGGGATTTTGTTAATTCATTTGCTGAATTTAATAGATATACAAATTCTCCTATAGCCAGAATAGGTAATGAAATATATAATTTACCATTTAATATGAATACCTTTTCGAAAATTTGGAGTGATGTATTTACTCCTCGAGATGCTATGAAACATATTAATGAAGAGAGAAAAGAAATGGAAGATAAAGAACCTTCTAATTTAGAGGAACAAGCTATAAGTTTGGTTGGAAGAACAATTTATGAAAAACTTATCAAAGGATATACAGAAAAACAATGGAATAGATCTTGTACTGAATTACCGGCATTTATAATTAAAAGATTACCGGTTAGATTGACTTATGACAATAACTATTTTAAAGATAAATATCAAGGAATTCCAATTGGTGGGTATACTAAATTAGTTGAGAAAATGCTTGATGGAATTGAAGTGAGATTAAATACTGATTTCTTTGCAAATCCTGATTATTATAAAGAAATAGCAAATAATATTATTTATACAGGTCCAATTGACGAATATTTTAATTATTCATTAGGAAAATTAGAATGGAGATCATTAAAATTTGATACCCAAGTGCTAGATGAAGCAAATCATCAAGGAAATGCAGTGGTAAATTATACAGGACATGAAGTTGAGTATACAAGAGTAATTGAACATAAACATTTTGAATTTGATAATATGAGTTCCAAAACAGTAATTACTTATGAATATCCATTTGATTATATAGATGGTATGGAAAAGTATTATACAGTAAATGATGATAAAAATAATGAACTTGCAGATAAATATAGAAAACTAGCTTTAAAAGAAGAAAATGTAATATTTGGTGGAAGATTAGCTGAATATAAATATTATGATATGGATGATGTTATTAAATCTGCATTCGAAAAATATAATAATAAATTTTAGGAGTGGTTCTAAATGAAAAAAATTGGAATTTTAACTATCAATGATGATTTTAACTTAGGTAATCGTTTGCAAAATTACGCATTACAAGAAATATTAAAAAAGTATAAAGTTAAAGTAGAAACAATAATTAATAAAAAATATAAATTTGGAATAGAATTTATTGTAGAACGAATAAAAATATTTATGAAAAAAATATTAATAATTATACCAAGATTTAAAAGATATAATAATTTTATAAAATTTAACCAAAATATAAATTTCTCAAAATATAAGATAGATCAATATCATATTCCGGAAAAAATAGGAAATGAATACGATTATTTTGTTACAGGAAGTGATCAAGTATGGAACCCTAATTTTGGAAGAATGTCAAATATAGATTTTCTAACTTTTGCACCAAAAGAAAAAAGAAATTCTTTTAGTGCAAGTTTTGGAATTAGTGAAATACCAGAAAATTTGAAAGAGTTTTATAGAAATAATTTAATACAATTGAATAATATTTCTGTAAGAGAAGATAGGGGAAAAGAGATAGTAGAAGAACTAACAGGAAGAACGGATGTAGAGGTATTAATTGATCCAACCATGCTATTAACTGCTGAAGAATGGGACAGAGTATCAAAAAAGCCTGAACATATTAGGATGCCAAAAAAATATATTTTAAATTATTTTTTAGGAGAATTATCAGAAAATAAAAAAAATGAAATAGAAAGAATAGCAAAAGAAAATAACTGTGAAGTAATTAATATTTTAGATGAAAAAGATCCATTTTTTACAAGTGGACCAAGTGAATTTTTATATTTAGAAAAAAATGCTTTCCTAATATGTACGGATTCTTTTCATTCTTGTGTATTTGCTATTATTTATAATAGGCCATTTATTGTATTTAAAAGAGATGACAATACTGTTAGTATGAATTCAAGGTTAGAAACATTATTATCTAAGTTTAATTTACAGGAAAGATATAGTGAAGATGGGAAAATAACAAAAAAATTATTAAGATGTGATTATACAGAAGCATATATTTTATTAGAAAATGAAAAAACAAAAAGTGATATGTTTTTAAGAAAAGCACTAAACATAATAAAGGTTGGTGAGTAAGTTTATAATGGATGATAGTAAAAATAGAAAATTAGGCGCATTTTTATCTTATGTATCCATAATAGCGAGTGTGCTGATTCAATTGCTATACACACCGTTATTAATAGGAAAACTTGGACAAAGTGAATATGGTTTATATTCACTTATAAATTCTGTTATAGGTTATTTAACAATTCTAGATTTAGGCTTTGGAAATGCAATTGTTGTGTATACTGCTAAATATAGAGCACAAAAAAAATATGATGAAGAAAAAAAACTTCAGGGAATGTTTTTTTTAATCTTTTGTATAATAGGTTTTATAACTGGATTATTAGGATTAATATTTTATTTCAATGTAAATAATTTATTTGGGGCTACTATGAATGATACAGAATTATATAAGGCCAAAAAAATGATGTTGATCTTAACCTTTAATTTAGTAATAACATTTATATTTAGTATATATTCTAGTATATTAAATGCATATGAAAAATTTATATATCAAAAATTAATTTCTATATTAAATACTATATTAAAGCCAGTAATTATGATTCCATTATTATTTTTAGGTTTTAAGTCTATTACAATGGTAATAGTAATAACTATATTGAATATAGCAGTATTGATATCAAATTATATTTATTGTAGAAAAAAACTTAATATAAAAATAAAATTTATGGGATTTGATAGAAATTTATTTAAAGTTATTTTTAGCTATTCAATATGGATATTTTTAGGAACAATTGTGGACAAAATTAATTGGAGTGTAGATCAATTTATTTTGGGAGCTATTTGTGGTACAACAGCAGTTTCTATTTATTCTGTTGCAGGTCAAATTAATACTTTATTTATTAACCTTTCTACTGGGGTAAGTGGTGTACTTTTACCTAAAATCTCTAAAATGGTTGCAAAGAGAGCTACACCTGAAAAATTAACGGATGAATTTATAAAAGTTGGAAGAATTCAGTTTTATATAATTTTTTTAATGACTTCAGGTTTGGTACTATTTGGTAGAGAATTTATTATTTGGTGGGTTGGTGAAGATTATATTGATTCATATTATTGTTTATTGTTTTTGATAATACCATTATCTATTACGTTAATACAAAATTTGGGAATAAGCATTAGACAAGCAATGAACAAACACAAATTTGCGGCAATAGTAAATATTATTGTTGCAATAATAAACCTGATTATTTCAGTATTTTTAGCAAGATGGTTTGGGCCTGTAGGTTCGGCATTAGGGACAGGTATTGGCATTATAGTATCTATTTTTATTATAAATTTGTATTATAATTTTAACATGAAATTAAATATGAGAAAATTTTGGAGTAATATTTTTAGATTGCTTATAAGATATATATTATTAATTATTGCCATTGTTTTACTAATGCACTTTTATAAAATTCATGGAATTGCAAATGTTTTTGTTTATGGCTCAATATATACTGTAGTATATATTATTATTACATATTATTTATCTTTTAATGAATATGAAAAAAAATTAGTAAAAAATGTTATAGAAAAGTTTAGGAGATGAAATTATGATAAAAATATTAAAACCTTATATAAAAAAGGATAATGATAAAACAAAAGTTTATTGTGATATATATATTAATAATGAAAAGAAAATAATTTGGTTTGAAGTAGAAAATAAATATTCAAATTATTTAGTTGATGATAGAATAGATGCATATGTTATTGGACTTTTAAATTATGCTATGAGGAATAATGAAGATATTGTAAGTGATGTTCCAATTACAGAAGATTTACTATACAATATTGAAACAACTCTTATTCCAAGTTTAGCTAAGTATGGAAAGTCTTTATATAATATAAAAATAACAGCTCCTGTAATAGAACCAATAAAACAGGGAAACGCTGTTGGAACAGGATGTTCATGCGGAATAGACTCTTTTGATGCAATTAAAAACCATTTAGATTCAAAATATAAGGGTATGAATATTACTCACTTGTGCTTAAATAATGTTGGAGCTTATAATGAATGCTATAAAGAATATGGAATTGAGAAGGTAAAGAATGAAAGATATGAAGTAACAAAAAAGGTAGCTAAAGAACTAAATGTAGAATTAATAGAAACTGATTCTAATTTTGCAAGTGAAATACCACAGAATCATTATTTAACAAATACTTACTCTTGTTGTTTTGCTATTTATATGTTACAAAAATTATGGAAAAAATATTATCTGGCTTCTGCAGGGTTAGATTATTCAAAATTCACTATTGTGGATAATGATATTGAAGATAGTGCACATTATGATTTATTGACATTACAATGTTTTAGCCATGAAGGAATTAGAATTTTTTCAGAATCTGGAGAAAAAAATAGACTAGAGAAAACAATAAATATATCAAACTTTAAACCTGCACAAAAGTATTTACATGTGTGTATTAATAAACCTTTTAATTGTGGTATTTGTACAAAATGTAGGAGAACTTTGGTTTCTTTAGATGCAATAAATAAATTGGAGGAATTTAAAGAAGTTTTTGATATAGATTATTATAAAAATCATAAAATTGAATATTATGATTGGTTATTGAATGAACATGTAAATAAAAATGAAATGAATGAACCAAGCTACCAAATTTTATCTAAAAGAAAAGATTATAGAAATTCTTTTAAATGTAAAATAAAGTGTTTTGTTAAAAGAACATATATTTTTAAAATTTATAAAAAATATAAAAAGTGCAATTAGATAAATTTTAATAAAAAGTATTAATATTGGATGAATTTGTATTTAAATTTTATTTATAGGAAAGGTATAATAATAGTGATAAAATAAAAAAATATTAATTAAATAAAAATAGAAGCTTTAAATTATATTTACTGCAAGAAAAATTTAAATATAAAATTAAGATTCGGAAAGTCAGGCATAAAATTATTAAAATAAATAATGGCATATTTTGTATGGATATTTTTAAATAGCATAATGGATAAAATAAATTGGAATGTTGACAAATTCATTTTAGGAATAATTTATGGAGCAACAGTAGTTACAATATATTCAGTAGCAAGCCAACTAGATAAAATATATTTAAATTTTTCAACTGTAATAGCAGGCGTTATGCTACCCAAAGTGGCAAAAACGGAAGAAAAAATGCCAGTAATGAAGATTATTTACATGTGTTTATTCAAACAGGAAGAATCCAATATATATTTATGGCTTTAATTATGTCAGGCTTTATATTATAGGGACAAGAGTTTATAAACAGTGTATGAGTAGGTCCAGAATATAGTCAATCATATATAATCTCATGTATATTGATGTTACCATTAGCAATACTACTTATACAAAATGTTGAACTAAATATAATACAAGCAAAAAATCAATATAAATTTAGAGCTATTGTTTTATTTATTTTTTCAATATTTAATTTGATAATATCAATAAAATTATATAGTAGAATAGGTGCAGCAATAGTAATATCATTATCAATAATATGTGGACAAATTATATTTATGAATATTTTTTATTATAAAAAAACATATTACAGTTAATAATTCAAATATTGATATATGTTGTAATATATGTAATTATGATGTGGAAATTTGGAACAAACCAATATGAGAAAGATTTATTTGCTAAACCAATAAAAAAGATATTAGGAAAATAATATTTGGAGGTAAGTTGATGGATAAAATGCCACAAGCGTATGCTTGTATAAATAAAGACGAAAAAATAAGAAAAAACAGTTCATCAGGTGGAATATTCACACTATTAGCAGAGCAAATATTAGATAAGCAAGGTGTAGTATTTGGAGCTGCATTTGATGAGAATTATCATATAATTCACACATACATAGAAAATAAAAATGAATTAGAAAAATTCAGAGGTTCTAAATATGCACAAAGTAAAATTGGAATTTGTTACAGACAAGCCAAAGATTTTTTAGACCAAGGCAGATATGTATTATTTACAGGAACACCTTGCCAAGTTGAAGGACTAAAAATGTACTTAAAAAAAGAGTATGACAATCTATATACACAAGACTTTATATGTCATGGAACTCCTTCACACAAAGTTTGGGAAAAATATCTGGAATACAGAAAAAATATATCAGGGCAAGAGCCAGAAAAAATCTCTTTTAGAAATAAAGATGATGGCTGGAAATTATTCAATATGAAATTTGAATATTCAAATTCAGATTATAAGAAAAGTGAAAATCAGGATCCATATATGCAAGCATTTTTAAAAAATGCATCCTTAAGGGAAGAGTGCTATAAATGTAAATTCAAAAAGAAAAATAGAGTATCAGATATTACATTAGCAGATTTCTGGGGAATAGAAAACATATTACCAGAAATGGATGATAACAAAGGAACATCATTAGTCATAGTACATTCAGAAAAAGGGCAACAATTATTTAAAGATATTAGTTCTAAAATGATATATAAACAGGTTGACTTTGATGAAGCAATAAAGTATAATCCAAGTATGTTGGAAGTAGCAAAACCAGACCCAAAAAGAAAAGAATTTTTTAAAAACTTGGATAAAGTGCCTTTTGATAAGTTAGTAAAAAAATATACTTATAGGAGGAGTTTTATTAAAAGAGTGTTTTCAAAAACTAAAAAAATTTTAATAAAATTGTACAAAAATTAAAATTTTATTGTGTTTATGTCTTGAGAAAGGAATGTGGTTAGAATGAAAAATGCTTCAAAAGCGTTGATAATTGCTGGTGCAATATTAATTGCAATATTATTAATATCAACTGGAATTTATTTATATAATAAATCTGGTTCTATGGCAATTTCAAATGCAAATGCTAGTTCTCAAGAGATGTTGATAATGAAATTTAATAAAGAATATACAATGTATGAAGGTAATCAAAGGGGAACGGCTGTTAAAAGATTGCTTTCAATGGCATCAACAAATAATGCGGAGTTATATCAAAGACAGGATACTATTCCTGATTGTGTTTGTATTCGTACTAAAAGTAAGGATATATTGAATCAAATAAAGGATTCAGAGATTAAAAGGGGTTTGACTACTAGAGAGTATGGAGTTAGATATCCTAATAATATTTCTAATATTTCTAATTATATTAAGAAGACTGCTTCTTATAATATTTCTTTTAATTATAATCAAAAACGGTTATATTTGGAAAATTTGGATAAATAAGCCTTAAATATAAAATGCTGATAATGCTTTTGTGTGTTATTGGTGTTTTTTTATAGGCTGAAAGTCAATAGTTGGGGTGGAAAACTTTGAAAATTTTCTGAAATTTGACAAATTTATAATAAAGGTACATTATAACTACAACAGAAATAAAAAGGAAAAATGAATAAAAAAAGGAGCAGAATAACCATAATTTATAAAAAGTGGCTATTATTTATTTTTAATATTTTTATTCAATTTTTAATTCAATTTCTTGACAACTATCAATTGATAGTTTATAATAAATTCAGGTGATAATATGTCAAACAAAATATGTTCAAAAAAACAAGAAATAGAAAAATTCTTAGAAGAATTAAAAAACATAATAAATAGTAAAGAATTCAATATAAATACAGACTTAGATATACTAATGAAAAAATCGACAGAACGGAATAAATGATCCATTTACAACACAAAATACATTAATATCATTAAATTTTGATAGATACGACATAAAAGACACGCTATTAAACTTAAAAACAAATGAATATCTAGAAACATTAATAGATAATAAAGATAGTAATTTACCATATTTTTATGCATTTATAAAAGAGATAGATAAAAGAAATGTATATATAAAGGTTAAGATAAGAAGCAAAGAAAATCATAAAATTTTTTGTGTATCATTTCATTTTGCAAGATATTCAATCAATAAATTACCATATGCGAATTAGGAGGTAAGTATTATGGAAAAATTAATAGAAAAGATTAAAGTAAATTGTCCAATATGTAACAAAGAGCATTTTGTAGAAAAAAGAAAAAGAACAAACAAAATAAAAATAAAAGACAAAGTAATTGAATACGAAGAAATATATTTACAATGTACACAAACAAATGAAGAAGAAAATGAGTATGTAAATGCAGAAATAATGGATGAAAATCTGCAAAATGCAAGAGATGCATATAGAAGTCAAAACAATCTATTAACCTCAAAAGAAATAAAGCAAATAAGAAATAAATATAAAATAACACAACTAGAAATGGCAAAATTACTTGGAGTAGGAGACGTAACAGTAACAAGATACGAAACAAAGCAAATACAAGACGAAGCACACGACAAAATAATGAGATTAATAGATGAGAATGCACTAATAGCATTAGAATATTTAGAAAACAACAAAGAAAAATTCCAAAAAGAAGAAAGATACGAAACAATAGAAAACAATATAAAAACTGTAATAGTTAAAGAAACACTTAACTACTTAAACGAGCAAGAAATAGAGGCTAAATATGTGAACTTTTTAGAAAAAAATACTGAAAATGGAAACACATCATTAGAAATAAATAAAACAGAAGCAATAATAAATTATATTTCACAATATTATCCTCATTTATATAAAGTGAAATTAATGAAATTATTATGGTATATAGATTCAATTGCATACAAAGAAAATAAAAAAAGTCTAACAGGATTAGTATACACACACCAAAAGATGGGAGCATTACCAATTGCATATGACGAACTTTTGAAATTACCATCAATAAAAGTAGAAGAAGAGATAATAGACAAAGAAAATTATTCTGTTTGTTATCATATATTACCAAATGAAAATTACAAATTAAAAGTAAAACTAACAGAAAGTGAAAGAGAGATTTGTAATAGGGTAATAAACAAGTTTAAGAATTTTACGACTAAAGAATTAATTAACTATATGCATAATGAAAAAGCATATACAGATACTAAACCAAACGAAGTTATAGATTTCAGTTATGCAAAATTTGTGGAGATATAATTGCAGTAAAAAAAATAAAAGAAAAAACTAATTATAGAAAAAAACTATAATTAGTTTTTTCTATAATTAAAAACAAACAAAAAAAGTGAAAAAATTATAAAAAAACAAAATATCACGAAAACTCTTTACATTTTGCAAAAAAAAATATAAGATATATAGGTAAAAAAATAAAAAAGAGGAGACCAAAGTGGAAGAAGAAAAAAAAATAAAACAAAGCCAAAAAGGAAAACACTCAGAAAGCAAAAAAGAAAACAAAAAACAAAAAAGCAAAAAAGGAAAAATAATCAAAATAATACTATTAACCATAATAGTACTAATTATAATAGCAGCAATAGTAGCAGGAACATTTATACACGGAAAACTATCAAAGATAAACTTTCAAGAAATAGACGAAAACAATATAGGAATAAACGAAAACATGTATAGCGAAACAGAAGGACTAACACAAAAAGAATACGACCAAGTAATAAACATCATGTTATTAGGATCAGATTCAAAAAATATGGACAATACATATGCAGGAAATAGTGATGCAATGATAATAATATCTATTAACCCAAAATACAAAAGCATAAAATTAATAAGCATCCCAAGAGACACTGCTGCAAATATAGAAGGTATGGACCATAGGTATAAAATAAATAATGCATTTGCAACAGGAAAAGAAGAATTAGCATTAAAAACAGTAAATACAACATTTGGACTAAATCTAAAAGAATACGTAACAATAAATATATCTTCAATGTATGATATAATAAACGAATTAGGCGGAGTTGAAGTAAATGTTACACAAGATGAAATGAAATGGGTAAATGAGTATGTAGATATGTTCTATAAATTTTCAGGAAAGCCAACGCAAAAACTTACAACATATGGAAAAGTAACACTTACAGGAGAACAAGCAGCATCTTATGTAAAAGAAAGAATGTCAGGAACAAATAAAAAAGACGGTGAACATGGAGACTATGGAAGAACAAGAAGACAAAGAGATGTCTTTATATCTATGATGAACAAAATTGCAAGCAAAGACCCAAAAGAAATTTCAAGAATTGTGGACCTAATATTAAGCCAAGTAACAACAAATATTGATGTTTCAAAATATACAACAATGTTACCAAACTTTATATCAAATAAAGATGAATACTTAAATAACATTACATCAGTAATGCTACCTGCATTAGACTACAGTAATGAAATATTTGAAAACGGTGCATATTTATATGTCACAGATACTGAAAAAGCAAAACAAGACTTTATAAAATACATATATCAAATGTAACAATATATTTTTTTGTAAGAACAAATAAAATCAAAAAAATCACAATAAAAAAACATAAATTTTTATAAACACTTGATACAAAAATTCAGGTATGATAAAATAAGAGATATCAAAAAATAAAAGGAGAAAAACATGGGAGAAGAAATTGATTTAAAAGAATTACTAACATTATTTTGGAACAAAAAAACACAGATAATATTAATAGTATTAATATTTATACTACTTGGAGTTATTTACACAACAGGGTTTGTAAAACCTAAATACACGTCATCAACAACACTTTTATTAGCAACAGGAAACACATCAAGCAAAACTAATACAATAACAACAACAGATGTAACATTAAACTCAAAATTAGTATCAACATATAGTGCACTTGTACAAAGCAAAAGCATTATAAGAGAAGTTATTTCTAATGTTGGAATAAACATAAGTGAAGAAGAATTAAAAAACAACATAACAGTAACACAAGAAAAAGACACAGAAATAATAAAAATATCTGTATCAAACGAAAATGCAACATCTGCAGCAAAATTAGCAAATGAAACAGCAAAAGTGTTTATGAAAAAAATAACAGAATTATATAACATAAACAATATCCAAATAGTTGATGAAGCAGAAGTTACATCTGCTCCATCAAATATCAATCATCCAAAAGATATAATGATATTTGCATTTATAGGGATTGTAGTTGCAGTTGGTTATGTATTAGTTGCAAATATGTTAGATACAACAATAAAAACAGCAGAAGAAGTTGAAAAACAATTTAAAGTGCCAGTTCTTGCAAGCATACCATTATATAATTTTGAACCTGCTAAAAGCAAAGGAGGAAAGAAAAAATAATGAAATTAAAAAAAGAATTAATAACACAAAGAGATCCAAAATCACCTGTATCAGAAGTATTTAGAACATTAAGAACAAACATACAATTTATGAGCACAAACAAAAAATTAAAAACTCTTTTGATAACATCAACATTTCCAAGTGAAGGAAAAAGTTGGGTAGCATCAAATTTAGCAGTAACTTTTGCACAAGCAGGAAACAAAGTAATATTAATAGATGCAGACATGAGAAAAGGAAGACAATACACAATATTTGGAGCATCACCACGCCCAGGACTTTCTAATTATTTATCAGGTATAGACGTAAAAGAAGGACAAGAACCAGATGTAATTAAGTATTTACAAAAAACTGAAATTGAAAATTTATTATTAATGTCAGCAGGAAATGTACCACCAAATCCATCAGAACTATTAGTTTCGCCACAAATGAATAAATTACTAGAAGACCTAAAACAGGCTTGCGACGTAATAGTAATAGATGGAACACCTTGCGAATTAGTTACAGACTCAGTTATTTTGTCAAGAATTGTTGATTCAACAGTTATAGTAACAGCACATAAAGAAACAAGAAAAGATAACTTAGAAAGAGTAATAAAAAATATTCAAAATGTTGGAGGACATTTAGCAGGAGTAGTAATAAATAAAATGCCTGTATCAATAAAAAAATACAACGAAAATTACTATTATGCATCAACATCAGGATCTACTTTACCATCAGAAAGTAGAAGAGAAATAAAAGATAAAACATATAATGTTTTAAAACAAAATAATGAAAATTATAAAAATGAAATATTTAAACAAAATCAAAATAATATAGACAATATGAATGAAAATAGAAGTAATATAGAAGAAAGCATGGAAAAACCAAGTTTCTTAAATAATAATTCAAATGATAATGTGAATAAATCACAAGAAATATTACAACAGATAAATTCATATTTGGACAATGAGAAGAAAAATTTAAACTAGGAAGAAGAGGGAGAACAACAAATGATAGACTTTCATTCACATATAATACCAAACATAGATGATGGATCTAGAAGCATAGAAGAAACATTTAATCTATTAAAAGAAGCAAAAGAAGCAGGATTTGAGGGGATAGTATTAACATCACATTATATAGAAGATTATTATCAAACTGATGTACCAGAAAGAGATATGTGGGTAAAGGCAATTAGTGAAAACCTAGGAGCCAAAGGAATAGATATAGATTTATATTTAGGAAACGAAGTGTATATGACAGAGAATATGATGCAATTACTTATAGATGGAAAAGCATCAACTATTAATAATAGTTGTTATGTTTTATTTGAAATGCCATTAAATGCTGAACCAATGAACATGTATGATGTTATATATTCTTTGCAAGAAAATAAACTAATACCAGTATTAGCACATCCAGAAAGATATTCTTTTATCCAGAGAGAACCAGAACTTGTATATGACCTAATTCAAAAGGGAGTATTAATGCAAGCAAATTATGGAAGCATTTTAGGACAATATGGAAAAAATGCACAATTTATAGTAACAAAATTCTTTGAAAATAATATGATTCACTTTTTGGGAAGTGATGTACATAGACAAAATACTGTATATAAAGTGATTCCACAAGCATTAAAAGAAATAGAAGAAATAGTGGGAGCAAGCAAACTCGAGGAACTTACAACAAAAAATCCAAAACTTGCATTACAAAACAAAAGGATAGATATAGTAGAGCCCGAAGAATTTAAATTGACATTAAAAGAAAGAATTAAATTATTAATAAGCGAGTATTTAAAAAAATAAAAATATATTGGAGCCACTTATAATCAAATTTACTAAAGATTAAATACAAGAATTTGATTAAAGTGGCAAAAAATTATAATATATTGAAGGGAGATTTTTAACATGAGAAAATATTTTGGAACAGATGGTATAAGAAGAATTGCAAACACAGAACTTACACCAGAGTTAGTATATAAAGTAGCAAAAGCAGGTGCATATGTGTTATCAAAACATACAGATCATACACCTACAATTTTAATAGGAAGAGATACAAGAATTTCAGGAACACTTATAGAAAGTGCTATGGTAGCAGGATTTTTAAGTTATGGAGCAAATGTAAAATTATTAGGAGTTATCCCAACACCAGCGGTTGCATACCTAACAAGAAAATTGCAAGCAGATGCAAGTGTTGTTATATCAGCATCACACAACACATTTGAATTTAATGGAATAAAATACTTTAGTAACAAAGGTATGAAAATACCAGACAGTCTTGAAGAAGAAATAGAAGAAGTAATGGACTCTGGAAAAATTGATGAACTTACTGCAGTAAGTAGCAAAATAGGCGTTTCTGAGTATAGACAAGATTTATTAGATGAATATGTTTACTTTTTTAGAAAAAATTTTGATGACAATTTTGACAAATTAAATAGAGATGACTTTGTTGTTGGTATAGATACTGCAAATGGTGCAACATCAGTAGTTGCAGAAAAAGTATTTAAAGCATTAGGAATTAAATATAAAATAATACATAA
>ERZ773116.2372-NODE-2372-length-15255-cov-4.724342_pt1 | contig 15255 bp, 12 predicted proteins | sample MGYA00580563_ERZ773116 | MGnify/ENA primary metagenome ERZ773116 (study PRJEB29015, sample SAMEA2737864) | human gut metagenome | biome: human gut; feature: human-associated habitat; material: faeces | place: China | collected 2012 ... | reverse complement strand
TACTGACAGACACCAGTATTACAACGATTTTAGCACCCGAAATGACCTATACGCCGTTTTTTACGGGGCGGCCGCGCCCGTTGCACCCTGCCCTGGTTTCAACTATCGCACCACCGAACACATAAAAACATACCGAAAATCAGCCGACGAACCGTTCCGTGGCTGAATCCCGACTCGAATTAATAACACGGATGCGGCCGATATACGACTGAATTCTTCATGGAATCTATGTGAAGTTGCGTCACTATCCATCGTATGTCTCTGCATCCGTTTTCATATCCGGAAATTGTCTCCGACAATAAGTCCGAACCGGCTCTACCCGTATTCGGACTAATGGAAGCGCGTATTTACAAGGGAGAATACACATCGGCTGAGATGATCGTCTTAAAATCTCTTGACATTCATTACAAGCCGATGGCTTCCATTCCTTTTCATTTATTGTAGATATAGCAGCATAATTATAACATTCACCAGATAATCTTTTAGCGGTGTCCGAAGCAAGAAATTTGCCCGCTGAATCTCCGAAGTAACCTGCCGGACGGTCAGGTTGAATTTTTCCGCAATTTGATGGTAAGTCATATCTTCCAGACGGCTTGCCAAAAATACATTACGAGTAAGAGACGGCATTTTGGCCAGTTCGCGCCGGTAAATCTCGATTATCTCGGATTGGAACAGTTTGCCGATCTGTTCTTCGTTAGATAATGTATTGATACTCGATTCGATCCGCCATTGTTCTTTTCTATAAAGTTCGCTTTGGGCTTTGAGCATGGATTTCCGCTTACGCAGGTATGAAATACAGCGAGTCCTGACGTAATTGTAAATATAACCTTTGATATTCACGTCGAATTCAAGGTGATCCCGGTGTTCCCACAAATACATGAAGCCATCGGTCGTAATATCCGTTGCCATCTCCATGTCATTTATATAGGAGTATGCGATTCGGATAAAACGCTCCTTGTCGTTGAACAGCTTGTCGAACTCTTCGGCTGTCAATATTTTCGTCGGCTTCCCCATCCCAATCTTTCGATACTGTTTCCAAAGATAGCAATTATTCCCGAAAATGCAAGTCGAGAATTCATCCCCGGTTTTTCGTTTCCGATGTTTTGAAAGCGCCTGCAAAAAAGAAATGAAAATATTTTTGAAACAAAATAAGGTTCCGGGAAGCAAACGCAGGCGATCAATACACTCATTGTCAATACATTGGCTAAATAAATAATTTTACATTATTATTAAATATATTTATTTATAAAAAAGGCTGTAAACTCGGTTCGCTCATGCGTTTAAAAAGAGAAAGCAATGAAGCCGGCATATAATTTAATTACAAGATAATGGATCAAGAGGTAATATACAAAGCTCTGCGCGGCGAAGCAACCCCAGATGAGCTGGAACAGGTGGCACGGTGGCATTCCGAAAATCCGGAGGACTTCCAGCGCTGCGCGGATGAGGTGCACATGCAGATCGACATGATGGAGTTGTACGGCGAAGAGATCCGTCCAGCAAGTTGGATCGCCGTGCACTGGAGGTCGCTAGTCCGTATTACCGTACAGGCCGCCGCCATGCTCGCCATCGGGCTGTTCGTCGGGGGATATATCAGTAAGGAGCGCACCTACGATATGCTTGCCGGGCAAATCAATACGTTGCAGGTTCCTTACGGCCAACGACTGAAGTTCACGCTCCCGGACGGTTCGAGCGTTCAGCTCAATTCCGGCGCGAGGATCGAATACCCTACCGTGTTCAAGAAAAATCTCCGCAAAGTGAAGCTTTCCGGCGAGGCGGTATTCGATGTCGAACATGACGAGAGGTGTCCGTTCGTTGTAGAAACTTTCGCATCCGATATTCGGGTGTTGGGTACGAAATTCAACGTTGTGGCCGATGAGCGCCACCAACGCTTTTCGACTGCATTGCTCCAAGGTCGGGTGCAAATTACAAACCGGCTCGATCCCACGCAAAAAGACATTATACTGAAACCTAACGATATTGCTAATCTCTCGAACGGTCATCTTTTCATCGAACCGATAACCGATCCGGAAATATTGTGCTGGACGGAAGGTCTTATCAACATTTCGGGTCTGCCTTTCGATGAACTGATGGAGAAATTCGAGCGGGCATTCGACGTGAAGATCGACATCTCCCTTGAGAAACTTCCGAACATCAGAAACGTCAGTGGTAAAATTCGTGTGAACGACGGCATTGACAAAGCCCTTCACATTTTGCAGTATACCGCGGACTTTTCTTACAAGAAAAATTCGGAAACAAACGTAGTGACGATCTATTGATGTGAAAGCCTGATTGTTTAACGCCTAAAATGATTGCCTATGAAAACGTAACCAACATCGTTCATAGCTTGTTCAATGAAAAAGCCTGCGGAGGTAGAGATCCGCAGGCCGGATAATAGATTGAATCGAGCTTTTTTGAGACACTAATTAACCTATTATCTAAAACTTCGCAAAGATATGAATAAAACAGTATTCTTCAACAAGTTTCGAAGACTGTTTGGGTTCGTACTCACAATCTCTTTGCTTGGGAACGTATTCGCTGCATCTGCACAGAATGCCCGAATTTCCATTAAGATGGAAAACGTCCCTATTTCGCAGGTTATAAAAGAGATTGAAAATCAAACCCGTTACTTGTTTATCAACAAAGGCGTCGATACCAAAAACAAGGTCAGTATCAACGCTGTCCAAAAAACGATCCAGGATGTGTTGGCACAACTGTTCGCCGGCACGGAAATCGCTTACCGGATCGATGAATCCTACATTATCCTGACCAAAAAGAACGATGCGGGGAATCCGGTTTCCGTGACCGGAAAAATCAGGGATGCAAAAGGTAATCCGATCGTCGGAGCCAGTATCCTTGTTCAAGGAACTACAATAGGCGTCAGCTCCGACGCCGATGGTGCGTTTGCGCTTCAGGTACCCCCCCCCGCAGCAGACAGACAGCTGGAAATCAGTTTTATTGGTTATACTCCTGTGTCTATTGTCGTGGGCAGCCGGACTTCTTTCGAAATCACGCTCGAAGAGGCTGCGTCCGAGATCGAGCAGGTCGTGGTCACTGCTCTTGGTATTAAGCGTTCGGAAAAGGCCGTAGCCTACAATGTTCAGCAGATCAAGGCCGAAGACATCACAACCGTCAAGGATGCCAACTTCATCAACTCGTTGACGGGTAAAGTGGCCGGTGTCACGATCAACGCCTCATCGTCAGGTGTCGGCGGTGCCTCGAAGGTCGTACTGCGCGGCAACAAGTCCATTTCGCAGTCTTCGAACGCACTCTACGTCATCGACGGCATTCCGATGTACAACTTCGGTGGTGGTGGCGGTACGGAGTTCGATTCGCGCGGTGCGACGGAGTCCATCGCCGACATCAACCCCGAGGATATTGAGTCGATGTCGGTGCTGACGGGTGCTGCCGCGGCCGCGCTCTACGGTTCGGAAGCCGCGAACGGAGCCGTGATGATTACGACGAAGAAGGGGCAGGCTGGAGCGCTGAAGGTTACGCTTTCGAGCAATACGGAATTCCTGAATCCTTTCGTGCTGCCCGAGTTCCAGAATCGCTACGGCACGGGCCTGAACGGCACCCGCAGCGGCTCGGGGATTTACAGCTGGGGCGAGAAGCTGCTCCCGGCGGCCCGCTACGGTTATACGCCGAACGACTATTTCGAGACGGGGCATGTCTATACCAACGCCGTTACGGTTTCGGGCGGTACGGATAAGAACCAGACCTATTTTTCGGCAGCTTCGGTCAACTCGGACGGAATCATCCCCAACAACGAGTACGACCGTTACAATTTCACGTTCCGCAACACTTCGTACTTTCTGAAAGACCGGCTCAAGCTCGATGCGAGCGCCAGCTACATCTATCAGAAAGACCAGAACATGACCAATCAGGGAGTCTATTCGAACCCGCTGGTTCCGGCCTACCTGTTCCCGCGGGGTGAGAATTTCGACCTTTACCGTCGCTTCGAGCGTTACAACGAAGGGACGAAACTCATGGAGCAATTCTGGAGTGCGGATATGGAAGGCGGTGATTTGCGCATGCAGAATCCCTACTGGATCAACTACCGCAACCTGCGCAATACGGACAAGAAGCGTTATATGCTGTCGTTCTCGGCCAGCTACGACATTCTTCCGTGGCTTAATGTTGCCGGACGTGTCCGCATTGATAATTCGAATTCGCTCTACACGCAGAAACTCTATGCCTCGTCGAATACGACCATCACCGACGGCGGCAAGAACGGCCATTATACCGAGGCCCGCGCTTACGACACGCAGACCTACGCCGATCTGATGGTGAACATCAACAAGACTTTCGGCGAGGATTGGTCTCTGAACGCGAATATCGGCGCCTCGATCAACAATATCAAGACCGATGAGTTGTCATACCGTGGGCCGATTCAGGAGAACGGACTTCCCAACATATTCAATGTTTTCGATCTGGATGACACGAAAAAACGTGCCGAAAAGGTCGGCTGGCACGACCAGACGCAGTCGATTTTCGCCTCGGTCGAAGTAGGTTGGAAACAGATGCTTTACCTCACGGTGACGGGGCGTAACGACTGGGCTTCGCAACTGGCCAATTCGCCCGAGTCGTCGTTCTTCTACCCGTCGGTGGGCCTTTCGTGGGTTCCGACGGCGACATTCAACATGCCGGATGCGATCAGCTATCTGAAGATCCGCGGTTCGATCGCCTCGGTAGGTATGCCGTTCCCGCGTCACCTGACGGTTCCGACCTACGAATACGACGCCACGAACAAGGTGTGGAAAGACAAGACGCACTATCCCATCGGCGACCTGAAACCCGAGCGCACCATCACCTACGAGGTGGGTCTGGATGCCCGTCTGTGGCAACACATCAATCTTTCGGCTTCGTGGTACCGGGCCGATACGAAAAATCAGACCTTCGACCCGTCGCTGCCGCCCTCGTCGTCCTATACGACCATCTACCTGCAAACCGGCCATGTCCGCAATACGGGTGTCGAACTCTCGCTCGGGTACGATAACCAATGGCGTGACTTTCGCTGGACGACGAACTTCACTTATTCGTGGAACAAGAACGAAATCCGCGAACTTGCGGCTAATGCCGTAAACCCCGTGACGGGCGAATCTCTGAATCTCACCAAGCTCGACATCAAGGGATTAGGCAAGGCGAAATATATTCTTAAAGAAGGCGGTACGTTGGGAGACCTTTATACGACGTCCAATCTGCGGTATAATGAAAACGGCTATGTCGAAGTGGACAATGCCGGTAACTTACAGGTTACCGATGAGGGTGAGGATATCTATTTAGGTTCGGTGTTCCCGGATGCCAATCTCGCATGGCGTAACGATTTCAGTTGGAAGGGCATCAATCTCGGCGTGCTGTTCACAGCCCGTCTGGGCGGTGTCTGCTACTCCGCGACGCAGGCCAATTTGGATCTGTACGGCGTTTCGGAGGCTTCGGCCGCTGCACGTGATGCCGGCGGCGTGCTGATTAACGGCCGTGAGATGGTTGATGCGCAGAAGTGGTACCAAGCCATCGGCTCGCAGTCCGGTCTGCCGCAATATTATCTCTATTCGGCGACGAACGTCCGTTTGCAAGAGCTTTCGCTGGGTTACACCCTGCCGACAAAATGGTTCCGCGACAAGATGCGCATGACCGTCTCGTTCGTAGGGCGTAACCTGTGGATGATCTACTGCAAGGCGCCGTTCGACCCCGAAGCCGTCGCCTCGACGGGACTGAACTATCAGGGCATCGACTATTTCATGATGCCTTCGATGCGCAGTCTCGGTTTCAATGTCAAATTCCAATTCTAAAGCGCAGAAACTATGAGAAAGATCAATATGAGCTGGCAGTCGGTGTTGCTGTCGGTCGCGCTGCTCGGATTGGCTGCCTGCACCGGTGATTTCGAGGACATCAACCGCAATCCCAATCAGGTTACGGAAGAACAGATGGATGCCCTCAATTACAAGACCGGCACGAAATTCAAGTCGCTGCAGAGTCTTGTGATTCCCGTGCAGGAGCACATGTACCAGTTCAACGAATCGCTTTCGGGCGGGCCGTTCGGCGGTTACATCGGTGCTACGGTCGATACATGGCAGACCAAGTTCGAGACCTATAATCCCTCGGCCGACTGGCGCAAATGGCCTTTCGCCAACGTCATCACCGAGACCTATACCCCCTATAAGGGCATCGTCAACGGCACGGAAGACGAAGTGGCCATCGCTTTCGCCCGCCTGTTGCGAGTGGCCATCATGCACCGTGTGACGGACTCCTACGGTCCGATTCCCTATTCGAAGCTGGAGAGCAACGAGTCTGTCTATGTGGAGTACGATTCGCAGGAGGCGGTCTATACGAAGATGTTCGAGGAGCTGGACGAGGCTATCGAGATACTGGGCCGCAACACGACGCTCCCGGCCGAAGCGTGGAGCCGCTACGACGGCGTCTACTACGGCAATATCGCGCAGTGGCTCAAATATGCCAATTCGCTCAAGTTGCGCATGGCCATGCGTTTGTCGTATGTGAAGTCCGACGTCGCCCGTGCGAAGGCCGCCGAGGCTATTGCCGGGGGTGTTATCGAGGCTAATGCCGACAATGCGGCGATGCACGCCGCGGAGAACCGCACGACGCTCATCTACAACGACTGGGGCGACCACCGTGTCGGAGCCGACATCCTCTGCTACATGAACGGCTACAAAGACCCGCGTATGGAGAAGATGTTCCTTGCGAACGATGTCGGCGACTATGTGGGTATCCGTATCGGCATCGATGTGACGAGCAAGTCGCAGGCCGTGTCGAAGTATTCGAATATGATCGTTGCGAGCGATACGCCCTACCTATGGTTCAATGCCGCCGAGGCAACGTTCCTGCGTGCGGAATATGAATTGCGCTGGGGCTCGGAAGAAACGGCACGGTCACTCTACGAAGCAGCCGTAAGGCTTTCGTTCGAGGAGCGCGGTGCCAGCGGCGCCGACGCCTATCTGGCCCAGACTGACGTCAAGCCCGCGCCCTACACCGATCCTGTCGGCAACTACAGCGCGATGGCCCAGAGCGACATCGGGATTCCGTGGGTCGACGGAGCCGAGAACTTCGAACGCAACCTTGAACGCATCATCGTGCAGAAATGGATCGCCATCTTCCCGCTGGGCGTCGAGGCGTGGTCGGAGCACCGCCGCACGGGCTATCCGAAACTGCTGCCCGTGCCCACCGACAAGTCGGGCGGCACGGTGGACGTAGCGCAGGGTGCACGACGCCTGCCTTACCCCGTCGAGGAGTACCAGCAGAACAACGCCAACCTTCAGTTGGCCATCCAGACGCTCGATGGCGAGCAGCAGAACGGCAACCGCACGGGCGACGTCATGGGAACCCGTGTATGGTGGGATTGCAAATCTTATAACAACTAACAGCTATGAAACAGAACTTTATATTCACGCTGCTGGCGCTGTTTTCGATGCTGTCGCTCGTCTCGTGCAGCGACTGGACGGAAACGGAGGCACTCGACAGTACGGTCAAAAAGCCTTGGGAGCAAGATCCTGCCCTATGGGCCGAGTACACCGCGACATTGAGGGCCTACAAGCAGTCGGAGCATTTCATCGTCTATGCCCGCATGCACAATTCTCCCGAGAAAGCGACCGGAGAGCAGGACTTCATGCGCTGCCTTCCGGATTCGCTGGACATCGTGACGCTGACCAACGCCGACAACTTCTCGAAATTCGACGCCGAGGACATGTCCGTCATGCACGAGAAAGGCACGAAGGTGCTCTATCAGATCGACTATGCCGCTCGTGCGGAGGAATTCGCCGATGCGGCGGCGCTCGACGCCTACTTGGATAAGGTCGTCGTTGCCGTCGCTGCCAATGGCATGGACGGCTACTCGTTCACGACCGACCCGTTGGCTGCGGATGCCACGGCTCGCATTATTGATAGGCTTGCCACGGCCAGAACTGACGGTCAGCTCCTCGTTTTCGAGGGTAATCCCCTGTCGCTCGCTGCCACCGACCGTGCAAAGATGGATTACGTCATCCTCGATACGGAGAAACTCGAAAATGTTTTGGATGTGAGACTCCATGCCCTGCACGCTGTTAACTATGCCGGCATCGAGGCCAATCGGCTGCTGCTGACCGCCGAAATCAATGCGGCGCTGTTTGATGAAGACCGCACCGAGCACGCCGCCGTCGACGAAATGTCGCGCCGCGTCGTCGAACTCGGGCCTTATGCGGGGCTTGCGGCTTACAATATTGCCGAAGATTACTACCATTCCAAGATGAACTACCAAACCATCCGGCAGGCGATACAAACGTTGAACCCCTCTAAATAAAGACAGTCATGAACATGAAAAAGATACTAATGGCGGTTCTCGTTTCGCTCGTGGCTTTCACGGCCTGCGAGAACTACGGCGATGACAATCACAAGTTCGACAATGTCGTATACCTCGACGTCGCTTCGACGAGCGACGCACAGCTCACGACCTTCAGCAACACCCGGGCTACCTACGATTGCGCGTTGCAGGCGGTACTGACATATCCGGCAGGACAGGATGTGGCGGTGACGCTCACGGTCGACCCGTCGCTCGTCGGGACGTACAATGCCCGTTACGGTACGGAGTGGACGATGCTCGATTCAAAATATTATTCTTTGCTGTCCGAAACTGTGACCATTCCGGCAGGGAAGACGACCTCCGATGCTGTCACGCTGCGCCTCCGTGAACTCACCGGAGAAGGAGATGAGCAGACCGGAGCTTTGCCAATCGACGAAACCTATCTGGTTCCAGTACGCATCGGTAGCGCATCGATCGATGTGTTGCACGGCTCCGACGTGGCTTACTACGTCGTCAAACGCTCCTCGGCCATCACCGTCGCGGCACAACTTACGGACAACTGGATCGAGTTCCCGACCCTCGATAAGTATTCCGAAAGCAGCAAGGATTGGAACGGCCTGCGGGCTGTGACCTACGAGGCCCTGATTTACATCGACGAATTCGTGAAAACCAATACTGAAGGCAATCCCGTCAACATCTCGTCCGTCATGGGCGTTGAGCAGTACCTGCTGCTGCGTATCGGCGATACGAATTTCGAGCGCGAACAGTTGCAGTTCGACGGTTCGGGCAGTGGCTCGGGCTTCGGCAAGATTCCCGGACGCGACGCGATGAAGCATCTCGAAACGGGGCGCTGGTACCATGTGGCCTGCACCTACGACCAGAATACCCGCACGGCCCGCATCTACGTCGACGGGCAGATTCAGAGCGAAGTCACGGGCGTGGGCATCACGACGCAGAACGATAAGAACTGCATCAACTTGGCCATGCGGGCGCTCTACGACCTGTGGAACACCGCTCCCGAGGGCGACAAGGCCCAGTACGAAGAACTGGGGTACGATGGCCTGAGCGAGGCCTATCAGTTCTTCATCGGCCGCTCCTACGACGACTATCGGCCTCTGAACGGCAAGATCGCCGAGGCGCGTGTATGGTCTGTGGCCCGCACGCCGGAACAGATTTGGGAAAATATGTATGAAATCGAAAACCCGGAGAACGATCCGACGCTTTTGGGGTATTGGAAATGCAACGATGCCTCGGGAAATACGGTCAAGGACTATTCGATGTACGGCAACGACGGCGTCGCCAAGTACGACATCATTTGGCCGCAGGGCATCGAGATCCCGAAACTTAACGAAAACAACGAGTAACTATGAAGACGATTTTTGATTTGCAAACAGGGGTGGTAACGCTTCTCTGCACGGCGGCACTCGCGGGCCTTACGGCCTGCGAGGCCGATCCCGTGATGCAGGAAAGCGGGAAGTTGCCCGACAAAGGTTCCATCGAAGAGGTTCATGTGATGTTGTGCAGCAGCAATTCCGTGGAAAATAGGGTCGATGTGCTGCTGACCGAAGGAGGGGTTATGACGAAGAACTTCTACTTGAGGCAGACACAGCCGGCGGCAGCGGGATATTCGCTCGACGCATGGTGCGATGCATCTTTGCTCAATGACTACGATGCCGGAGATGAAATCGAACGCACACTGCTGCCGGAGGCGAATTACGAGTTTCCCGACGGCAAGACGCTCGACCTCTCGGCCGCAACGCAGCGCTCGGAATTGAAACGTATCAAGTTCTCGGCAAGCGGACTTGCCGCCGGGGAATATGTACTACCGCTTACGGTCGCTGCACAGGACGCACCGGACGCGGACAAGACGCTTTACTACAACGTTTCGGTTCGCCAACCCTACACCGACGAATACACCCTGCACGACGGCCACGACCTGTTCTTCGTGTTCTATGTCAATACGAACGATTTTCAGCCGCTGTTGGCGCAGGACTACATCATGCGGAAGAAAGTGGCACGCGGCACGACCGTGGCGTGGTACGGTACCGTAGGCAACATCGTCAACCTGCGCACTGTCCAGGTCGGCTACGATGCTGCAGCCGGCCGCGCCCTGCTTGATCTCGGAACCGACATGACTTATGTGCTCAGCCAATCGACGAAATATATCCGTCCGTTGCAGGAACACGGACGCAAGGTATGTATCAGTATCGAAGGCGGAGGCAAGGGGCTCGGGTTCTGCAACCTCACCGATGCTCAAATCGAAGACTTCGCAGCGCAGGTCAAGACCGTTATCGAACAATACGAACTCGACGGTGTAAACCTCTGGGATCGAAATTCCGGCTACGGCAAGGAGGGTATGCCGGCCGTGAACACGACCTCCTATCCGAAGCTCATCAAGGCATTGCGCGAGGCACTTGGCACGGAAAAATTACTGACGGTCACGGTTTACGAGGAGCCGACCGCTACTTTCTGGGATACGGAAGCGACGGGCGGAATCGCCGTCGGCGATTACATTGACTACGCATGGTCGGGTTACAACAGCAACAGCGAGGCCCCGCAGCTGCTCGACCCGTGGCATCCCGAACTGGAGTATGTATCCACCTATACGCAAAAGCCGATTGCCAATCTGCCCAAGGATCGGTACGGCTGCATCAACTTTCCCATCTATCCTGCTGCCCAAACGGAAGAAGAGGCCATGATGCGGGAGCCTAAATTCCTTTTAGATTGGACTCCTAATTATAAGCCTAACAACATCATCGTCTTCGACGATTTGCACAGCAATCTCCAGGACAGTTACGAAGGTTTTTGGGACAATACGTTTGCAGCGTGTTGCATTTTTATGGATCCAGAAAACAGCTATTTGCTCGGAAGCAAAAAAGGATACACCTATCTGTTGGATATGAACAGACTCTGGACATTATCCGAGGGTATTCAGAATTACGGCAAATGGCTGAAAGATTGGAATTGATAAAAACGGTCGACAAAATACACCTATGTTCTTCCATTTTATCCTCTCACAGCTCTTTAACCGGAGCAAAAACAATTAAAATTCAAATCAAAATGAAACAAAACTTCAAATTATTCGCAACACTGGCAGCCAGTGCAGCGATGATGATCTCCTGCCAGCAGGCAGAAGAACCGACGATGGACAAGGCCCAGGAACCTGTCGTCAAAACACGTGCTTACGGGGACAAAACTCCGAAGGTCACCATTTATGTCGAGACCAACGACGTGAACCCGCTTAATGCCGGCGACTACCTGCTCTCCGACGGTTCGGCCTATGCCGATATCGTGGAGTTCTTCGCCGCCAATCTCAACAAGGAGACGGTCAACGGAGTAGTGCGTCCAACCCTCTATCTGAACGACAAGATGACCAACCTGCTCGAAAACGGCGGTGCTGCCACCTATGTAGCCGGTCTGCAGGCTAAGGGCATCAAAGTCGTGCTCACCATCCTGCCTAACTGGCAGAATATCGACTTCACGAGTCTCAATGACACGCAGGCCGATCAGCTTGCAACGATTCTCGCCTATGCCGTAAATAAGTACGGACTCGACGGTATCGGATTCGACAACGAGTACGGCGGCACGGTGACCTCCGTTTCCGGTTCGTATGGCAACCTGATCACCAAACTGCGCGCCAAGCTGCCCGCCGGCAAGTTGATTACCCTCTTCCAGTACAATATCGGCTACAATCAGATCAACGCGACAGCCGGAGCCAAGCTCGACCATGTCTATTCCAACTTCGGTTACAACACGTATATCAGCACTTCCGGCGTAACCAAGGAGCGCTATGCACCGTTGTCGATCAATCTGGGTAATTACTATTCCGCCGATCAGATTAGTCAGTATGGCAATTATGCCTATGATTTGACCGAGGCCGGTTACGGAGCGATCATGCATTTCAACCTGCGCCGGACATCTGAACGGAACCAGTTATCGTTATTTAATTCCATTGCCGACGGAGCATGGGAGGAAACCGTTACTTGCGAGAATGGTAACCGCCCGCAGGACTGGACGTTCGTCAGCAGCGGTTACACCATCACCTACGACGAGGCTACGGCCGAATAACTCCTCTGATTAGAATCGGTCGAGCATCTGTAAGCGACCCGATTTCGACCCGCACATCTTTTGAGGTGTGCGGGTGTTTTTAACTTTCGGATAAAAAAGCCGTTCGAAGAATATTCGAACGGCAATAAGAAAATATCCGGATGTAAATGTTGACCGATTCAGAATGTGAGCATCTGTAAGTCTTTTTGTATTGAAAAATTCACTTTTAATGAATCGTAACCGGTATTTTCTTTATGAAACGCATAAATTATAAATTTATTGTGGCAAAATCAAACTTCTCGGTTAAACCATAAATGAAATAGCATAAAATAAAAGCACGGACTTAACCTATTGACACCTGAGGAATGCTACAACCCGATGAACAGATAGGAGAAGCCCGTGCTGTTTTTTGCACGATTTCCCCTATCATCCCGTCCATCTTGTCTTTGTAGCATTTTCAGGTGTCGATGACAGGATTCGACAGCTATTCGCCGTTTGGCAAAGATAAGAAAATTATCCTACAGATACAATATATGCAATTTAATTCATTGTAATAAACGACAAGTATAGATGGACAAATTGTTGCATACATCTTTGTTCCGAGCCATCTTAAAATCATTGAATCGAAAAGTTGTTTCTGAAAAAAGGCTGCAAACTTACTTTTTGAAATTTGCCCGCCTCATTACAGCACTTTGCGATGACACAGATTGTCTGTCGGCATTACATACGTTAAATTATACGCAAATCCAGTTCCGATTTCTGCTTTCTCGAATTCATGAACCGTCCGTTTCGCTTCCGCCATATATACACCGGGTTGTCGACATGACTCTCGAATTTATCTGCTTGGAAAAAGAGTTGTTATATCATCGTATTGAACACCCGCGATCTTTCATATCTGAACCTGCATTTACTTCACCGCTCCATTGGTCCAAACACTATCCTGCGATCAGCGTTTCGGAAATCCTTTGCGGACTCGATCGGATGACTCCACCTCCTTTCGTGCTGGCAGATGGTTCGACAGCTCCATTCAATTTGGTTGTTCGGGTCTTCGAGAATACATTGCATGTTAAACTCGGCGATCCGACTGATGTCAAACGCCGTGTTCTGGAACGCAAGAAAGATCGCACAAAATTTACCGATGCACTGCTTTATTCCTTGAATAAGGAAGATGAATGATTTTTTTCGATTTTTTATATCCGGGCGGATATCCGGACATGTAATTGGGTATCCTGAAAATTCCTATTTTTGCAAAGCAAACCAACCAATTCTGTGTAAGTCGAATTATGGAAAACTTGGACAAAAGCCAATTTATCGTCCTGCTCGAAACATCTCTCAACCGACGATTACTGTCCCCTGAGCAGAAGACTCTCGACGCTGCCTATGAAGATTACATCGACCTGCTGCACGGTCTTACTGTTCAATCCTGTAAATCGTCCCTCGACCTGCTGCACGAACTTGCCCGCCTCCAATCCTGCCTGATGCGGTTGCAGGAGCGAATTGTCGAAAAGGAATCTCCGCAAGTGTTGTTGCTCAAATCGGCGCTTCTATTGACGAATTTCGAGATCCGTTTAGTCTTTACCCGGGTTCGTTATCCGTCCATCGCCGCCCCGGTGTCGGTCGAAGTCCCCAAGTCGCCGCTGTTCCTCTCCGAGCAATTCACACCTACGGATATCATGGAGCTTGCTACGGCCCTGCAACTCTCCGGAGCCATACGCCGCATCGACGGCACACGGATCGATCTGGCGACACTTGTCGATGTGCTTTCCGGAACTTTCAACGTCCATATCAACAACCCGGAGCAGTGCCGCCATACGCTCATCAACCGAAAGTTGCGTCTGACGCATTTTCTCGACATCCTGCGCAACAATCTGATTGCCTACAGCCAGCGATAGGCAGTCTGTTTTTATTCAGCATCACGCTCCGGGGATTCATCTCTCGGAGCGTTCTTTATGCGGTGCGGACAGTGACGGACTGGAGCGGACATGGGTACCTGTTTTTCTGCCGGAGATGTATCTTCGGGACTTTTAATATTCTCTGCCATGCAACAGGAAGATGATTTGAAAGCCCTTGAAAATATCGTGCAGTTCGCCCGCGGGCTGGGCGTGTTTTTTTTGGTGCTGCACGTGTATTGGTATTGCTACGAATGGCTCTCGTCATGCGGCCTGACCTACGGTTATGCCGACCGTCTCCTGCTCGATATCCAGCGGACAACTCTTCTTTTCTCCTCTCCCGTCATTACGAAACTCTGCGCCTTTCTGTTCCTCGCGCTTGGCTGCTACGGCACGAAGAGCGTCCGCAACGGCAGGGTCGACAGGCGGCATATCGTCGCTGCCGCCTGCCTCGGCTTCCCGCTGTTCTTTCTGAACGGCTTTCTGCTGTCGCTGCCCGCTGGGATCGGCTTCCAGGGCTGGAGCTACACGCTGACCCTTGGTGCGGGCTACCTCAGCCTGCTGGCCGCCGGCGTGTGGCTGCGGCGTCTTCTGAAACAGCCCCTTGCCGACGACCCGTTCAATGACCGCAATGAAAATTTCCTTCAGGAAGAACGTTATCTCAACAACGAATATTCAGTGAATCTTTCCACCCGTTACCGCTATAAAGGAGCATGGCGCGAGGGATGGATCAATGTCATCAACCCGTTCCGTGCGACGCTAATCCTCGGAACTCCCGGTTCGGGTAAGAGCTACGCGGTCTTAAATAACTATATCAAACAGCATATCGAGAAGGGATTCTCTTACATCCACATACTCAGCAACCTGTCTTCCGTTTACAGTACACTGTACCAGCCGCATATCCTTTTTCATGACTGCTCACCTCCTGCTGCATTTTCATCATCGACCATGCCGCGGCGAATACTTTCTTTTAATGCTCTTTTTGCAATCTCGCCGCCAATCTGAAGCCTGAAGGCCTTCGATGCTCTC
>ERZ773116.2359-NODE-2359-length-15319-cov-4.453813_pt1 | contig 15319 bp, 7 predicted proteins | sample MGYA00580563_ERZ773116 | MGnify/ENA primary metagenome ERZ773116 (study PRJEB29015, sample SAMEA2737864) | human gut metagenome | biome: human gut; feature: human-associated habitat; material: faeces | place: China | collected 2012 ... | reverse complement strand
ATGAAATGTCCAAAGGTGCTGTTTCCGCTGAAATGGTTCAACAGGCATTCATTGACGCGACTTCCGCAGGAGGTAAGTTCTACAAGATGTCCGAGAATGCTTCAAAGACCATCAACGGACAGCTTTCCATGATGCAGGATGCTTTGGATGCCGCTTTCAACGAAATGGGACAGGCGAGCGAGAGTGTAATCATGTCGGGTATCAAAGCCACTACTTCGCTTATCCAGAACTACGAGACGGTTGGCAAGGTATTGGTAGGGCTTGTTGCCACCTATGGCGCATACCGTACTGCTGTAATACTGACAACTATTGCCACAAGCCAACACACCATTGCGGAGATAGCGTTGACCAATGCCCGCGTATTGGCACGGAAAGCACAGATAGCTCTCAATGCCGCTATGCTGACAAATCCTTATGTCGCTTTGGCTACAGTAGTTACCGGACTTGTTGCTACCATGTGGGTGCTTTCAACCCGTACATCCGAAGCGGAAAAGGCGACTGAACGATTTAATGCTATCTTAGACGAACATACTAAGAAAGAAGATGAACACAAACAGGCTGTTGACGGTCTAATATCATCAATTCAAGACCAAAACAAATCTGATGGGGAGCGGATAGCTGCATTTGAAAAATTGAAAGCGGAATATCCGTCAATATTCCAAAACTACACGACTGAAACAGAGTTCCTAAAAGACATAGTAAAGTATAAAAGGCTAATTGCCGAAGAAGACGCGAAACGCTCTACTTCCTCGTTAGAAAATTCTTTAAGAATAGAGCAAGACAAACTGAATCATTATAGGCAGGTTCGCGCAAAAGGCACATATACATCATTGGTAGATATAGACGGTAACGGATGGGCAACAGATAATGTAGAGGATGCAATAAATGCGCAACTATCTGTGGTGAACAGGCTGAAAGCCGAAATATCCAAGCCAGTAGTTAATTCGTACCTCGAAAACATCAAGGAGATGAAAGATGAAGATATTAAATCCGTATTGGATGAAATAACTTTATCCATGAATGCTCTTGGCAAGTCTGGCAAAGAATCAATAGCTATTGTTTCCTCTCTTGGTGGAGAGTTTTCTAAAGAACAACTTGGACTGATTAGGTCTGCGCTGGAGACGGAACAAAAGTCTCGTACTAACAAGACTACCTACAAACAAGATTATGAAAAAGCCAAAAAAGAATGGGAAGACGCTAAAAAGGAACTTTCTGAGATAGAAAAGGATAAATCAAAGTTTACCTCAAAGCAATATGAAGAAGCCAAAAAACGGGAAGAAACGACCGAGAAAGCCTATAAAGATTTAGGTGGTATTACCGGAAGTTCTTTAATCAAGCAGGAAAATCAAGCCAAGAAAGAAGCCGAAAACCAACTCAAACAGCAAGAACAACTTGCCGAACAACTTCTTTCCATTCGTCGGAAAAACCAGCAGGATGAAATCAACCTCATGGAGGACGGCACGGAAAGGAAGTTGAGGCAGATTGACTTGGACTATCAGAGGGAGCTTGATGCCATCAAGAAGCAGCGCAGGGAATGGGAAATGGAGCAAGGTGGAAAACTGACAGATAAACAAGAGGAGAAACTTGGCACATGGGCTTCTAATGCCGCTAAAAAAAGAGAAAGCGATATTGATTCAACAAGTAAAGCCAAACTTGAAGCCGACAAAAAAGCATGGCAGGAGTATTTCATTGAGTTCGGCAACTACCAGGAAAAGCGCAAAAATCTTATTCAGAAGTACAATGACGAGATAGCCAAACTGCAAACCGGCAGCCCGGAGTACGCTTCCAAGGTAGCCCAAAAGAACAGGGCTCTTGAACAGCTTGATGAACAGTTCGGTCACTCCACAAAGTCGATGGCAGACCTCTTTGAAGATGCCAGCAATAAGTCCGTTTCCGCTATTCAGTCCATCATTGATAAGTATGAAATACTTGTCAAGTACATGTCCGGTACTGATAAAGACATTTCTATTGCTGATTTGAAAGGAATAGGCTTTACCGATAAAGACATTGAAGGGATAGAAAAAGGGGAAATATCCATCAAGGATGTTACAGACGCAATCAAAGGGTTAAAGGATGAACTTAAAGGAAAATCACCGTGGCAGGCTTTCGTCTCTGACTTGGAGAAAGGGATAGAAGCCATAAAAAAGGGTGGTAACGATTCCAAGAAAATCGGTCAAGGAATCACCGATATAGGAAATGCTGTGACGTCTTTTGCCCCTGCATTGAATGAGTTCGGCTCAAGTATCGCCGACATATTCGGATTTGACGACAGTAAGATAACAAGTGCCATTGATGCGCTTGGCGGCTTAGGACAAACGGCATCCGGGGTCGGGCAAATCATGTCGGGTGATATTGTCGGAGGCGCAATGAGTGCGGTTTCTGGAATTTCCGCTGTAGTGTCTGCGTTGGATGGGATGTTCGGTGCCGATTATTCTCACTATAACGAGATGGTCGAGGAATATAACAAACTCAATGAGATATGGGATGAGCTGATAGACAAGAAACTGGAATATATCGGCATTTCCTACGGTATGGAAGCGGACAAGGTCGGAGAAGAGGCGCTTAGCCTTGTTGAAAAACAGATTGAGGCATATCGCCTGCTGGGAAAAGAGCGTCTTAATTCCGGTGCATCCGCAGGCTCCCATTCCATTGGCAAGCGGATGGCAAAGAACACCTCGTCAAGCGACTGGCAGGACATTGCCGACGCACTCGACATGTCAGTCAATGCCGCCAAAGAGCTTATCGGGACCGGAAGAATGACCGGGCTGTTTGACCTCACTGTTGAGCAATTGGAGAAACTTAAATCCGAAGCTCCTGCCTTCTGGGCGAAGATGGACGGTGACGTGCAAGAATATTTGAACGGCATTATGGATGGAGAGGAAAGGATTGAGGATATTCAGAACCAGATTAGTGAACAACTGACACAGACAACGTTCGATAGCGTTTTCGACAGCTTTGTGGATACCCTCATGGATATGGGCAGTTCCGCGAAAGACTTTTCTGACAGTTTCAGCGAATATATGCAGCGTGCCGTGCTTACCACAATGGTAGGAAACAAATTTACCGAGGACCTTCAAACGTGGTACGATGCCTTTGCCCAGGCCAATAAAGACCAAAAGGGCATTACGAAGGAGGAGATGGAAGCCTTGCGGAAACAGTATGATGCAATAGCCGGTTCCGCAATCGCTGAACGTGACAAGCTTGCGGAAATTTTCGGATGGACGAAAGAGGATACCGACAGTAGCACGGATAACTATGAGGATTTCATCGGTAGTATGCAGAGTTCTCTTACTTCCCTTGATGTGACGGCCAAGGATGTTTCTGATAATATCTATGATTACTTCCGTCAGGCAATGATTAACGCTCTGTATGAAAAGGAGTACAAGAGCAAGATGGAAGAGTTGTACAAGACCTTTGAAGGGCTTTCCAAAGACGGATTGTCCGAGAGTGACATGGCACAACTCGGCTCTCAGATTGACCAATACATTGAGCAGATGATGAAGGGCGTAGAGGACGTTAATAGTTTGTTTGCTGACAAGCTGAAGGACGCCGAAGACTTGCAGTCGTTTGTTGATAGCGTCAAGTCTGCTATGTCCTCCGTCGAAGCCACTGCCGAGGATGTGACAGATAACATCTTTGAGTACATCCGTCAGCAGATGGTTGATAAGATGTTCACCGATAGCTTCCAACCGCAGATAGAGGAGTTCTACAAGAAGGTTCAGGAAGCCATGTCTGACGGCGACATAACCGGCGCTGAAAAGGATGCGTTAAGAAACGAAGCGGAGAAGTTGGCTAACGACATTACGGCCGCTAAGGATATTCTGAGTGATACTCTTGGCATTACTGAGAGCAACCTAAAGAAAGAGCTTGAAGAGGAATTCAAATCATTCTCCGATGGGATATTAAGTTCCTTGTATGATACGGAAGTTACTGCTGAGACTGTTGCCAAGAATATTTCCGATTCCATGCGGAGAGAGCTTATTGAGGCAATGTACCTTGAACAGTACGAACCGCGTATCAAGGCCATCTGGGAGAAATGGAAGGAATACTCAGAGGATGGACTTGTAACCGATGAAGAGCGTACAAACATCAAGAATGACATTGACGGATTGAGCAAAGAGGTCGCCGATGCCGCCGGGGAAATCAGTGACGCTTGGAAAGACTCTGGAGAGGAGGTAAGGAAAGCGTTCAACTCTTTCTCCGACAGTATCAAGAGTGTGCTCTATGACGCAGAAGCTACCGCCGAGGACATAGCCGACAATATCTATCAATATATGCGCAATGCCTTGGTGGATTCCATGTTTACTGCCCAGCTCCAGCCTCAGATTCAGGCCTGGTATGACAAATATACGGAATTTATGAAAGACGGTGCCATTGATACGGCCGAGCGCAAGACTCTAGACGAGATGATAGCCGAAATTCAGAAAGCCGGTGTCGACATTGTGGATGCGGCTAACAAGCTTTTCCCCACTCTTGACACGGGAGCCATCAACCGTGCGGAAGAAGCCGCCCAGGAAGCGGAGAACGCCCGTAATGAAGCTGAGCAGGAATGGGAGTCGTTCTCTGATGGTATTCTGAATTCCTTGTACGATATAGAGGTCACAGCGGAGGATATTTCCGATGACATGAGCGAATACATGCGCAAGGCTTTGATTAAGGCCATGTATGTGGAGAACTTCAAACCGCAGATGCAGAAGTGGCACAATGAGTGGAAAAAGGCCATGGGAGATGACGACCTGACTTCCGAAGAAAAGCAGCTCCTCGACTCCATGAAACAGACGATGGTCGACGACATGAAGAAAGAAGTTGATGCCATCAACCAGTTCTTTGGAACCATGTTTTCACAGCAGGCGAGTAGTAAGGGTTTTGAAGCCATGTCACAAGATACCGGCGAAGAACTTAATGGACGTTTTACAGCTTTGCAGGTTGCCGGGGAAGAAATAAAGAACCAGTCCATTCAACAGACCGGTTTACTTTCATCCATCAATGGCAAACTTTCATTGCTCAATCTTAGAAGCGGGGATGTCCCAGCTTTGTTATCTGGAACTCCTAATTTCGCAGATAGAGCCAAAGAGACAATAGCGAGTGGCTATCAGTCGCAGGTACATATTGTTTTCCCGACAGAGGACATAAAGGCATTGACCGATAAAGTATCTAATATGGAAAGAATCGTAGATGAAATGAGAACATTCCAAGTAGAAGGTAACATGGACCGTAGAGATATACTTGAAAACTCTGTTATTCTTGCCAAGAATAGTCCGCGAATACTCGATAATACAAATGATATCAAGCAGGATATAAAGAATTTATAATAGTTATGGCAGAATTAATAATAAACGGAAGAGAAGCCCTAAAAGAGTGGGGTGTTAGAATGGGAGATAACTTTCTTGATGTACTGGGAGCACCGGCACCTCTGAAAGAGTTTATAGAGAATAAATCACGCTTGGAACATGGGAAACAAGTTCTTATGGATAACCCCAAGCTTGATGAACGTGAGTTAACTCTTGTTTTTACAGTAGAAGGTGATTCTCCTGCCGATTATCAGGCAAAGAAAACAGCTTTTTATGAAGAACTTTACAAAGGTGAATTTGATATTCAGATTCCTGAGAACAGTAGTGATATTTATCATTTGCTATATTTAGGAAAGAGCGCTTCTTATGCCCAAAGCTTAGACCGGACATTTGGGAAAATATCAGCCAAATTCTGTGAGTATAATCCATCTAACCGTGTTGTAGGCTAGAAATTTACGACATTAAATTCATTGTCGTGTATGGAAGCTCTAATTTTTAGGGCTTCTTTTTTTTATGTCCGACCTTTGTTTACATGATAGATATTAAGGACATACAAGGCAATACCCGCTTTTCAACTGGTATCAATCCCGGTGCAAAAGGCAAGTTCTCTTTAATGAAAGAGGACTATGTCGTACTACCTTTTAATACTCTGTCCCCAGTCGATTTCCAAGTAGGTGATTACGTTGACCTGCGTGGGGTACTCGATGCCTCCATGGGCGGTAAATTGGCAAAAATCTATCAGATTGTAGATATTCCCTATCCGACCTACAAGAACGGAGGCTACTCTTATGAACTTCGTTTTGACGCTTACTATTTCAAGTGGAAAACAAAGATATTCAAGTACACCCCGGAGTATGGAGGACAGGAAGCGTCCTGGTCCCTTACCGCTTCATTGGATGTCCAGATGGGTGTATTCCTTCGCAATTTGAAAGCTCTTGGTTATAAATATGAGGGAAAAGACTTCGTGTTTTCCATTGACGATAGTGTCGAGAACTCCTCCAAATTGATGACCTATGACAATACCAACCTCATTGATGCTATGTTCAGTATGGCTGATAACTGGGGTTGTGATTGTTGGGTAACGGACCATGTAATCAACTTCGGACGCTGTGAGTTCTCCGATGCTGTTAAGATAGAACTGGATAGGGAAGCCAAGGACATGAGCCGGAGTGACAGCAAGGGTACTTATGCTACAAGAATCTACGCATTCGGCTCGACGCGCAATATTCCGACCGACTACCGTCCCGTAGACCAGAGCATTGTTGTTAACGGTATCGTCCAGAAGCGCCTTATGCTTCCGGCAGGCACTCCATACGTGGATGCCCATGAGGGCTTGACCGATTTGGAAGCTGTCGAAGCCGTTGTTGTATTTGATGACATCTGCCCCAAAAGAGTAGGCGAAATCACCGCTGTAAGCTCCTATGAGAGCGAGGTGGATAATGAAGACGGCACTAAGACAAAAGCCACTTTCTACCGCTTTACCGATACCGGCATTAATTTCTCGAAGGAATATATACTTGAGGGCCGGGAGCTCAAAATCAGGTTCGAATCCGGCAAGCTCAACGGCATGGAGTTCGGTGCTGCCTTCAACCCTCTTGGCCTGACCGAGAAGAACGACGACGGCACATGGAATCCTGACGCCCAGCTTTGGGAAATTATCCGTAACGATGACTACGGCAGATCTCTGCCCGATGAAGTGCTGTTTCCGGCAAAAGGTGACAGATATGTGCTGTACGGCTGGAATGCCGGGAAGATAACCGAACTTGGGTTGGTTGCTATTGCCGAGCAGGAATTGCTTGCCACCGCCAGGAAGTACGTGGCAAAGGCCTGCATCGACGACGGCACCTATACGGCTACGCTGAACTCTGTTTGGGTGCACAAAGACCCAATCAATCACAGCTTTGACATCGGCCAGCGCATCCACCTTGTCAATCCCGCCTATTTCAATGGTGGGCGCTTGTCCCGTGTCATCGGCTTTGAAATCAAGCTGGACTTGCCTTACGACTCCCCGCAGTACATTATCGGCGAGAGCACCGCCTATTCCCGCATTTCCGATATAGAAGGCAAGGTCGAGGAGTTGACTTTCAAAGGTCAGACCTTCACCGGTACCGGCAGCAGCAACATCTATGTCATCAAGACCAACGACGCTACGGCCGCAAGCAACTTCAATGTGTTCTCAGCCTTGCGTACCCTGAGAATGTTCCTCCGCAAGGACGCAAGTGACGTAGCGGAAGAAATCATAACCTTTTTGAAGGGATTGCTGATAGGCAAGAACGGCAGCGGTATCACGGTACGCAAGGACGGCACCTCGCAGGCTGTCATTGACCGTTTATATGTGAAGATAAAGGCCGTCTTTGATGAATTGCAAGTCAAGAAAGCTACCCATGTAGGCGGTGAACAGATAATCACCCATGCCGGTATGAAGTGCATCCGCGTGGATGAACTTGAAGACGTCTACCGCTGCTGTTTCCTTGCCGAGCAGGACGGTGAGGCGATAGCCAACGAGTTCAGTGTAGGCTCGCTGGCGCAGGCAAAGGAGTGCAACATCATCGAAGGAACCACTCTTGATGCCTCCAACCGCTACTATTGGCGTGAGGTCGTGGCCGTGGGACGTGACTACATCGACTTGTCCAAGACCGTCTGCGATGAGGACAGCGATGTTCCCCAAGCGGGCGATGACATTATAGGTCTGGGACACCGTACAGATGTGGATCTTCAAAGTGCAATCGTCTTGTCGTCCACTAACGAGACATCCCCGTCCATCACTTTTTACGCCGGTATCAATGATTTCAACCTGGCAGGGAAAGATGTAATCTCCTTCGGGGTTGACAAGTCCACCGGGCATGCGTACATGAAGGTGTACGGCACTTCTTATATCGGTGCCCGTGACGAAAGTACTTACATCAAATATACCCCGGAAGGTGGAGTCGAAATTAAGGGACGCTTTCTCACTATGGCCGGTGAGGACATCCTGACGATGTTTACTGTGATTGAGGGACTGATTAAGTCAGAAATCTCATCCGTGCGTGACGAAATCAACGCACTGAACAACTGCCTTAACAATGCCTCTTTTGCCGCTGACATGCAATACTGGAACGGTGGCAGCAACATACGCATCTTCCGTGTTGACGGACGTCTGTTGTATTTCAACAGCAATTTCTATGCGAATAAGGAAGTTTTCGTCGGCATTGTGACGGATGGGGTGAAAGGGATGCTGCGCCTGAAGAACAGCTATATCGAACAAGCCAACTCAGACTTCCACCGCCATCCGGATTTTGAGACCTTCGACGAGCTCAAGCGCCCCCGGCAGTTCACTGTCACTTTCAAGTATCTGGTAAAGCGTCCCGGAACCCTTGCCTTTCATTTCAATGGCGAGGACAAGGACGGTTTCGAGGAATACACCCCGATTGCCTTCTCAAAGGAGTTGTATCCCGGCACTGAATTCAAGCAGATGGAGATAACTGGCAAGTGGAACGGTACCGGCGATTTCCGTCTGTCCTTCACCGGTGACATCCTCATTCATTCCCTGATGCTGGCAGATGACCGTCTTGCCGACTTGCGGGAAGAGTTCAATATGCGGTTCGAGGCTACGGACAAGAAGATTCAGGCCAACCTTGACGAGATAAGGAGCACCGCCGGCAGACTTGAGGAGTATCACAGCGAATTCCTGCTGACCGCCCGCAACCTTGAAGCGGAATTCACAGAAGACCTGACGGACACAGAGAACCGTATAACGGAAGCCTATACCTCCGCTATTGATTTGTCCGCACGCGGGTTACGCGCTGAATTCTCCTCATCCATGGCCGGCCTTGACGGCAAGCTGGAAAAGCATCTCTCCAGCTTCCACGTCACAGCCGAGAAAATAGAGGGCATGGTGAGCGCCACAAGCAGTCTGCAGGGGGTGGTGGAACGGCATTCGTCGGCTATCACCCAGACAAGCGACCGGATAAACCAGCTTGTAGAGAAAGTGAGCTTCGACGAGGACGGCAACATAACCAATATCAGCAAGGCCGGTCTTGTCATGACCTCCAACTTTGCCTCCTTGTTCGCGGAACAGGTGACGGAGACCGGGCTTGTGAAACGCGCCGAGCTCAACTTCTTCATAACCCGGAATGAAGCAGGAGAACTCATTTCGAATGCGACCATCCAGGCTGACCAGATAAACTTTACGGGCAAGACCATCATCAACGGCAGTTTCGTGGTCGATACAAACGGGCGTGTGACGATGAATGACATCACGGCAAACAACCTGACCTTGAAGGGCAGCATAACGGGCACTGATGCTACGCTGAACGGTATCACAGCCAATAACCTGACACTGAAGGGTGATATCTCGGGTACCGACGCTACGCTGAACGACATCACGGCAAACAACCTCACGTTAAAAGGCAACATTACCGGAACGGGGGCTGCTCTAAATGACATCACCGCCAACAACATCACCTTGAAAGGAGGCATAACGGGCAGGGACGCAGTTTTGAATGACATCACCGCCAACAATCTTGTCCTGAAAGGTGACATATCCGGTGTCAGCGCTACGCTGAATGACATCACTGCCAACAATCTTGTCCTGAAGGGCGATATTTCAGGTGTCGACGCCATATTGAACGACATCACCGCCAACAACCTCACGTTAAAGGGGAATATTTCCGGAACGGATGCCGTTCTAAATGATATCACGGCCAACGGTACGATAAACGCGTCAAGCGGTCGGATTGGTGACAGTCTGTATCTTCATGGTAACGGCATATCAACCAACCCGAAGGCGTTCGTGACCGACCTTACCGACGGTACCACACAATTCGAGCTGGGAAAGAGCTACTACCTGCATGCGATAGTGTCGGACGGCGGTACCAATACCGTCCAGATAAGGCCCTACCAGACTATGGAAGCCGGCACGGTAAAGGGGGTGGTGACTGTCTCTGCAACCATTCCTGGACGTAATAGGGCCCTGCATGTGTCTGCCGGTGAGAGCTACTTCGGCGGTGACGTGATGGTAAGCAAGATATACGCGCCCTCCGGTATTCTGGAGATAGCCGGACAGGTGAGGACGCGGGGCGTTTACCGGAATACTGGTACGGTCTTCTCCTCCACCACAAATTACAGCATCCAGCCCACTGACCATACACTGCTGTTTTTCGGCAACTGTGCCATCACCCTTCCTTCTTCCCCTGACGGGCATGAGATATGGGTGATGTCGAATGGAAACACCATCAGCTTTCCTGCCGGGACATTCGCCAACGCCTCAAGCCGCACGAATATCAAGGGATATGAATGGCATGTGATGAAGAGGGTTTCGGGGAACTGGTACTTGTCGTGGATGAATGTTTAACCAACCATTTCAAATTATTGGATATGAAGATTAATTTTAGGAAAATCGAGGCACAGACCTCATTTGAAGGCGGTATTCAGACCTTTGACACGGCTGAGACCGTCGGTAACGAAATGATGTACAACGGCAGCATCCTGCTGGACATAGGTTTTGAGGAGCTGGCCAAGGAAATCTACTACTCGACCGATGCGGTAGAGGTTCCGGAGCGTTATTGCAAGGCTCTCGAACTTGTGGTAAAGAATTCCCGGCTCATAGCCGCGGTAAAACGTGCTATAATAAACCGGCTTAATCCGGCCAACCCTTAAGACTGTGCTGTATGGTATTGGATTCAAACCAGTTCAACCAACTTGTAGAGGAGGTCAGAAAAGCCCTCTTGGCTGGCTCCCAGGGGGTCGGTGATGTAGAGAAGGTAGATTCTCTGGATGACATCGTGAGCCTGCCCGCCCTTCGCCTTTCCGGCATGGAGGAGTCGGTCGTCGAAGCTCCCTTGAAGCTGTTGTCCGCTCCCGCCAAGGAAGCTGCCGAAGAGCTGCGTAAAGCTGAAGAAGGGCGTGTCTCAGCGGAAAATCTGCGTCAAGATGCGGAAAAAAAACGTGCCACTGCTGAAGCTGCGCGTATCAATTCGGAGAAAGACCGTGTGACGGCTGAAAGTATCAGGAAGACAGCCGAGACGGAGCGTGGAAAGGAAGAGACAGCCAGAAAGGCGGCCGAGACCTCCCGTGTCGCAGCTGAATCCGGACGTGCCGGTGCTGAGTCAGAACGTGCTCGTTCCGAGAATGAACGTAAGGACTCCGAGACTGTACGGGCGGCTGCCGAGTCCGGAAGGGAGACTGCCGAAGCGGGGCGTGTCAGTGCCGAGAAAGCGCGTGTTTCTGCCGAAAGTTCCCGGACAGATGCTGAAAAGGGACGGGGTGTTGCAGAGAATGCCCGCGTTGCATCTGAGGATGCGCGTAAGAATGCGGAAAAGAACCGCCAAACTGCCGAGACCGCCCGAGCTGATGCTGAAAATGGCCGTATCGACGCGGAAAGTAAACGGGTGACTGAGTTTGCCACCCTTAAGGATGAAGCGGAAACGGCTACGAAGAACGCTGCTGATACGGCTGAACATCCCACTTATATAGGCGCAGACCATTATGTCTACCAGTGGGACAGATCCTCCAAGAAATATGTCAAGACGAATATCTGCGTGCAGGGTAAACCCGGCGCCCCATTTAAAGTTCTGGGACATTACGACACACTTGAGGCTTTAAAGGAGGCTGTTCCCGACGGCTCAGGAAGTGACGGCTTCTATGCCGTAGGTGCAATGCCTTATAACTATTACGCATGGTATAATGGCGATTGGGAAGACCAGGGACAATTGCAGGGAGACAAGGGAGAGGACGGAGAGAGTGCCATCATAGAAGAGGTTACTGCCGAGGTTGACGCTAATGTGGGTACACCGCAGGTAATTGTGAAGATGGGCGGTACGCCGTTGGCCCGGAAGATGGCCTTTGCCTTCAAGAACCTGAAAGGCTCCACGGGGGCGACGGGCCCTGCCGGGAAAGACGGGGCGGGTGCCGCCATTACCGGGGCTACGGCTACAGTGGACGCCAATGTAGGGACACCATCCGTAACTGTCACCTCCGGAGGAACAGCCCAAGCCCGTACTTTCGCCTTCGCTTTCAAGAATCTGAAAGGAGCTACCGGAGCAAAGGGAGCGACGGGTGTTGCGGGAAAGGATGGGATAAGCGCTACTATTACTGGGGCTACGGCAACCGTTGACGCCAACGTGGGGACACCCTCCGTCACCGTAACGCCTGGGGGAACAGCCACAGCCAGAACTTTTGCCTTTGCCTTCAAGAATCTCAAGGGGGCTGTCGGGGCTACCGGTCCTGCCGGAGCGAGTGCCGGTATCAGTGGTGCCACCGCCACGGTAGATGCCAATGTCGGTACTCCGTCAGTGACTGTTACTGCCGGGGGAACGTCCTTGGCCCGTACTTTCGCCTTCGCTTTCAAGAATCTGAAGGGAGCCACCGGTGCCACTGGAGCGAAAGGTGCAACGGGAGCCACCGGGCCTGCTGGTGCAGCAGGCAAGAGCGCCTATCAGGCAGCCAGGGAAAACGGTTTTACCGGTACGGAGACGGAGTTTAACAAGGTGCTTGCTTCTCTGCTGGGGGTAAATTCCGTGACTACACTGGCCTCTTTACCGGTAACCAAACGCGTTGTCAAGGCCACGCTTGCATCGGCTACAAACTTGAGCCTCGCATCGGCACTGGCTATAGGTCAGGAGGTAATTGTGCATATTATACCTACAGCCAGCTTTGACCAGCCGTTGCCCACAGCATCCGGGTGGACCAGTTTGGACGGCAACAAGATAAGCCTAAAGAACGGTGTACATGCAGAGCTGAGCATACTTTGCTATGCGAGCGGGAACTATTCGATTTCATGCAAAACTGGAGGTGACTGATGTTAAGGCGCAGAACATATTCAAAAGAAGTGGACAGCGGGAAATACCAAGTCTGCTATGCGGACAGCGGGTTCCTTGTAAGTTCGGACTATGGAAGGACATGGAAAGAGGCTGGTAAGTACAGTTACTGTATGGGAGAGGATTATGATCTGGCCATGAGTGCTGACGGAAGATACCGGTTCTGCTCGGCCAATGCCGCCGTGACCAGTTCGGACTACGGCAACACATGGCAGGAAGGAAGTACGCTGGGGACAGCCAAGGGGGCGTTTATGAGTTCGGACGGCAGATACATGGCGACTTCCGTCGGTGCTGTCCTCTATATGAGTTCGGACTATGGAAGGACGTGGGATAAGGCCTACACTTTTCCCACATCCCTTGCCGGTTCCAATAACAGAGACGCCCTGGGCATGAGTGCCGACGGCAGGTATATGGCTGTCGTATTATACCAAGACCATATCCATGTGAGTTCGGACTATGGAAAGACATGGAAGAAAACAGCGGACACAAGCGGTTATAGGAGCAGCGGTTCCGTCAAAATCAGCCGTGACGGCAGGTATATGGCAGCTTGTATGGGGCAGCGTGGTGTATGTGTAAGTGCCGACTATGGTGCCACATGGAAGTGGACGGTGGCATCGAACATGGACTGGACGGCATTTGCCATGAGTGCCGACGGAAGGTATCTGGTCGCGAAGTCATCTCCCGGGCACGGGCTGCTCACCACAAGTTCGGACTACGGCAACACATGGAGGGAGATTTCCGCGACTTGGAAATGCAGCAACATGGAGATGAGTGGTGACGGCAGGTACCTGCTTGGATATTTCGTCCAGAACTATTCGGGTGGGGTCTTTCTCAGTTCAGATTATGGCAACACATGGAAGGAAATCCTTGTGGGAAAAGCAAAAGAAGTGAGGGACTGCGCTATCAGCCGCGACGGCAGGTACATGACCGTCGTACTCGGTCGCTACAATGAGTTCTACTATATCACCACCGATTATGGAGTGACCTGGGAAGAGCTGAGTTTCGGGACGCGGACCGGAACCTATCGTATAACAATGAACAGATAAGAACATGGAATACAAGTATTTTAATAACGGAGAAGTCCTTCATCTTGACTTCGAATTGGATTCGAGATACGATGTGGGTACAACCTATGAGGATTATCTTGACGGGGCTTGGGTGCCGTTGAGCAAGGAGCAGGAGGAGTTCTACAATGCCCACCCTTCCGCATCCATCGGTGAGATATTCAAATGTGAGCTGGTCTCTCCCCATGAGCCTGCTTTGGAAGACGTGAAGAGTCGGAAAATCTTCCAGATAACCGACTATGACGGGTCTGATGCTGTGAATCAGTTCACCCTTGGCGGTAAGCGGATGTGGCTTGACAAAGAGACGCGTGTAGGGCTGGTCAATTCAATCAGTATCGAGCAGGCGGCAGGTAAGGAGACGACTGTTCTGTGGTATGATGCGGTGAAATATGTGATACCTATTCCTCTTGCCCTGCAGATGCTTGCCGCGCTGGAGCTGTATGCGCTTGCCTCTTATAATGCCACGCAGGAGCATATTGCTGCTGTCAAAGCACTTGCCACGAAAGAAGAGGTGGAAGCCTACGACTACACTTCCGGCTATCCCGACAAATTAGTGTTCAATCTTAATCAATGATGATATGATTTACCTATATATCTTATCAATGGTTATCCTCACCATGTATATAGTGTATACAGTGAGGGTGTGCGGAGTGCCTTGGTCACTCTCTGACACTTACTATCAGCTAAAGAAACGGAACCGTCCGGCATGGCTGTTCCAAATGGCTATGATTGTTTCCGCCATGCTATTGATGCCGGTGTGGATTGAATGCTCATCGGAGAACCTGCAATGCTTGGCCTTCCTTGCTTGTGGAGGGCTGATGTTCGTCGGGACGGCACCGTTGTTCAAAGAGGAGTTCCAAGGTAAGGTTCACTACGCTGGCACTGCCGTCGCAGGGCTGGCCACGGTTCTCTGGGTCTGCTTATCCGGGATGTGGTACCTTCCGGCCATTGCATTCCTGGTGGCCGTACTTGTCATGTTGAGACATCGGAAATGGCTGTTCTGGACAGAGATGGCAGCGTTTGTCTGTGCCTATGTAGGAGTTTTTATAGTTTGTATCAACAGTTAAACCGGGAGGAATGGGAGTGAATGATTGGGTTATGTTGGTGACCGCCCTCGGTGGCATCGAGGGCATCAAGCAGCTTATTAAGTGGTGGATGTCGCGCAAAA
>ERZ773116.2354-NODE-2354-length-15347-cov-10.725281_pt1 | contig 15347 bp, 9 predicted proteins | sample MGYA00580563_ERZ773116 | MGnify/ENA primary metagenome ERZ773116 (study PRJEB29015, sample SAMEA2737864) | human gut metagenome | biome: human gut; feature: human-associated habitat; material: faeces | place: China | collected 2012 ... | reverse complement strand
TTATGCGAAGTACATTCAAGGTATTATTTTACGTGAAGAAAGGCAGCGAGAAGCCTAACGGCAACCTGCCTCTGATGTGCCGTATCACGGTGGATGGCGAGATTAAACAGTTCAGTTGCAAGATGGACGTTCCCCCATGCTTGTGGGAAGTGAAGAACAGCCGTGCTTCGGGCAAGAGTGTCGAAGCGCAGAAAATCAACCTTGCGGTGGATAAAATCCGTGTTGAGGTAAACCGCCGCTACCAAGAACTGATGCAGACGGACGGTTATGTTACCGCCGCCAAACTCAAAGACGCCTATCTCGGTATCGGCGTCAAGCAGGAAACTTTGCTGAAGCTGTTCGAGCAGCACAACGCCGAGTTTGAGAAGAAAGTCGGGCACAGCAGGGCGCAGGGGACATTTACACGCTATCGGACGGTCTGCAACCATATTCGGGAGTTTTTGCCCCATACCTACAAGCGAGAGGATATTCCGTTAAAGGAACTCAATCTTACGTTTATCAACGATTTCGAGTATTTTTTGCGCACGGAGAAAAAATGCCGCACATACACATTACGCTCGTCCCCATCGTCAAGGGAGAGAGCAAGCGCAGGAAAAGGGAAGAACAGACGAAGAAGCGATACCGCAAGAAACCGATTGACACCGTGAGGCTGTGCGCAGACGATATTATGACACGGTTGAAATTGAAGTCCTACCAAGATACCTATGCCGAAGCGATGGCGAAATACGGGCTGCAAAGGGGCATAGACGGCTCGAAAGCTCGCCACAAGTCCACGCAGCAGTATTATCGGGATATACAGAAACTCGCCGATAACCTCAAAGCGGAAGTGGTGGATTTGCAACAGCAGAAAGAAACGGCGCAGGAGGAACTAAGACGGGCGAAAAAAGAAATACAGACAGAGAAGCTGAAAGGGACGGCAACCACCGCAGCTGCCAACATCGCCGAGAGCCTCGGTTCTCTTTTCGGTAACAACAAGGTAAAGACGCTGAAAGGGGAGAACACCGCCCTGCATAGGGAAGTAGCCGACCACGAGGAAACCATTGAAGCCCTGCAAGACAGAATACAGACCATGCAGGCAGACCACAGCCGGGAGATACGGGAAATGCAACAGAAGCACGGCAGGGAGATAGCGGACAAGGACACAAGGCACAAGCAGGAAATATCGTTTCTGAAAACGGTAATCGCAAAGGCGGCATGGTTTCCCTACCTGCGTGAAATGTTGCACATTGAAAAACTGTGCCGACTCGTGGGATTCGATGAAAGGCAGACCGAAACACTCGTCAAGGGAAAGCCTTTGGAGTATGCAGGGAAACTCTACTCGGAGGAACACGGACGGAGATTCACGACCGAAAAAGTCAGGCTTTCAAGTGTTGAAAGCCCTGACGGATGGGGCAAACTGGTTCTTGCTATTGCTAGAAAGCCCATTGCCGAGTGGTTCAAAGAGTAATTCGACAAGCTATGGCAGAGCATACACCGATCTATACAGTCGCAAAGGAAAGGTAGGGGAATGAAGATATAACCGTTTTATCTTGTTGGAAAAAAGAGCCGTTCATAATACTTACGAATTGCTTTTTCACTATATTTGCAGTTAAATAAACAGAAGTTTTAATTCCTATTATTGACATCATGAAGAAGATATTTAAAGTTTTTAGTTTGAGCATATTAGGCTTATTGCTCTTAACTGTATTAGCCCTATTGTTAGTACGTTATGTATTCAACAGACAATTAAATGAACCCTTAGGAAAGGATAAGATAGAACTATTAAAGAACGCTGGTGAGTATGCACCAGATAGTGTGTCATATAATTTTGTTTATCAGCAAGATACTGCCAAAGCACAGCAAATCCGTGAATACTTCAGATTAGATACCATTGTGAAACCTACAGAAGTCACATGGAATAGAGCTATTGCATTGGCACGTTTCGTAGCCAAGAATATTCCTCATGCCAATCAAAATAACTATCCAAAGAAATGTAACGCAATAGGACTTTGGGAATATACCCGCACGATAGAGCCAGCTTTTAACTGCCGCCTCCATTCAATCCTTTTGCATGAGTTATTGCTGTCGGAAGGAATAGTGAATCGTTTTGTCACTTGCCTTCCCGCTGATTCGTTAGATTCTGACTGTCATGTGGTAAATCAAGTATGGCTACCCGAAATACAAAAATGGGCTATGCTTGATTCCGATATGAGAGCTTGGGCAGAAGATGAAAACGGAACACCTCTTTCTCTCGCTGAAATGCGCGAACGTTACATAAACGGACAAGAAATTATATACCGCCCCTTATTAGATTCAGAAAATAATTTCAATTATTACAAGATGTATTGGGCCAAAAACCTCTATTGGTTTATATCTTGGGAGGTAACTGGTTATAGCCGTGAAGATAATAATCCTGCATTCAGCAACCATGACCGCGAGATAATACTTGTTCCTAAAGGGTTCAGTGGCTTTGACTTAAGCGACAAATCAGTACTAACTACGGAAGAATCACGTTTTTGGGCCGTACCGGATAGTTTGACCGTTTCACTGTAACTTCAGAGTTGGGAATGACTCTATTTCAACGGTCAAGAACTGTCATCAACCAACAGCAACAGATATCAATAAATATCCGGTTTTTCCAAAGTTCTACTTCGGGAAAAGTAAGGAAAAACAGAGATAAACAAAGCCTCCGGCAAGGTAGCTCTCCGGAGGCTTTTTGCATTTGCACATATCAGAAAACAAAAAGAAAGTAATATCGGAGTATTACACCCCAAAAACGCTCTGCCGGCTGTTGCATAATGAAACGACATACTTGGCTGATCGGTGTGGTTCTCCCTCCATGCGGATAAATTCCGGTAACAAAATGACAAAGCAGATTCCCCTAACACATTACAGCCCGTGAATGGGCTGAATGATTTTTTTGCCAACCGATTTTATAAAATTGCCGCCGATAGTTCGTACTTTCGGAAAAAGATATTATATTTGCAAATGAAAGAGTTATTTGACAGCATAGCAATGTAAAACGCTGAAAATTGCACGGTTGCTAACTCGTTACCGCTACTTCTCAAATAATTCGCTAAGAGTTTATTCTTCAATCGGTTAAATCCAATCGAGAAAAATCTAAAATAATCTATGTCCCGACTAAGTGACCTATATAAAGCAATGGAAACATTGCGCAAAGAAGGTCTTTCGTTAAATGAAGACCTCGAAAAACAAGTAAGTGATTTGGAAGAGAACATCATCAAAAAAGAAATCCTTCCGATTGTAACCGAGACGATTGCACCGGCTTTAAAGCAAGTGCAGCGTGAATTAGTGCTTGTTGTGGATTATGTACCCGGCTCGCCTATTAGCGTACATTTGTCTCGCAAACGAAATTTCACAGCAGATATAGCGGATGCCAAAGAGATTCTTCCTGATCCACAGGTGGAACATAAGGAAATAGGTAAGACCGGGCCGAAAGGCGAAATTGCACCGGCTACTCGATTAAAGATTGCATTTGCTGATGGTCACGTGATTCAAGAGCCACAAGCAGCTGAGACTTTTCGTAAGTTTGTGATGGAAGTAGGTGCCGAACGCATTCGTACTTTAGGAATGAAACAAAATAAAGTGCCTTTGATTTCCAATACGCTTGATAAGAAATATAAAAGTTCACAAAAGCCTGTCGGTAATGGTTGGTATCTGATGACATGTAGCAATACGCTTACCAAGAAACGGGATATAGAACGTATAGCCAATATGTTTAATATAAAGATTAAAGTTGAAATAGTGTAATTCTTTCCACTATGAAACGAATAAGAATAAACAGTAAGAAAAAGTGATCAATTGTTTGCTCCTAATAAGGAATTTGGCTACTTCTGTTTCAGAATTGTTTGTTATTAGTAAAATGTAGCAGATTAATGCGGCTGTAATGTTTTCAAATCGTTATCAAGAACTTATTATTAATTAATGTCAGATAAATACGCAAAAGTATATTATCTAAGACAAAAACAGAATTTCATGTACATATATCAATATGAAAGCATGTAATTAGTTGTCGTTTCGCTTTGTTTGCGAAGCAGGGGAGGAAGAGGTGGTGTCTTCCTTTTCCTTTTTTTTATGGGCTCTTTTCCATAAGAACCAACGGAACAAATCATTCCATTTATCGAAATCTTTTTTATACATGATGCCGATACCTTGTGTGGTCAGGGTTGATTTTGTGAAATAACGGTCGTTGGTCTGATTGTATCCTCGTAGACGGAAGTCTCCGTTTTTAGTCAACAGCCAAATGGCTTCAAAGTCACCTACAAAGTTGGTGTTTGCCATTGCATTATCTTTATAACCAAAGTTACCATTGATTATCAGTCGATTATTCAATAATCTGCCGGAAAGGACAGCTTCGGCTTCTACATCTGTCCATCCTTTGTCTCCTGTACTCAGGTTGGCACCGATGTTCCAGTTCTTATTGTCCATCCATTGGGAGAGCATATTATTGAGCTGACCGGATAAAGTGCTGAAGGCTAATGAACTGGTAGCGTTTGAAGATTGGTCGTTGTTGGCGTAATCGTAGGTGTAGAACTTACCGATACCCAGCAGATAGATGATTTGTGTGTTCATTTGTTCTTCTGTACTGGTGATGCTGCGCACCACATCACGGTCTTCTTCCCTGACTGTCGGTAAATCCAGGTCAAATTTAATATCGGGGCTGGACAGGTTGCCGGTCAGGTTCATCAGGCAGTTTACTTTAACGGTGCTTTGTCCCTGCGAAAGTGAAGTGTCGATACCTAAATCACTCAATGAGGCAGAGTTTACCGTATAAATCGCCTGAAGATCCAGATTGGCCTGATATGGGTCACCTGTGAAGGTGACTGTACCGCCGGACTTCAATGTAAAATCTTTGCGAATCACTTCCTGCATGCTGAGCTTATACATTCCCTGGTCGATAATGTAGTTACCGAACATCTTAAAGTCTCCTTTATTAAAGTAGTTCACTTGCAGATTGCCGTTGCCTGTTGCTGTAATATTGTCGCCTGCTACCGGGTCCATCACGATTTTCATGGTGGCATTGGGGGTGGCGTTAATCAGCATATTGATGCGCAGGTCCATGGGAGGACCCTCTTCTTCTTTTTCTTTCTGCACATTCGAGTGATGGTACAGATTGGTTTCCACATTATCATGGATACGTTTGGGGGTCTTGTCGACAAAGGTAATGAACTGGGTATTGGTAGCCTCTGTCGTGATGCCTGTGATATAAGTAAAAGAGGTGTTGTGTCCTGTTGTCAGTGAGGCATCTACGGTCATGGCATTGTTTCCTCCGTCCAATATGACGCTTCCCGAACCGTACACCTTGCCGTAGAAAGGCATATCGCCGCCTTCGTGGGTATCATACATCAGCAGATTGTCGCCACTGATATTAAAATGATACATTAGGTTTTTTAGTTTGGTATGATGCAGATAGCCATTGACTACTCCACTGTTTCCTTCGCGGTCGTACACGTGTACATCGGTAAACAGTAATTGTCCGGAGGAAATATGTACCGAATCATCGCGTATTTGGAAATAGGTGTTCAGTACATCAATCTTGGTATCTATATTGGCACGTGCCTCTCCTTCCAAATCCAGGTGCTTGAAGTCTCCATAGAGTCTGATATGACCGTTGACACGTCCGGTTAAATCGCTGAATATGCCTTCCACAAAGGGCTGGATGAGTCCGATATTGGTGCTGTCTGCTTCAATCATCAGGTCCAGTCCTTTCATTTTCGGAGATACGTATCCGGTGACATGAGTGGCCGAAATACCTTCTTCCGCAATTTTTGCATCAAGGCGTACTCCGCCCAGTTCCGAATCCCATACGCCTGTAATATCGGCTTCACCCAACAATGCTTTATTCAGGCAGAAATTATGCACATTGAGTTTGGTGTGCATGGCAGGCTCTTTCATTACTCCCTTCATGTTGACAGTCCCGGTAACCAAGCCGTTGAATGCCACATCATCAAAATGCACTATATCCAGTACATATTCCAAATTGATATTCTTTAAATCGATATGGCAGGAGTCTTCCTTGCTTTTTGTCAACTTTCCGTTGATGCGTAAATGCTGGTTTTCATGTTCAAACAGAAAATTGTCGATATAGACACGTCCGGAGTCTACGGCAATATGCGAAGGATGTATATTCCAAATCGTATCGTTCAATACCACTTTCGTGGGTTTGATGTTAATGTCGGCCTGTAAGATGGGGTGTTTCCCCTCCGTTTTATAGAATCGGGTCACGGCAGCAAACTTACCTCCGTAAGTGACATTTGTGTTATTCCCCCAATTGACAGTTGTTTCCAGCCGGTCGTTTTTGGCTTGGGTATCGACAGTAAGATTCACCATTGCACCACTGTTCATCAACATACCGGTTCTGAGGGAACATTTGAACCAGTCTGACGGATTTTCGCAGATGAGTACCCCCGAATCATAATGGGTTCCATTATATTTGAAAGCCGGAAAATGTCCTTCAACGCGCAATTTCTCTTCGCGGTCGTTGAAATACCCTTTGATGGAGGCAGGGAACTTTAATTCCAGCGGTATTTGAAAGAGTTTTTGAAAGAACTCCGTATTATTTACTCTGATGTCGAATTTGAAGTTGTTGTGAGGAACCGGCATGTTTTCGTTCAGCGTCAGCAGGGAAGGGATATAGCGTTGAACAGTCTGCAATATGCTGGCCGGAATTGTGTTATAAGAATAGTCTCCACGTATGACAGCCGTCATGAACGAGGAAAGCACTTGTATTTCTTTTTGTCCTTCTACCTGTCCTGCCGTAATGGTAAGGTTGTCAAGGAAATAGTTGTTTCCTTCGGGGGTATTCATTTGCAAGCTGTCCAAACGGATTTTTCCGTTCATGTCGTCGATAGACTTCCCGGTAAAGTCTGCTGTCACGTTCAGGGAAATGTCCGTATCTTTGTATTTGTCGGATAAATGCAGGTTATCCGGTCGGAGATTCTTTAAGACGGCCTTCAAGTTGAATTCGGGTATGGCGCACGCCACGTTGAAATTGCCGTTTATCTGAACAGAGCCGTTGTCATCATCCATTGCCAGCTTGCCGTTGAAGCCTCCGTCTTTATACACGCCGTCCAGTGCTATATTCTCATATTTATATTGGCTGTATTCGAAAGAGGCAATATTCCCTTTGATATAAGATTCGGGATAGTGATTTTTATAGTTGAACCCTTTCAATTCCAGATTGAAGTCTGCCGTACCGAATTTCTTTTCGTTATCAAGCAGTTTGCCCACATTCAGGTCGGCACTGGCGATATTTCCCGAATAGGTACGGTTCTGTTGGTTGTCAATGCTCATCATAACATCGGCTTTGATTGTACCTACGCCGGTGTGCAGGAGTCCTGTGATAATCAAATCGTGAAGATATCCGGTGGCATCACCGCTAAAACGTACATATTCCAACTGCTGAAAAATAGGAGGAACTTTCCCGGCCACATTACTCATAACGGTGCTGATGCCTTCTTTATTCAGGTTTACGTCGGTCAGCTTTCCCATGATATACATATTTCTTCCTGCGTTCCAGTCGGCAACGGATGCTTCTCCGTTGATCATCAGACTGTGGTTGTCGGTCAGTCGCAGGGTAGGGCAGTCTATATTCTTTCCTTTACCGGAGAAATCCATGTTGAAATGTAACGGAGTATCGAACTTGGCCAAAGCCGGGACAAAAGGGGCTATGTCTTTGAGTACGACAGAGGCATTGACGCTTCCTTGATATTGCACATTGTCTGTCAGTTTAGGAAGATCCGGCAAACTGTCGTAACGCATGGAAAGGCTGTCAATGCTTAAAGCAGAATTGGAAAGCTCGAGGGAAAAATCCTTTATATTCAGTTGCTTATTGTTGGCAGTGACTTTCATTGAGAACTTTTGTAAAGCAAATCCACACTGTTCTTCAAAGCTCAGACGACGGATGGAGGCGTTCAGCGAGTCGTTGCGGAGCGCCTTCAGCGAAACGGTGGCTGCGAAGTTCTTTACGGCAAGATGGCCGGTATTGAACCGTCCGGGGGTTTCGGGCTCCGACAAGACATCGTATGTGATACGTCCGCGTCTTATCAATAAAGAGTTGATGCGTAAATCCAGATTTGTCTGAGTCTTCACCGTGTCTTTTGAAGCAAAAGCATCCAGAACAAATTGATAATTGGGAGGAGACTGAGGCGTTTCCCGCTCCATATTGGCCGAAAAGCCGAAAAGCTGAACACTGGTAATAGTGATTTTCCCTTTCAGCAGGGGGAGTATTTCAAATTTGGCAGACAGACGCGCCACTTTCAGCATTTCCCTGCCCCGGCGGTCTTCCAGCAACACATCTTCCACAATAATGCGGTTCAGCAGGCCCATGTCGATTTTTCCTACAGAAACTTCCGTGTTGAGCACTTTGCGGAGCTCTTTGGTCACTATATAAGACAATTTGTCCTGAACGTATGGAATGTTCAGAAGCACAATTATCCCCAGATAAACTCCCAAGAGAATACCTAGCAGTATGCGAACTGTATATTTAAGACTTTTGCTTGATATCATTGCTTATTTTGGGCTAACAAAGGTACGAAATACGTCCGAAGTAGCCCAAAATAAACTTGGATTTTTACTTGTTTTTATGCAATCTTTTCAACTCAAACGAGAAAATGATACGGAAACAACCGATAATGAGGAAAGTAACGGACAGCATATAAAGCACAGTGACTGCTCCGAGTCCCGGTTGCCAGATGATAGCCATGGAACATAAAATGGCCAGAATGCCGAATACCAGATACCATCCCCAGTCTTTGGTGCCGTAGCGTTTCAGGTCGGTGGAATAACCGCAAAGGGTGAATCCTCTGAACATAAGCCAGAATGCGACGATAAACGGAATCAGTTCCATGCTTACCAGCGGATAGAATACCAAATAAATACCTATCAGCAAATCAATGATACCGCCTGCCAGATACCATCCCCAACTGTTGATAATCTTTTTGTTGCCGACGGCAAAAAAGATTTCGAGGATACCGCTGACCAGAATTGAAATACTGAAAATGACACTCAGTGCCACATAACTGCTCACGGGAGCAAACAAAAGGCATAATGCTACTGCGATGTAAAGCAATCCCAATAATAGGGACATCCACCAGTTCTTTACCGCGTAGCCCAAGCCACCAACTAATTCATTCATGTTTGTTAAGTTTTAGGTTATAATTTCAACTAATAACGTCCTCTATACAAAAATGTTTGCCCATAAATACAAAAAAAGTATTTAAATAGCTGCACTTGACTTTTAGAACTCAAAAAATATTCCGAACTTTGCACGGTGAAAGCAAAAAGATTCACTTTATTAGCATTTTTGAATAAAAACTGAATAAAAAAAGAATGAAAGATAACAGAATTCCTTCTCCGTTTATTTCTTTGTTACCCGTATTTGTACTTATTTTATTATTGTTTGTCACCATCCGTGTCTTTGGCAGCGATGCGTTGTCGGGCGGAAGTCAGGTTTGTTTGCTTACGGCTACGGCTGTTTGTGTATTGATAGGGATGGCAGGGTATCGAAGAGCTTGGAAAGATTTTGAACTGGCTATTACGAATAATATAGCCGGAGTAAGTACGGCATTGATTATTCTGCTGATTATCGGTGCTTTGTCGGGGGCATGGATGATTAGCGGCGTGGTTCCCACATTGATTTATTATGGCATTCAGGTGATACATCCTCACTTTTTTCTGGTGTCTACCTGTGTGATTTGTGCCATTGTTTCAGTCATGACAGGCAGTTCGTGGACAACCATAGCCACTATCGGCATCGCATTGATGGGAATCGGCAAGGCACAAGGTTTCAGCGAAGGCTGGATAGCGGGAGCGATTATTTCGGGTGCTTATTTCGGCGATAAGGTATCCCCGCTGTCCGATACCACTATTTTGGCGTCTTCTGTGACGGACACTCCGCTGTTTACACACATACGCTATTTGATGATAACCACCATCCCCTCATTGGTCATCACATTGATTATTTTCACTGTTGCCGGACTGTCTCACGAGGCAACGGACACAGGTCATATTACCGAATACATGCAGGCACTCGACTCCAAATTCAATATTTCCTGGTGGCTGATGATTGTTCCCGTCGTGACGGGAGTTTTGATTGCCCGCAAGGTTCCTTCGGTCATTACTTTGTTTATTTCCACCACACTGGCCACTGTCTTTGCACTTATATTCCAGCCGGATTTGTTGCGCGAGATAGCAGGGCAGGGGGTAGCAGGTCTTACTGCACTTTTCAAAGGAGGCATGGGCATGCTCTTCGGTGGCACCCAACTGGAGACAGGCAGTGCAGAGATAAATGAGTTGGTTGCCACACGCGGTATGTCGGGAATGATGAATACCATTTGGCTGATTGTCTGTGCCATGTGCTTTGGAGGGGCTATGACGGCAGGAGGCATGCTGGGCAGTATCACCTCTGTGTTTATCCGTTTCACCAAGAGACGTATAGGGATGGTGTCTTCTACCGTTGCATCGGGATTGTTCCTCAACCTGGCCACTGCCGACCAATATATCTCCATTATTCTGACCGGCAATATGTTTAAGGATATTTATGAGGCAAACGGATATGAAAGCCGATTACTGAGCCGTACCACCGAAGATGCTGTAACAGTCACCTCACCGCTTATCCCCTGGAATACCTGCGGTATGACTCAGGCAACTATTCTGAGTGTGCCTACACTCACTTATCTTCCATATTCTTTCTTTAATCTGATTAGTCCGCTGATGAGTATCACGGTGGCGGTTATCGGTTATAAGATAAAGAAGAAAATAACCGAATAATTTTTTCCCCGGTGTGCAGGCAGGAATGGGTACACCGGGAAAAAAATGTCCCGAAGAGTGGGGATTTCAAAAATAACTTGTATTTTTACAGACCTAAAAATAATCAATTTATATTTTCATATTATGAAGAGACACATCACTTTTGCCTTGCTTTTTGCGGCAGCATTGACCGCGCAGGCACAACAGGGAGGCATTTCGAGCGAGATGCTGAATCAAATCAAACAAAGTTATCAGGCAACTCCTACCGACAAGGCAATCCGCAATGCTTTAGGCGGAACAAGTATCAATACCTTGGCACTTAATCAGGAAAATCAGGCAGACTTTGACACTCATTTTTCTAATAAAGTCTTATCGAAAGGCATTACCAATCAACGCTCGTCAGGACGCTGTTGGTTGTTTACGGGACTGAATGTGCTTCGCAGCCAGATGATAGCCAAGTACGGCCTGGATGAAATGGAGTTTTCGCAGAACTACTGCTTCTTTTATGACCAGCTGGAAAAATCGAATCTTTTCTTACAGGGAATCATTGATACGCGTGAAAAGCCGATGGACGACAAGATGGTGGAGTGGCTCTTTAAGCATCCCTTGAGCGATGGAGGACAATTTACTGGTGTGTCGGACATTATAGGTAAATACGGACTTGTACCGAAGAGCGCGATGGTGGAGACTTTCAGCAGTGACAACACAGGAAAAATGAATAATCTGATAGGACTGAAACTGAAAGAATTCGGCTTACAACTCCGTGAGGCTGCTGCTGCCGGAGCCAAGCCCGCCGAACTGGAAAAAAAGAAAACGGAAATGCTGGCTACGGTCTATCGCATGCTGGTGCTGACACTCGGTGAGCCGGTGTCTACGTTCACTTGGAGCTTGAAGGGAGGCGAAGCGAAAGAGTACACTCCCTTGTCTTTCTACAAGGAATTTCTGGGCAATGACCTGACCAATAATTACGTGATGCTGATGAATGACCCCAGCCGTGAGTTTTATAAATGCTACGAGATAGACTATGACCGCCATAGCTATGACGGTAAGAACTGGACGTATGTCAATCTGCCTATAGAAGATATCAAGGAAATAGCCATTGCTTCCATCAAAGACAGCACAATGATGTATTTTTCTTGCGATGTGGGTAAGTTCCTTGATAGCAAGAGAGGACTGCTGGACCCTGATAATTACGATTATGAGTCACTGATGGGGACAACTTTCGGTATGGACAAGAAACAGCGTATCCAGACATTTGCCAGTGGCAGCAGCCATGCCATGACGCTGATGGCTGTGGATTTGGATAAGGCCGGGAAACCGAAAAAATGGATGGTGGAAAACAGTTGGGGAAGCACCAACGGATACAAAGGCCATCTCATTATGACGGACAAATGGTTTGATGAGTATATGTTCCGCGTGGTGGCGGAAAAGAAATATGTCCCTGCCAAGGTGCTGGATATCCTCAAGCAAAAACCGATTCGCCTGCCGGCATGGGACCCGATGTTTGCGAACGAAGAATGATAAAATAATAAAAAAAACGGAGCTGCAAAATTTGCAAATCGGCATGCAAAATTTGCAGCTCCGAATGTATACCCATCCGGATGGTTATCCCCCTTGAAGGGGGAGGTTTCTTCGGAAGAACTTCCCCTTCAGGGGAATCTCCTTCGGAGAATATATATTATATATAATAAATTAATATAATATATAACTGATAACATTCGCGCAAAATTCTGCGCAAGAAACTGCGGGAGAAACTGCACAAGAAACTGCGGGAGAAAACACGTACGTAAGCGAGGGCTTATACGTACGTATGCATAAGCCTACGCTTACGTATGTATGAGCCTGCACATACGTATGCATCGCCCCCTGCATACGTACGTGTATTTCGATGCCGGAATATCTTAATTCGCGTACCGTTAATCCCTATAATTACACAGGTTTATATTATTACGGATTTTTTTCCATAATAACCGCCAAATCTTTCTTTTTTCACATTTTTTTTCTGTACTTTTGCGCTCAAATTTAAAAACCATTTTTTATAACCCAATATGGCAAATGTGATTAAATTACACAAAGGCTTGAACATCAACCTGAAAGGAAAACCTGCTCAGGAGATTTTCGACGTGAAGCAGCCGGACATCTATGCGTTGGTGCCCGATGATTTTCATGGCGTGACTCCTAAAGTGGTGGTGAAAGAACAGGAATATGTGATGGCCGGGGGAACATTGTTTGTAGACAAGAACCACCCCGAAGTAAAGTTCGTTTCTCCTGTTAGCGGTGTCGTGACATGCATTGAGAGAGGCGAACGCCGTAAAGTCCTTAGCATCTCCGTTGCTGCGGCAGCAGAGCAGGACTACGAAGAGTTTGGAAAGAAAGATGTTTCGACTATGACAGGCGAACAGGTAAAGGCTGCCCTGCTTGAAGCCGGACTCTTTTCATTCATCATCCAGCGCCCGTATATCGTGGTTGCCGACCCGAATGCCAAGCCGAAAGGCATCTTCGTTTCTGCATTTGATACCAACCCATTGGCTGCCGATTTCGAATTCGTTCTGAAAGGTCAGGAAAAAGACTTCCAGACAGGACTCGATGCATTGGCTAAAATGGCGAAGACGTATCTGAATATCAGCGTAGAACAGAAGAATCCTGCACTGACAAGCGCCAAGAATGTGACTGTGACAGTTTTCGACGGTCCTAACCCTGCCGGAAACGTTGGCGTTCAGATTAACCACATCAGTCCTATCAACAAGGGCGAAACCGTTTGGACTCTTCGTGCAGAAGATGTTATCTTCATCGGACGTTTGTTCAATACAGGTCGTGTAGACTTGACCCGCACCATTGCATTAACCGGTTCGGAAGTGAAAAAACCGGCTTACTGCAAGTTGAAAGTAGGAGCGTCGCTGACAGATGTATTTGCAGGACGTGTAACCGAAGGTGCAAACTTACGCTACATTAACGGAAACGTGTTGACCGGTACGCTTGTCAAACCTAATGGATATTTGAGCGCACGTGCCACAAGTCTTACCGTGATTCCCGAAGGCGATGACCGACACGAATTCCTGGGCTTTATCATGCCCCGCACCAATCAGTTCAGTGCGAGCCGCAGTTATTTCAGCTGGTTATGCGGAAATAAGGAATACACACTGGATGCCCGTATCAAAGGTGGCGAACGCCACATGATTATGTCCGGTGAGTATGACAAAGTATTCCCGATGAGTATTTTCCCCGAATATTTAATTAAGGCTATCATTGCCGGCGATATTGACCGTATGGAAGCACTTGGTATTTACGAAGTGGCTCCCGAAGATTTTGCAGTATGCGAGTTTGTAGACTCTTCTAAACTGGAGTTGCAACGTATTGTGCGTCAAGGTCTGGACATGCTTCGCAAGGAAATGTGCTAAGTAATTAAAAACTAAGAATAAAAAGTTAATGAAAGCGTTAAGAAATTATCTCGACAAGATAAAGCCAAACTTTGAAGAGGGCGGCAAACTCCACGCGTTTCGTTCGGTGTTCGACGGTTTCGAAACATTCTTGTTCGTACCCAACAGCACTTCGAAAACAGGAGTTCACATTCATGATGCGATTGACAGCAAGCGTATCATGTCAATGGTGGTTATTGCGTTGATACCGGCCCTGTTGTTCGGTATGTACAACGTAGGTTACCAGCACTTCTTGGCAGTGGGCCAGGAGGCAGGTTTCTTTGAAAAATTCATTTATGGTTTCCTGGCTGTTCTGCCTAAGATTATCGTGTCATACGTAGTCGGTCTGGGAATCGAATTTGTGGTGGCACAATGGAAGAACGAAGAAATTCAGGAAGGTTTCCTGGTTTCAGGTCTGTTGATCCCGATGATCGTTCCTGTGGAATGTCCGTTGTGGATTCTGGCTGTCGCTACAGCATTCTCTGTTATCTTCGCTAAGGAAGTATTCGGCGGTACAGGTATGAATATCTTCAACCCTGCATTGATTACCCGTGCTTTCTTGTTCTTCGCTTATCCTACCAAAATGTCCGGTGATGCCGTTTGGGTAAGCACTGACAGCATTTTCGGTATCGGTGGCGGACAGGTAGTGGACGGTTTTACCGGCGCTACGATGTTGGGACAGGCTGCTACAGCCGCTCCGGGTGCAAGCGAACTGATTAATGTGAACGGTACTCCCGCTACCATGTGGGATATGGTTGTAGGTTTGATTCCGGGTTCTATCGGTGAAACCAGCGTTATCGCTATCGCACTGGGTGCCATCATCCTGTTGTGGACAGGCGTGGCAAGTTGGAAGACCATGTTCTCTGTCTTTGCCGGTGGTATCGTGATGGGATTGATCTTCAATGTATTCGGCTCTACAGATAACATGATGGCTCAGTTGCCTTGGTACGAACACATCGTATTGGGCGGTTTCTGCTTCGGTGCCGTGTTCATGGCTACCGACCCTGTGACTTCCGCACGTACGGAAAAGGGTAAGTTCATCTACGGCTTCCTGATCGGTGTGATGGCTATCGTTATCCGTGTGTTGAATCCGGGTTATCCCGAAGGTATGATGCTTGCCATCCTGCTGATGAACATCTTCGCTCCGCTGATTGACTACTGTATCGTACAGAAGAACATTAC